>VTLG01010691.1_pt1 | contig 14520 bp, 19 predicted proteins | sample 4694571 | NCBI WGS metagenome assembly VTLG01 (sample SAMN12604809, study PRJNA352737) | marine metagenome | biome: ENVO:00000447; feature: ENVO:00000209|ENVO:00000569|ENVO:01000036; material: ENVO:00002151; isolation source: viral sequences binned using virsorter ...
CAGCACTTGTTGAAGCGTTATCATAGATAAACTTCAATACGTTATAGTCGTATGCTTTTTTTAATGAATATGCACCTGAAGAGGTTGCAAGAGCTTCAAAGTTTACATGAGATTGTCTTTCTTCAATATCATCAACTTTAAAAGCAAAGTATGAACCTTGATCGACAGTCATAGTTATTTGGTCATCTGCTAATACTTGCGTATCAACTGTTTGACCTCTAGCATAATCTTTAACTGTGATTGTTGGCTCTTTGATAATCTTTACTGTGTCACCAAAGTTTTCAATTTCTCCAGCATAATCAGTATTAGTAATATCTTCTACCACTGATGCTCTTCTGAAGAACTTTTGAACTTTCTGACTAAAGATTTGTGGAGTAAAATTACCTTGTGCAAGGTTTTGATACCCCGAAGCGTTAGTAAAAGCCATATTGCTTCTCCTTGTTATTGTTTAGTTAGATTGTTAACGTTGTTCAATCCTACCTTCTAAACGAGCAAGGTCAATCTCCTTTTCTAATTTGTCAAACTCATGAGCTTTTAATTTACCAATCTCACTTGTTGTCCAAATTTTTTTCTTTGGTATATCAGAATCAGTAGCTTTTTTAGTTTTAGAAATTGCTTTAGCAGCTTCTTTTTTAACATCCTTTTCTTCTTTCTTAGTTAGTTTGCTTACACCACGATCCATTTTATATAGATCAATAGCTCTAGCAGCTAACTTAGCATTAGATGTATTTTCATACAACCAACCTTGAATAGTAGGATCTTGTTGTTCAGCCCATTCGTGAAAATCATCTTTTGAACGAATATCACTAAAGTCGGGATGAAGTTTTAAAAGTTCTACTTCGGCTTTTTCTTTTGCAATTTGTTCTTGTTGGAGTTTTAAATCTTTATATTTATTTTCAAGATCTGCAGTTTGAGTAGTTGCCTTATTTATTGCTATGGTTTCAACCATATCATAAACATCAGGGTACTCTTTTCTCCATGCCTCTAACTCTTCTTTTGATTTAGGTGGCACAAATTGTGTAGCGTTTGATTCTAATTGTGTACGCAAAGATTGAAGTTCTTCCTTGTGTTTATTAATTGTAGAATCATAGTGTCTTTTCAAATCGTCATAACGTTTTTTAAAAACACGATCTTCAGCTTTTGCAGGGCGTTCAGCGATAGGAGTAGCCTTTTTATCTGTATTGTCTGCAGTCTCTTCAGATGCATCGGTGTCCTTCTGTTCGGTTGCTGCTTCTGCTTCCTTTTCTTTTTGTTCCCTTTGAAACTTAGCTAATTCACCTCTTGCAAAAGCCTCTGTTTCTGCATCGTCTTCTTCACGATTTTTACTATAAGGATTTGCTTCTTGTATATTAACTTTTGTTTCTTCAGAAACATTTTTTTCTTCTTCCATTATTTTTACCTATTGGTTGAGTGCCTTATGGGTAAGGGTAGCTCTATTCCATAATGTGGGCTGATACTATGATAGCATTGATTCACTTTCATCCATTCCAGAATCAACTTCATTAAAAGTATCTTCCATTCCAGATTCAGGTGTTTCTGCTATTTGTGTATCAGGTGGCACAGTTGTTTCTTGTTCCATCTGCTGTCCTGCTAAGTCAGATACAAAACTTTGTATTGACTCTTGCTCTGTTCCTCCATATTTTCTACTAGCAAAATTTTTTACTATAGAAACTGGAAGCACTACATTTTCTTCCTCTTTTGTAAATTGATTTAAAAGAGGTTGAATGTCTGGAGCAATTTTACTCAAGACTTTACTAACAGATGGAGATAAAACTGTTCCTAATACAGCTTTATCTTGATCTGTTAAATTTTCTACTTTACTAAGTAAATTAGGTTCTTCAATTTGTTTTGGTTGTTGTTTAATTTCTTGTGGTGGTTCTTTAGGTGTATTTACATTTTTATTAGTTGGCATTTTCATTTTAGACATATCTGCAACTTTTAATGGTTTAGGACGTTGATTCATTATTCCAGTAGTAGTTACAGTTCCTTTCATATCTTTAATAGCCATTATATTTTACCTACCCAATAACATATTGGTTCTAATATTGTTCTATATACTCTACCCAATAAATGTGTTTTATTTCTTTCTTCTTGTCTAATATCTATTGTTCTATGTATTGCAATATGTTCTAATATTTTTTTAAGAACTTTATTTGTTTTTGCTTTTTTAACTAATGGTAAAAATATTCTATGATACCCTATTTGATATTCAGGTGCTAAATTTTTAGAATGTCTTAACCATATTTTATTTCTAAATGATCCAAATCCGTATGATTCATTCATCATAGTACAAACTATTTTAGATCTTCCACCTCTACCACTTTTATCTCCACCTGCACCTGGTTGTTTCATTCTAGCAGCTTCTCTTTTTGTAGTTACTTTTTTATCTAAAGATGCTGAATATGCTTTATCTTGACTTTTAAATTTATCAAGTTTATTTTGCATCCTTTCTTTTTTTGCATCAAATGCTGCACGATCAGTTCTTTTTAATCTAGAAAAAGTTTTATCTAAATTATTAATACTTTTTTGTAAATTATTTATTCTATTTTTACCAGCTTGTTCTAGATTACCAAATCTTGATACTCTATTCATTCCAGAATATAAATTATCTGTAGGATTACCAGCTATTCTACCATCATTTCTAACTCTAAAATAATTTTTATCATGTTTATTAACTGCTGTTTCTTCTCCTGCTATTGCTTGTATTAACATCATTCCTGGAGTTTTAATACCTTTTAGTGCTGTTCGTATTGAAGAGCCAACTGTTTCTAAAGCTGATGGTTTTACTTCAGGCATAACATCTTTTTTTTCAGCTGGATCAGATAAAGTTCCTGCAGTTGTTCCTGTAAATCTAGATGGATCTAAGGCAACATCAGGTTTAGCTGTTGTAATACCTAAAGATCTTTGTTGTGGAGATGGTAAGTCTGATCTAGTTTGTGTTTGTGTATCTGATGCAACACGATCTTTTGATGCTTGATCAATTGTCCCTTCTTTTGGTCTACTAAATTGTGTGCCTCTATCTTCAAAAGCAGGACCTGGTGAAAATAAATCATCTCCAAATTTTTTCTGTCTTTCAAATGTAGCACCAGTTTGACCTCTTAAAATTGCATCTTGATAATTTGTAAAATCAGTTACACCTGTTCCAATATCTTCTTGTGGTGCAGCCTCTTGTGCTGTTAATCTTTCTGCTGGATCTTCAATATCTAATGGTGAAGGAACTTTTGCTCTATCTCTTACTCTCATTTCTGGAGAATCAAAAGTATCAGATAACATTTTACTAGTTTTTTCAGCTTGTTGTAGCATACTTCCAGTTGTATCTGGTGCTTTATCACCATCACCTCCAGGCATTTGAAATGCCATTTGAGTTTGTGTTCCTATACCTTGACCTGTTATATCAGTAGCTGTTTTTGGATCAGTAGTTGTTTTAGTTGTAGTAGCAGTAGTTTTTATATCAGGAATACTTAGTTTATCTATAGTTTCAAATCCTACATTTTTTAAAGAGTATGCACCTGTTGTTGCATCTCTTACTAATTCAATTGTTCCTGCTCCTACTCGTGATATATCTACTTTAGCCATTATTTAATTTATTACGTTTGTTCGCCTCTTCTAGGTTGAGTATTTGCCGCACTAAAGCCAGCTTCCCCTGGCATCGGTACATCGCCTGTTCCGATGTTGCCACCTCCAGCTCCTGTTGGATCTGTTGGCGAAGCTCCTGTAGGTATAGGACCAGTCTGTCCCATTTCACTTTGTCCTCCAGCAGCGGCTGTATTGTTTTGATTTCCATTTACCATCCCCATTATTTGTGCATAGATCGCAGCTTTTTCTGGATCATTAATTAATTGATCTGGATCAATATCTAAAGACTTGGCTATTTCAGTTAAACATGTATGCCATCTAACAAATGGTGCAAGTGCAGGATTAGATGCAGTTTGCATAAATGTCATTAGTCTTTGAGATCTTACTTCTTTTTGCATTAAAGAAGAAGTGCCTTGTGCTTTAATCTCAAGATCACCTTGTATATGTGGAGCATTATCATTAAATTGCATGTTCCAATAAAATAATGATTGCCCTAGAGGTTTTAATAAATAGTCATCAATATTTTTGATAACTGTTTTAATACTTAATGCTGCAGCACCCATCAACATTGACATACCTGATGCAGTTCTAGTTGTAGATTGTACACCTGTTGCACCATGCGAATATGATGGTATACCTGTAGCTTCATCTGCAAGTTGTCTAAACTTGTCAAACATTTGTAAATTTTCATATGCAGTATTAGGAAATTTTACTCCATGTACTGCTTGTCCTGTTTGCCCACTTTGTCTTCTAAATATTTTACCAGGAAATACTTTCATATCTTGACCTGGAACTAACATAGTTTCATCTACATCAAATACTAGATTACCTGCAAGTGCTAAGTTATCAATAGCCATTCTTGCATGACCATTCATAACTTGTTGTGAATCTTCCATATTTTCAGGAATACCTATTCCAAAAAATTGATATGGATTTAATTCATAAGGACAAACTAAATATGGTATTCTTGTTGGAGTAAATGGATTTTCTACCATTCTTAAAACTTTATTACCACATATCCAAACATTAACTGAAATATTATCTCCAGTTGATTCATATACTAAACCACATTCATCTGCAGTTTCTCTATCTATAATACCCCAATATTCTAATACTTCAAATCTATTTTTATAAATACTTGTAATATTTTCTCTATCATACAATGAAGATTCAAATCCTCTTGTTTGATAGTTAGGACCCATTTCTAAACACTCTTTAACAGCTTCTGAATTAAACATCGGTTTTTCCATTAAACCTTCAAACTGTTGTTTATTATAAGAGTGTCTTTGTATTACATAATCACAATCATGTATGCTTGTTGCATTTGGATCTGGATAAAAATCCCAACATGATACAGCCTCTATACTAGGTATAGTTTTTAATTTTTTAACATTAATACTAGCAATATTACCTGTATCATCTTCAGCTGTACTAAATGAATTATATTCTTTTAAATCTGTAAATGGACCTTTTAAAATACCTGTACCAAGTAATGCCATTTCAAAAAATACATGACGCATAATTGTAATAGCTTTACTCTCTTCTAATTGATCATGTATTAATTTTTCCATGGCTTCAGCAGCCATTTTAGCAGGTTCTATTTGTGGTCCTCCTATGTATGATGGACCTTCTTCAAAACCTAAATTTTCATATTCTTGATTTAAATTTTTCATTAAATCATTAACGGTAGCACCTGGTGGTATTTCTGCTCCATCACCATTAAATCCATAAGGATCTTGTGGTGCTTGTTGACCAGGTTGCATTGGTTGTTTAGGTTTTAGATTAGCTCTCTCTGCTATATCTTCTGGTATTGATGTAGGAGAAACTCCTAATGGAAACTTACCTTGAGAAAATAAAACTTCAATAATTTGACCAAACGAAGCTAAAACTTTAGTCTTTGTTATTTTAACAAATACTCTTGACTTTTCGTTTTCACGAAATGCCATTTCAGGTCCGTATAATCCTCTATAGTTTCTGTATGCTTTCAACCATCTTTTTTCATCATATATTTTAGATGTTTCAGCTTGTTGAAAATAGTTTCGTATTAAACCAACTAAAGGATTCCCCTCGGCTTCGTAGCCGCCATTATCTTTTTTCTCTTCTTCCATTTAGATTAGTAATCTCTTTCTTCAGCCATTCTAAAGATTGCTGGATCTACTTTTGATTTTGATTTACCTTTTGCATCATTACCATCACCAGACATATCTCCTTGTTTTACTTTTGAATTAGGATCTATTGCCATTGGCTCATTAGGTTTTTTAGCTACATCAGGTGCAAGCTCTCCGTGCATATATCTTTTCATCATGCGGGTTTTCTCCTTTTAGTTTTTTTCTTCTTTTTCTTTTTTTTCTTAGTACCTGCATAAACTACAGGTATAAAATTACTTTTAGGTCCAAGACTCATTAATAATCTTTTTCGTCAGCCATGTTAAATAAAGAATCTTGTACATGCTCTGAACCAGGTTTGCTGGCTTCTGTTACATCATATTCAAACTGCTGATATTTTCTAGGTGCATGTTTCTCAAAATCAATATTAGTGTGTTCCCTGTTTGGATTTTTTCCATCAGGTGCATCACTGAACTGACCTTGTTTAACTTTAGCTTTTGGATCAAATTTAGTTTCCATCGTGCTCTCCTGTTATATTTTTATTTTTTTAATTTTTAATATATTTTTAGTTGGTATGGTTGTATGACCACCACCTTGTTTTATTTCATTGTTTGATTCAAAATTAAAATCAGACATTAAAATTGTAACTTTATCATCTTGTTTCATAAGCCAACCAACAGTGCAACAAACTGCAGTAGTTGATTTTTTTATATCAGGTATATCAACCCAAATCGAATCAGCAACAATATCTTCCCACCAAGCGATTACTAAATCGTATGGAAAAATTTTTTTATTAACTTCGGGAAGTTTTCTTTTTTTTGACACCCTTTAACTTTCCAGAATTTTCCATAGCATAAAATACGGCTTGACCTTTTTTCTTACCGTATTGTTTTACCATAGCTTTTTTAATTTTTTTACCTTTTTTATTTAACGGCATTAGTATCCAAATTTATTATCAGCCATCTGATAACTATCTTGAGTAAATGAAGTTCTAAATCTTTCTGCAAATTTAGGATGTGTTGGTCTACTCATACAACCATAACGTAATGCATCATATGCATGATCCTCTGCATTAGTATCCACATCTTCGGGGTTTTTATTATCTGTTGGTAATGATCCTAAAGTTCTAATTAAGTTTCTACAAGTTTTAAATATTCTAATACCTGGTTCTTTGTCATTTATCCGTAAACGTTTATGAACTTCTAGTTTACCATTAATTCTGCTTTTAGGTGATCTATCTGATGGTCTCCATCTACAACCACTTTGTATCATTGTTTCTGCAATACTTGGACCTACATCACCTCTTCTTGCCCAAGTACTAGAATCTAATACACCATAGTGTATATATTCTTTATTCTCTAATGTAATTACTTGTCTTGCGAAATTATCTGCAGTAACTTTGGAAGTATATAATTCTCTATAAATCCAAAGATTATTATTATAATCCACAGCAAACCATAAAACACAAGCAGGAGAAGAATAGCCCCAGTCAGCAGCACGAAATTTATACCAGCCTCTAGGTATTTCAAAAGGCTCAACCACATGGGTCGTTTTACTAAATTCTGGAAAAGCTGAATCTTCATAGGCATCCCAGTCTCCATCTAAAAATTGTTTACGTTGTGCATCAGGCAAAGATGCAAGCATGATATAATAATCATCAGTCTGCATCAAATAAGGATTGTCTTGTAACTTTGCAGGTATAAATCTACGACTAATATATTTTTTTCCTGCAGGTGTATCTATCCCTACATCAAACGCTGTATTTGGTTCAGCTGGATCTACAAACATTTCTCGTACCCATTGTGAACCTACATTGCCTGGATTACCTGTAGCTCTCATATAAACAGGTATATCTGTATCAACGGATCTTAAAGAAGATCTTAAAAAATTATATATATCTGGCGAAGGATATTGTGGAAGTTCGTCTATTCCTATCCATGTGTATGATTGACCTTGGTATCTCAAAACGTCTGTTGTGTTCTCTGCGTAACCAAACTCTATCTTTGCCCCTGATGGGAATCGCCATTCTTTTTCTTGTTCTCTCCATTTTGCACCTGGAAATGCTTTCGAGTATAATAATTGAGACTTCTGTATTAGGTCTCTTAACTCTGGCATTGTCCTTCTTATTAGGAGTGCTCTATGATTAGCTTTGGAACAATATCGAAGCGGATCAACTAGCATCGCATATGATTTACCACCGCCTCTTGCTCCGCCATAAAAAACTTCTCTTTCAGAAGCTGCAAGAAATTCTGTTTGTGGACCTGAGTTAGGTTTAAAAATTATCTCTTGCTGATTTATGTGCTCTTGTACATTCTTAGGAGCACTCTCGATTATGTCTTCTGTAAGTAGTTGTGTCTCTTTTCCTGTTAATGCTTTATCAATAGTTAACAGTTTCTTTTTAGTATTTTCTGCAGACATCTTAGCAGAACGTAGAGTTTGTTCTGCCTTTGCAACTTTCTTACGACTGCGAGCTAGTATCTGTTTGACTGACTTCTTGGCTTTCTGTTGAACTATTTTCTTCGGCTTCGGTGGAGCCACTTCGTTCAAGTCTTTTTTTAAGTCCGACATGTGATATATATCTTCCTGTTTTTCTATGCAACCAAGATGCTGTCTCTCTTAGTGAACAAGTCTTTGAATATTCTCTTGCTTGTTTAAGAGCATCTAATTCTTCTCTTATTGGTTCTAAATAATTAGGATCTTCTGATTGTTTAAAACCAAATGGAATCGTTCTAGCTCTTTTTTTTATCTTTATTGATTCCATCTTTTGGTGGTAATATAAATATACCGTGTAGAGCTTTCATGTTTATATCTAACTGATCTTTTTTTGTAAGACCAACTCTGTCTAAAACTGAGTTAGCGGCTGCTAGACGAATACTTGCTTGTGGTGTAGTGCCGTCTTCATCTAGTAAGGTGATTAACCTTGTAGCCGCTTTTGCAGAGTGTGTAGATAAGTGAGTCTCCGCTAATTCTATTATCTCTTTTTTGAGATTTCTAATAACTTTTGGGTAACTATTTTCTGAATAGCCAGCCAATCGGGCTGCTTCTCGTGGATTTCCTTGTGCTTCTCCGTACAATACGTCTAGAAACTTTTCCTGCATATCGGTTAAGTTTCTTTTTTGAGTCTTTGTTATAGTAGAATCCATGATTTGCATTAATTATTTCCATTATTTCTTTAAATGGAAGTTTTTTTACCCTGTTTATGTTTAATTTTTCCATATTTTTATATTATTCGTGATGACCCGTGTTTGTCTACTGACTATTATGCGTGTATGTGTGTCCTTTGAATAATATATAACTACTATTATAATGCTTGTTAACAATTTTGTCAAGTTATTTTTTATATTTATTTAGACTGCGACACTATTGTACTAGACAAAATTGGATGTGGGGTGTATAATGTTCATAGGAACCCCCAGGGGAGCCTATATATCTATATTAAGGGTAAATGTACATTACCCCCTAGGGTATTCCAGGGAATATTGTCGGAATATTTAGCCCTAAAATATAGCCCGATAGTGGTTTACATGGACTTTAGGGATTTTCTGGTAATGCTATATATCTATGGGGTACACCCCCACTGCCCCCTGCGTAGTCATAGAGTTTTTCAAGGTCAATCGGTCAATCAAAAAAATATTTGCACGTCCCACAAGTTAAGCCCTTGGGGTTTCCTTGGGTTGCCTTGGTGGTTCACAGTTTATATTTGGAGATGTAATAGGAATTTTTGTAACCTAGTGTAACCTTGTTAACTACTAAATTTATTTTTAAGACAGGCAAAAAAAAAGCCCAGGGGTTTAGCCTGGGCTTTAATTTAATTTAGTTTAAATATTGTTAAGCAATCTTTTTAACATCTCCATTAATATCACTTTCATATTTTGAAAATGTATTTCTAATCATTGCAAAGTCAATTAGAGTAAATGCACCAATAACGCCAGCGTCTTCATCTGTAATTCTTTCAGCAATCCTTTGAGGGTTTTTACTTTCACAAATATTTTGCAAGTCTTCCAAAACTTTTAATGCACTTTTTAAAGTAGCACTAATATTTGCTTTTGATTTTGCATTTGGTCTTTTTGTAGTTGGGTATTTAGTTGCCCATATTTTGTTAATAGCACTTGGAACAATTTCAACTAATTCTTCACTTGTGTTTTTAACTTTTTTCTTACCACCCTTTTGATTTGATTTAGTTTGATCTATCCAAGGTGTTGCAACTTTATCCATAACCAAGATTTCATTTTTATCAGTTATCTGGAACTGGCTAGAATTATCATAAGTCATAATTGCTAATCTTACCGCCATTGTAACTGACAACTCAAAATTTTGGTTAAGATCTTTTTTTCTGTTATAACCTGATTGAGTGAAACAATGACCTCTTAAAAATTTCATTGTCTTCCAATCTGCTATTTCAGTTTTATTTTCTAGCATTTCTTTCATTACTGAAATTACAGCTTTTGATAATTGCGGGACAATATCATCTCGTAATTTTCTGCTCATATTTCTAGCAAGAACTAACGCTGATCTTAACTCTTTATTAGATTTCAAGTTGTCCATCAAATTTTCATTTTTGATGTCTTCTGCTTGTTCTAACATATTTTTATTTTTACTCATTTTAACCACCTTTTTAGTAATATGATTAATCCAATATAATTTATTTATATTTTTAAAATTAATCATCTTAAATTTGTATAGATTTAAAATAGTTATGTCCACTAATTATTAAATTTTTTTTAGAGTTATTTTTTGCTAACTTGTATATTTATGTCGCACCCTTATTGAGATTGATAATCATTAGCAATACAACTTTTAAGTGTATGCAATTACTAGATATCTAATTTTTGCATAGCTTAACTACTACCTATGCAGAATTGACATAGCTTAATTATTTTGTTATATTATAACAATAACCAATTAATAAAGGGGCTAACATGGACGATAAAAAATATACTTTATTAATAGAGCAATTAAGCAATATTAATAAAAGTTTAAACACACTTAATAAAATTATGAGTGTATTTTTAAAATTTGCTTTAGATAGTAGTAGTTTTAAATCTAAGACTACTGAAGAAATAAAAGCAACAGCACAAAAAGAAAATGAAATACTAAAGACAATTAAACAATATATAAATTAATATGATACATACAATCTATGTTATAGGTATGTTAATTGCTTTGTTAGGTTTTATACTTTTTTTATTAGCTGAAACAAGAATAAGAATAGTTGATAAAGAAATAAAAAGACAAAAACTATTAACACAATCATTTATAAAGGCAAAACAAAATGAAAAAAATAATTTTAATATTAACAATACTATTATTAAGTAGTTGTAGTAATTATAAATTTGATGGCTTTGATCCTACCACTACGACTTTAAGATGGATAATATCAAATGAATCAAAATAAAATAGTAAAAATATTGACTGTAACTAATGTAATAATATGGTCATATTTAATGTACTTAATCGTTTGACATTACGAAATAAAAGGCTTATGCTATTCTTAATTATACGAAAGGATAGTTATGCAAACTACATTAGCTACATTTTTTTGGGCAACTATACTATTGTTAGTAATAGCTAGCCTATCTTAATGTTAAATATGTGGGGGACTAACGTATTGATACTTGGTGCGGTGTGCCGCTTAAACATGGACAACCAGACTAACTTGTATCATGATGATCGTCTTAATCTGCTAGACTCCCCACTAATAGGGGTTGTGTTAATTTGACACAGCCCCTTTTTTATTGTAATCTATAAAGATAACAAAGGAGTTAATTATGCCAAACCCTAACGACCAAAATGCTCTAGATTTTGTAAGAGCTAGTAACAAAGCAAAAATACACAAACAAAAAAATGATGATGATAAGATACCACTAGCGGCATCAAAAAATTATAGTTTAGAAGAATTAAAAGCTAGTCATCATAATCATTTATTAGACCATAAAGTTGAAATACTAATTAAAACTTTGAAGATTTGACACAACATATCTAATTTGATATTATGAGATTGTACATAGACATAGAACAGGAAAGATTAGTATAGCTTAACTCTCTATGTCGGTAGTAGGTGGTAAATACTAGTCCATACCTACTGTGAGATTCTCGCAAGGAATCGTTTGAACTGTTGTGTTGGTAAAGTTTCATATGCATTGTAACTTTCCAACACGACAACAAAAAAATTTATAGACTTTAGTTCCCTCTAAGGTTAGCCCTCATGTCATTAATTTGACATGGGGGTTTTTTTTATATAAGCTAAATATATGAATAAAAGAAAAGCTAAACAAATAGAATTAAAAACAGCTAGAGTATCTAAAATACTTACGAGTAAAAAAATAAAGTATCTCAATAATACTGAAGTGTATCGTGATTTAAATGAAATAGATACAATCCTACATGAAATGCTAAAAGCATTTGACTCAGAAAAATAATTGTAGTACATTATAGTTCTCAACAAGGAGAACATATATGTTAGAAAATAAACCAATAATTGATACAAGTTGGGAATTGAAGTGGAAAAGAACATTAAGAAAAAAACTTCTTAATTGTTTGGTTCTGATTGAAAATCAGGGCAGACCTACGCAAGAATTAAGTTATGAGTTAAGACTTGCTAGAGATTGCTTTAATAATTGGAATACTGACGCAGCAGGTTGGGAGAAAAACAGAATGGTTTTTCCTACCAATCCACCAGTACCACAAGCAGAACTTCAAAAACCAGAAGTATCAAACATTGAAAACTAATTGACATACGCAATCTAGTATGTTATAACTAAAGGGCAATCAGCGAGAGTTGGTTGCCCTTTTTTGTTTTCTAACGAACCACAAGTTGATGGGGTGATCCCCCCTTTAATGTAAGGAACAGCATAGACAACTTGTATAAAGATAGATTACAATCAAGAGGGGATAAGAAATACTAGTTATTAATTTGCTTATCTCAATATTTTAGTTATGATAGATAGCTGTAAAAGTGGCTTTGGTCTGCTATCAGACACTCTGCACAAGTTTCGCAAGGAGCTTGACTGAATAACTAATATAACAAGGGGGTAGTACTTACTGTCATGGGTATACAGCTTGACTATCGGTCACTACCCCACTAATTTTTTAATTAGTGCTGATACCTGGTCTTTGATAAACACTTTAGGTTGGCTGTAATGAATTCCTAAATAAGTCAAGGACCTGGGATCAGGTGACTGGAGATATGCAGACGGTCGCACCCTGCCACAGTTATTTGGTCAAATAAACCTGGAATTAGTGTACGACTTTGTATACCGCTTGCGGGAACTATGGCGATGACTAATTCCTACTTTAGCTCCCCTATTTAGGCAAGGCTGTTGATAATAGGGGAGTGATTAATTAAATTAATAAAATATAAGGAGCAATATGTTAACTAATGTAAATACAGTTATACTTCATCAAGATGAATTACATTTATTTGTTGATGATGAGATAACAAAATACAAAGCACAAAGAGGTCGTGCTTTTTTTTATAAGAAACCAAAAAGAATGGAAGTAGTTGGTGAAAAAAGAATAATGAAGTTTGATACTAAAGATAGGAAGTTTCAAGTTGATGGAACTACCGGTAAAAGACTTTATAAAAAAGGTAAGAAGAGAACTACTACACCTGATAAAAATATGCTAGTCACTGACTTAGATATTAAAGAGGGTTATAAGTTTAGAAATGTACCTATGAACCATAGACTAAAGTATTTACTGATAGGTAAAAAAGCTATGAAATTCAACTACTTAGACAAACAAGATGTCTACCAAGTTACGTTCCCACCACTTACACGAAAGTTATTAAAAGACCTTCACGATAAAAAGTTTGAAGACTTTGAGCAAAAATAATTTGACTTTTAAATCTATTTGTGCTATAAAATAACTGGGTTGCTATACCATAGCTTGATAAACATATGATACTATCAAGTCGGTCAATATAGGGAGCCCTAGAATAGCAACCCTAAATAACAAACCAACCAACAACGGAGGATAAATATGTCTACATTAATAGAGACATTAAAAGAGAATAGTCCTGACCTATATAAAAGAGCAATGACTCATGTTACTTTAGATGAGATTGAGCATATAGGTTCTGACTTTCATAAACTAACAAAACCAGTGTACGCTGTATTAGACACAGAAAATAATAAAGCTGTACACTTACATGGTGCTACATATCAACTTGTGCCTTATGCTAAGATATTAAAAGGATTATCTGATGCATTAGAAAAATATGGTATTGGATTACATGATACTTCTATACAGTTTAATGTACACCCTGACTTAAATTATCTTAAATTAAGAATATTATTTAATGATGGTAGTAAGTTTAGTCCATACTCTATGTCAAAAGACTCAAAAGATAAATTAAAATTTGGTATTGAAGTTGTATCTAGTTATGATGCATCTATTGTATATCAGATAAGAGCAATGTTTCTTAGATTAGTTTGTCAAAATGGAATGAAGTCTTTTGAAAGTTTAGGGGAGACAGTTAAGAAACATACAACACACTTTGATGTTGATGACTCTTTTTTTAAATTGCAACATATGGGTACTACATTTGAAAAGATGCAAGATACTTTTGAGGTGTATAATAGTCTAGACTTAACTAGCGGAGATGTTGAAAGTATATTTAAAACATTTTCTAATGGTTCTGATAGTAAATACAATTTATTAAAAGAAGTATTAGAAACAGATAAAGAGAAATCTACTTTGTACGATGTTTATAATGCACTTACTAATTATAGTTCTCACAATAAAAGAGCAATTAAAATTGGTAAGAAGAATGAAGAAGAGTACAAGATAGTTGATAGTAAGCGTGATACTATACAAAGTCAGGAGGCTAGAGACTTTG
>VTLG01006464.1_pt1 | contig 14517 bp, 35 predicted proteins | sample 4694571 | NCBI WGS metagenome assembly VTLG01 (sample SAMN12604809, study PRJNA352737) | marine metagenome | biome: ENVO:00000447; feature: ENVO:00000209|ENVO:00000569|ENVO:01000036; material: ENVO:00002151; isolation source: viral sequences binned using virsorter ...
CCCACGCATCGCAGCTATATCTCTAATCCGATCAGCAAACTCTGGACCCATCCTGGCCTTCCAATCAGCAAGAGACTTTCGTTTCTCTTCGCTCTGAGTCGCGGATAATATAGTAGTAACGCTTGGTAACTTTTCTTGATCAATGTCATAGTGTCGTTTACCATCAATCAACGACCGCATAGACTTCGGGTATTTAAACTTATTTATTCTTTTCATCTTCCATTAACTTATTTTCCCATTTAGTAATAATGTCACTAATCTGTTGAAAGGGATAATTACGGGCCACCATGTCGTTACGATAGGCTTTAATTTCTTCTAATAATTTTTTAATTTCATCATTCATTTAACACTCCTCTTATGTTGCCAAATATTATTATTAAAAACCCTAATCAATCGGCTGAGTTCTACCTTATGTTCTTTATTAAACTTATCCTTAAATATAACATTACAATCTTCGCATGGTAATTTATTACCTTTCCATACTATTACTACTTCATCTTTTTTCATCGATAATTAACCTCCCATTTAAATGATCCATTTCGTGTTGAACTACCTTACTAGGTAAATAACTAAAGGTCTTATGTTGAAGCTTGCCATGCTTACAAGTCCATTCTAAATCAACTGTTATAGATCTTTTTACTGTAACAAGTTCACCAGGACAAGATAAGCATCCTTCGGTATGCCTTACTTTTTTATTATTTTTAGATGTTATGACCGGATTAATAAACACCTGTGGATTATCCTTTTCATTACTAACATCCATTACAAATATTTTTCTATTATATCCTGCTTGATTGGCAGCTAAACCAATACCTCTTTCTTGGTACATTAAATTGATTAAATTTTTTATAATAATTTTATTTTCCTCACTTAAAGGAAATTCTACTTTTTCGGTATATCCTCTTAAAAAAGTATCTGGGTACTTAACTAACTTCATTTCTCCCTTTCTTTTTTATTTCTTAATGATTGCTCATAGGATTCTTTTAGCTCATCCTGTTCTTTTTTTCCAAAAATTTCATTCCATCTATTTCTATACAAATCGGTGGAAACCCTTGATTTTCCATCCCATTTTCTACCTTTCGGTTTAGATTTTTTTTCCATTTATCTTCCCAAATCAAAATCATCATCGGCTGAACTACCATGAGTTTTTACTTCTTTTTTAGTTTCACTTAACTTTCTCTGAATTATATTCTCCACCAAATCGCCATACTTTTTATTAAGGCTAGTTTGAGTAATCGATTTAACCAGGTCCTGCTTTAAGCGAGGCAGGTTTAACAATTTCTTTTTTTTCATTTTCCCCTTTCTTAAGTTGGTTTAAATCTACTGAATTTGTAATATTACCAGACACAGATATTCTAGTTACATCGGAATAAAACGGTGCTACCCAATGTTTAATCCATGCAGGAAAGATAAACATATCCCTGTTCTTTGGTTTAACTGATTGATAAGTTATAGCTTGTCTATTCCCTTCTCCATAAACAAAAGATAAATGCCCTGGTCCACCAGATTGGCCTTGAAATAAAGCTTGCTCCTTATGGATTTCATCCGGCACATCTAAAAATATAACAAATGATAACCAATCCGAATGGTCGTGCGGTGGATTGAATTCATTCTTCTTCATGTAGTTTACCCACATAGAATTTAAAAGATATTCTGGTTGGACAGGATAAGGTTCGTTCTTCCACTTCTGATATGCTTGATCATATACACCAAGACATTGAGATATTTCTGGAAGAAACATCTCTCTATCACGAAAAGAATATTCCTCTTTAATAATTCCTGCTAGTCTTTTTCTATAATCTTGAGTTGGTTTTCTGGATTCTTTTGCTTCTGTTAAAAGTTTCTCATGAAAAGATTCCGAGATTCTTAAGTGTACTATACATGGGCCCCATTGTAAGACTCCATACTGTACGTTTTGTTCGTGTGTTTTTACTTCTGATTTCATTCTAAGCTCATTGCCTCCTTATATTCATTGAGATTAATTACTTTATTATTCATAATTTTATGGTCCGAATAATGATCTAAGATTTGTTTTACTTTTTCTAATTTTGTAATGGAGTATGGATAAATTAAACAACAGACATAATAAGCATCTCTGAATGTGCATCTCCATCTATATTGCATTAGATATTTTGTACCATTTTTACGTAATCCTTTACGAGGTTTTTTAGTTACAGTTCCAACCTTTAAAGTTTCTCTTAACCAATTAATAACCAAAGAGTCAGTCATAGTAACTTCCATATTGATTCGCCATGAGTTAGATACTCTATATCCTGGCTTACCTCTATGTTTCTTTTTCTTTTCTGGTGCTTTTTTATAATGAATACTACCTTCACCATCAAAAAGTCCTGCTATATATGCGATATCACTTTCCTTCATCTACTGGCGCTCCTGTTCTTCCCATCATTACTTGTAAGTTTTCATTCTCTTCAGAAAGTCTATCAATTTCTTTTTCAGAAATCTCTTGACCTCTTTCAAGGTCCTTGATCCTTTCTCCCGCCTTCTTGCATGCAGATTTAAGAATCTCTTTCTGTTTTTTCAATTGATCTATTCTTTCTTCCAGATCAGCTGGTCCTCTTACTACTCTTTTAATATCTTCTTTAGTTATTGTCATGTTTTATTACTTCTTTTAACACCGTGGTCCATGGGTTCAAATCGTAGTCCATTCTACTGCAACCTGTGGATACCATCAGCATCAACATACAAATCATTACGCTGCTCCGCATCTATTTCTCCTTGTGAATCACAGACACCACATTGCGCATGAACTTCTTCTTTTGCTAATTGGTATGGTACTCTTACAAATCCATTGCCCTTACAATGAGGACAAATTACTTTCTTAGTCTTTTTTGATTTTTCCATTTAACTTCCTCACTTTCTCGTTCACTAAAATATTTATAGTTTGAGAACGACTCAGTACAGTATTTGGAACTATCTTTTTTCTTAACACGTCAATTGCTTCATAGGTCTTATGTGATAATGACACGTTTTTATATTTTGTTATATCAGTCATAACTGTTATACTCCTTTCTTATTTTTATCATATGGGATTTATCTCATTAATTACAATAGGTGTCAAGATGAAATTTTTATTAAGTATGATTATTTGTACCAGTGTATATCAACAATGTTTACCTCCGCATACGATGCCAGAAATATATCCCTCTCATTACGAATGTATGATAGCAGGATATGAAGAATCTATGAAAAAAGCTAAAGAGATTGGTCCAGAAGAAATTAATAAATATGGAACTATAATAAAATTTTTCTGCATGCAGGAAAAAGACTTTCCTAAAAAAGGTCAAAATACTTAATCATACAACCCCCACAGTTTCCGTGCACGTACTCCTGCAGGAGCAAAGGCTCCACACCTCCACGGTTACTTACCGCTTCATAGGTTGCCGTACAGAGGCTAGCGCGAGGCTTTACTTGGACGGAGGTCCTTTTCAATTTTGTTCATTGTTCCATTTCAGAAGTAATAGAATGATAAATAAATAAATTATACATATCAATCCTAAACTTATAAAAATCATTTTATAATATTATGTGGTACTATAAACATTCTGCTTGGGTCCTGAAAGCATTGGTGACCAAACCAGCTTCCTGATCCATCGTTCATAACCCATCTATTTATTTCTTCATTATATACAGACACTCCTTCTCTATGTGCGTCCGCATAGCCCGAACATTCAAGTAATGTCATCGGTCGTGCGAACTCCATTGGAATTTTTATTATTAATTCCTCTGCGTTCAACACGTAAATCATCATCCAATGTACCAGCTCTTCCATCTCCAAACTCCTTAACTAATTTATACCATAGGTCTTTGTATTTAGGGTCCTTAGTTTTTTCCCATAGATTAGCTAACTTATCTATCTTTTTCATCATATTTTTTAGTTCCTAAACTTATTATTTTCTTGAGCCCTGGTGCCTGTAACTCTAACTTTGCATAAGGTCTCCATTGGCGCACAATCATATTTAATTCTAACATTAGAATAGACCATTGTTTAGGTGTTATATTTTTACTTGTTATTGTTAACTTTCTTGTACTCATAATATCCTCCTCTCCGATGAAGTAACGACAACTGATCTACTGTTCTTTCTATCTGTTTATAAAGCCCATCCCTATATTCTTCGGGTGTCTTTGTTTCAACAGCAAGTAGTTTATTAAGTTCTTCCTCTTTCTTTTTAAACGCTGCGTTATTTCTTTCAATTAGTTTATCTATATCAATCATATCTTTTTACCATTAAGTATGTCATGTGTGACAGGTCTCCCTTTCTTATTAGTATAACGTAAAAACCCAGTCCATTTAGGATTGGTACTCACTAAAGATTTTAATATCTTTTTAAAAGACATTCCTTCTTTTTCTTCTTCTGGTTTACCTTCTTCAGTAATTTTAAATTTATACTTCATATTTCCTTTCTGAGGGGCCCGAAGGCCCCACAATATTAATCTTCTTTAATAGGTGTAAACACCACTTTATGTTTTTGATTACGGGTATTGTACACTTTTTTAATGACATCATACCATTGTAAAGTATTTACACAACCAGAAAACATTTTAGATCTTTTCTTTAGCTTACCTACAAAATGTTCTTTATTAAACTTTCTGTGAGATAAGGCATGTAGTAATGCAAACATGAAGAAACTATTCTTCACTTCTTTACCCAATATATCAAACACATTTCCTAAAAAAACACCAGTTGATTCAGCGTTTTCTTTTCCTGTTTCTGATATATCAAATTTACCATCAACAAAGTCTATTTCTAAACCTCTTTCCCTTCTGTAAACACCATTTAATATAGTAGTTACAACTGAGAATTTATTATCTAAAGTGTATGTTTCCATAAACTTTTTGTAATAAATATATGACGGCAACCCTTTATCTACATATCGTTGAAGATAATCTTTATTACCCCAACTTAACTTTGTAGAGTTCATACTCGGTACATCATTAATAGTCATGTAGTCCACGATTATGAATCTTATTGGTAAACCTAAAGTTTTATACGCTTCGTATCTATGCTGACCATCTAGGATTGGGTATTGCCCATTCTTATTTAAAGGTCCAACATAAATTGGTATTTCCCTTAGATTCTTTCTTTTGATTTTAGCAATCAATTTGTTAACATGTGATTGGTTAACTCCTCTATTGCCTTTTATAAAACAAAACAAAGTATATTGTGTTGTTTCATTTACTTCACTAACTTTTTCTATAAAGTCAGTTATTTTAACTGTGCCATTGGCACTCTTCTTTTTTGCTTTCATATTACTCCTTGTGTTTGTTATTAGCAAAATGTAATTCAAATAATTCCATACTAGGGTAATTTAAATTACATGGAGAATATAGTATCTTCTAGGATATTTGTCAACCCCTAACGGCCTTGGCCACGATATTTTTTATACGACCTACGCTTGTGTTTATTCATTGTAGAAGTATTGGGATGACGCCCCTGCGACGTGCCTTTTCGGATAGGTACATGGGCTACTTTAGCATATAAACCTTTAGCTTTAGCCATTACCAGTCTCTAACGTATGGTTTTGTGCCATCAGGTGGATGTATTACTGGTAGATAAGATATCTTACCATTCACGTGCTGCTTGCAATCTGCACCACACGTCATACATCTATAAAATTCTTTAGTAATTCCTACTAGACTTGTAATTTCATCACAAGTGGGACATTGTCCACTAACTATCTCAGCTGTCCATCTTATATTTTTTTCGGTCATAGGCTTTTTTATTCTTTACCACACGCTGATGATAACGTCCATCACTTAATTGTTGTGCTACTTTATTTCTTGGTCTATTTTTCTTGAGAAAAAAAGCGTATGCTTTTTTATTCATTATTTTGTAAGTAAAGTAAAGATAACGTAGGCCATACCTGTAATTAACGCCCCTACAGATACTAATAGAATGCTTTCTATTCTGTTGATTTGATGTTCTAATTTATGGATTTTATCGTAAGTTTGTTTCTGCATAATCCTACATAATTTTTCGTGTGAATCTATTCGTTGTAATGCGTTTTGTTTAGCCATAATTATTCAATAATTAATTTTTTAATTGACTTAGACCCATCAATATTATCCTCTAATTCAGCCTTACCTTTCCAACATTTGTAAGTTACTGATTCAGAATAGGTCCTTTCAGCTTCACGTTTTCCACGTAAACACATCGCCATACCGTCAACCTGCAAACGCGCTTCTTTAATTTCTGCTCCTACAAACATAAGAAGGGCAACCACTGTTTCTATCATTGATAACCTCCATTCTTATAGTGAATCTCTCTATTAGCATCTTTTAGTTTTTCAACATCTTCTAATAGTTTCTCCACTTGTTTTTGTAAAAATTCTATGTTTACTTTGTTGTGCATACCATCTTCAATAGCTTTGTTCAAACGATCAACGGACTTGTAAAGATCCTCGATCATCATGAATTGCTCCTGGTCCGCCGGAAGCGATCCCATTTGACCCCGGGGCCACTTGATCCGGAATTCTGTGTTCATTTCCAAATCTTTAGACATAATTTCTAACTGTGTTGTGACACGATTTTGAGTCTCAATGATACCGAAATAAGCCCAGGTTCCAATCGCGACCATCGCGATCAACGAGGCTACCGTCTTCATCGGCATTTGAACTGCTGCTTCTTCGGAAATTTTGAGAGGTTTACTCATTAGTTATAACTATACCCTGTGTTTGATTGTTCTAATTTTTTAAATAAGTCTTCGTGTTGTTGCATTATCTCTTTGTCAGAATCCTGCATGTCATCCATTTGATCTTGTAATTTTTCCACATATCTTTCTAGTTTTTGTACCTTGTCCATTTGTACTGCTTGAATAGTTGAAAGTTCAAAAGTTCTAGATAAACTCCAGCCCCCTAATGCTATTAGGAGTCCAACCAACATCGTTAAGATTTTTTCCATCATTGTTGTTTCCATTTCCAGCTCTGAGTGATAGACTTTTTTTGTTGTAGCTTATCATTTTTAGAGTCGGTTTCGGTAGTACCATACTCTATTTTTGTTTCAGATGGAACCATTTTGTAATTACACCCTGCTAATCCTATAAAAATTAAGGTTATAATAACAATTAATACGGCCCATTTTTCCCATTCATTGTGAAATATTTTCATGAGGCATTGGCCCTACTTTTTTTTCTTTTTCTTTTTCTTTTTTTTCTTTGAATCTTTGGCATCGGGTAGAGCGTTCCATAGCTGTTCATCAAGTTGTTTTTCCACTTGTGATATCTTTTCTTTAACCAGGACCATATCTTGAGAGAGGGAGAAGGTACGACTAAGAGTCCACCCGCCGAGTGCGAGAAGACATGCGAGTAATGCTGTGATGATTTTGTCATTTATCATTGGCAGCTTTCGCATTCCCCCGTGTCGTCAATAACTAACCCTCCGTTATTTTCATAAGTGGAATCTTCTTCTCTATTGCCACACTCACAGTTAGTACATTCACCACTCTCTGCGTTTACACAGTGGCACATTTTATTACATTTTTTACACCATTGTTCAGTCATTTTTTACCTTTTGGTAATCCACTAGCTAACCAGTCAAAAAATTTTTTGAATGGCCACAGTAAAAATCCTAAAATTTTTTTTATCATAGGACCCTCCTATCTCTTCTTCTTTATCCATTACTAAAATATTATAGCACCGACAATAACGCCGACAACAAAACCAATAATGTATTCTCTATAAAGTAGAGACCATTGTTGAATTTTAACTTTTATCTTTTCCATTTTTCTCCTCCAGGTTTGTATAGTGGTAGTCGTAACTACCTTCTTCATGTTCATCAGTAATCCATTTGGAAGTTGTTTCTACAGACCAGGTTTTTGTATTAACTAATCTGTTTATTAAGTTCTCCGATGGATCTGCAGCTAACGACGGGTCAAATACTCTTAACCTATTGTTAGGCTGGATTGCATAATTGCCATCATCTAATTCAATTACATGACCGCACTTATGTTGGTCAGGCTTTTCTGAATAACCGAAGTTTAATTCATTATAATCACCTGGGCACCAATCAATGGTGAACAAATACGTACCTTCTCTTTTCACTTTGCGCCTAGATATGTAAGATATCTTAGCACCTTTTAAGTGATAAAAAGTTGTAACTGCAACATTATAGCTGAAACTGTCCCACATTACCAGCTCATTTAAAGGTAATTCTTTTACATTTGGTTTAGTACAAAATGCAGAGATAGGTGCTCTCCACCATAAACCCCCATCTTCCATATGATAATGAAATAAAGGTGTTTGTCCTGGAAGAGAACTAAACCCAAATATTACACAGGGAAAATATTTATCGTGTGAGTCTTTTTGATCTCGGAGATAGTTTCCTCGGACATAGCATTCTATAATTGGTATGTTGGCATTTAAATACATAATTAATCATTTATCTCCCCCCAGTTATCCCCTGATTCATAATCAACTTTATTAGGGACTTCCAGGGTAACTGCGTTCTCCATAATCTCAATGACTTTCTTAGCTTGTCCTTCATTTTCAATTGACAAATCTAATTCATCATGGATTTGTATATGCGGTATTATTCCTTCTTTGTAAAGCTCTAACATAGATTTTTTTGTCATGTCCGCTGCGCTACCTTGAATTAATTTATTTAATGCTTTGTATGTGTATGCTCTTTTAATCCCTGGTCCATGTTCCCTGAGTGCTTCTTCGTGAGGCAATGCTTTATGCATACCGAACTGATTAGGTTCCCATAGGTGAAATCTGCATAGTCGTCCTAGCAATGTACGGATTTGTCCTCGGTCCTGTGCCCTGTTAGAAGCTTTCTCCATTAACTGCTTAACAAACGGTACTCTCTGGTGATAGGTGTTAAATAATTCTGCAGCTTTTTCTTTAGTAACACCCAATTCTGCTTGAAGTTTAGCCTTACCCATTCCATAGAATAGTCCAAGGTTAATTGTTTTTGCTTGTGAACGTGGTATTTGAGCCATGTCTGCTACTGTTTGGTGAAAATCTGCGCTTGAGTCTGTGTTGTATGCATCTATCACATCATAAACTGATGGTAGTTTATATAATGATGCATAATGTACTACTAATCTTGGTTCTTGTTGTGAGTAATCAAATACTCCCCACTTACAATCTTCTTCAGGAATAAATAATGATCTAATTTTAGGTCCCAGATCCTTGTTCCTTGCAGGAATTTGCTGGAGGTTTGGATTTTGATAAGAGAATCTTCCAGTTACCGTTCCTCCTGTCTGTGATCTTAATTGATTTATCTCTGCATGTATTCTTCCTTTATGTTCGTATCTTAAAATAGAATCAATAAAAGTTGTGTGAGCTTTATTAATTTCTCTCGCTTTAGCAATCATATTGACAACAGGATGTTTATGTTCCTGTAAAAAATTTTTAGTAAATGATGGTGCTTCTGTTTTTTCTGTACGTGGATATTCTAATCTTAATACATCAAATACATTAGCAATTGATCTTGCTGCCCATATCTGTGTATCAATATTTGTTTCTCCTTTTATTTTATTTAATAAATCTTGTTCCGCTTTTTTAAATTCTGTTTTCATGGCGTGTGCTTTTTCAATATCAACACGCACACCTTTAAATCTCATGTCAACCAGGCACGGAAATAATTCTGTTTCTAAATCAAAAATGTCTTCTAGGTCCTGACTAATAATTTCTTTTTTCATTTCTTGCCAAAGACCAAAAGTTACTTCAGCATCTCTTTCCGCATAAGACCCAACATGCATAGCTGGAAGCTTATACATTTCTGCTTTAGGATCAATGCCCCATTCTTCTGCCGCTTCTGCTAGTGCAGCTTCATTCTTACCGTAACCCAGATAATGCCACGATAAACTATTGAGATCATACCTAAATCTATTTTCATCTGTAATTGCTGCAGCAATCATAGTACAAACAATATCTCCATTAATTTTAAAGCCCATGGCTCTTAACCAACAGACATCATAAATAGCATTGTGAAAAATTTTAGTTGATGGTGCCTCTAATACATCTTTTAACCAGGATAAAACTCTAGACCTATCCATGTTACCACCACCTTCATGTGCAATTGGAAAATATCCTTTATAATGTTTTGTTGCAACGGCGATACCAATTACTTCTCCATTACCAATGACAGAACCAGATCCTTTTTTAATTAAATCTGGATCTTTTGTTTCTAAATCTATTGCTATTTCATCTACTTGTCGTAGGTCTGGAAATTCCGTAGGTTTAACCCATTCAGTTTGTGCTTCAAATTTAGGAATCTTCATTTTGTTATGATCCCCCATGAGTTGTCTTTATCTTGTGGCTTATTTTCTTTTGGAAGTTCTTTTTCAGGATAATCTCTTTCAATTATCATTTCTATAAAGTGAATAGCTTTATCCAAGTCTTGTTTTTTTCCTTTCAGCCTGTGACGGCAGATGTATTTTATAACGCATCCTTCCGGAAAAAGCAACTCATTCTCAACTACAAATTTACTTGGCTGAATTTTAAATTTCTGATAATGTGATCCGCCGTGTTGTTTATCCCAAACTTTCGATGTCATATCCTCTATCCTCCCTTTTCGCTGTCATAATGTATAAATTTTGTTTTGTACGTGTGACACCTACGTACCAGACTCTTTGTTCTTCATCATATTTATCCTGACCTTTTTCCGTTGCTTCTCTTATTGTTTTTGTGTTATCTAAAATTAATAAAACATTTGTAGCCTCTCCACCCTTTGCTGAATGTATTGTGGATAACTGCACTCTCGCATTTTTATTTAATTCTTCCTCCTGTCTTAACATTTCTCTAATATATAAACATTCTTCTGGATCAATTGTAAAAACATCAAACCATTTTTGAGTATTATTAAAACCAAATTCTTTTAAATCATAAAGCCTTTCTTCATTAAGCGTATAATAAGATTGAGTACATTCAAAAATATCTTTTATTTCACTTAAAGATAATTTATCCCCTTTATTCTGCCATCTTGTGTAGTTTAGAACGCTTCTAAACAAGGCTGCCTTAAAACTTTTTCGTCCTTTAAATTGAAAATAAATTCCCATATCTTTTAAAAGGGGCTTAAGTTTTTCTAATCTATCATTAGTTCGCGCAAGTACTAACCAATCTCCTGTATGTAATGGTGCATCTTCAATTGATGTTATGTGGTCCACCATGCCTTCCTCATCTCTTGCTTTCCAGTTCTTTTTAACTCTCCTGTTATCTGGTATTCTGTCTAAAATTTTATCAGCAATGGTTTGTACACTCTCCGGAACTCTGTGAGATTGTGGCAAAATAATGTCTTTTTTAGCCTGTATAGCTATAAATTTAAGTACATCTGCACCGGCCCAGCCATAAATAGCTTGATCATCGTCGCCAGCTAATATAACATATTTAGAATTTTCTCGCAGAATATCTACCATTTTCCACTGTATCGGAGATAAATCTTGTGCCTCATCAACAAAAACTACGTCATATTTCGGACACAATTTAGCCACATTAAATTTTTCAATCATGTCTGTAAAATCATACAGTTTAAAGGAATCTTTATAGTTATTTAACTCTAGATCTAATATGTGTAATAAATTTTTTTCAAGTTCGTAAGAGTACATTCCAGTATTATATTCATCTTCAATCGAACATTCTTTAATTCTGGCTGCGTTTATTAAATTAAAATACTCACTGTTTGAATCTACAAATCCTGTGTTTTCTTGACCATTAGAATAAACTGTAACCTCAATACCTAATTTTCTACCGATGTCTTCGTAATGTTCGTCTTGCATAACCTGAGCTTTTTTCATACCCAGTCTATTAAAAGCAAGAGAGTGAAGAGTCCTAAAATATTTTAAATCTTTTCTTTGTAAATGCTTATATGCATCTAACATTCTATCAATAGCCTCGTTAGCTGCTTTGGTGGTAAATGCAAAGTACCCTATCTTATCCAGAGGAGTCCCTAACTTATAAAATGTTTTGACGTAGTTTATAAGTCTTGTTGTTTTCCCTGTTCCCGGAGGCCCGAATATTTTACGACTGATCACATTATCTCCGTTTTATGTTTTATTTTAGTATGATGTATGGGTACTTCCTCAAAATCTTTTATATTTATCTGTACCACATTTTTAACTGATGCTGTGTACTTACCTTTTTCCTTAGTAGGAAATCTTTTTTGATCTAGAAACTGTACATCACAGCTTTTGTATATTGATTCCATCATCCTACCTGTTTTTTCTTCTTTATATTTCCAATCTTTAGCTTTTAATCTATCATAAAATTTATCAAATTTAAAATAAGCATAACCTTCTTCTATTAAAACTGATCCAGTTTTAAATGCTGCATCTGTTGTAGCCTTCGGTCCATTAATCTTAGTATGTAAAACATCGTGAAGTTTTTCTTTTGGAGAAGTTCCTATTGGTGGAGATACCGTAGTCTGGGTTTTATATAACTCATCCATTACAGTTTGTTCAGCATCCCCTTTAATTAATGGTGGTAAAAATCCTGCAGCTTTCGCTATAGCATTTCTACGTTTGCGTTGATCATTTAAATGTTCAATTGATTTACAATGTACTGTTGCTTTACCTATGCCGTCTGGTTTTGTTACATCAAATTCATATTCAGGTTCTTCAAAAATTTCTATCTTTCTTAGGTTAGTTAAGCCCGGATAAGATCCCTTAGAACCGGATAAGACTCCAAATTTTTTCTTAACACAAATACCTTTTTTACAATGCTCAAATAAAGGGTCTTGATTACAGGTATAACCTTTCTCGGTTTTAGCCCATGATTTTATTTTAGCCTTTAGTTTTTGATCCGTCCAGGCGTTCCCGTGTATCTCTTCAAAATATTTTACTGGTGCATTTTTAACTTTATCTTCCCATGTGTCTGGGTATTTCATCTTAACCAAGACGTGATAATTGTACATAAATCTATCTTTACCATCAAAATTTTTTTCTTTAGAAAGTTTAGATAATACTGCCATACATGGAGGACCATCAATAAAGTCACCATTAACTCCTTCGTATATTTTTTTATCAATACCTTCTGTTATCTGTTGTAAATCATCCTTTGAGACTGTGTTCGCTTCTATTAATTGTAAAAAATTTTCTAATGTAAAAGATGTACCATCAACATTTAATCCTTTTCTTTCTCCCCCATAGTAAGGTAGATTAATAAATTGTCCTGGTCCTATTTTTCCAGTAGACTCATCTCTTGTTAATTCTGTTTGTTTCGGAAATATTTCTGTGTTGGGTTTTAATTTAAATAATGGGAGAAGGTTAGTTAGGAAAGAAACGATATCTTTTGCACTCATAAACTCATTTATGAATATCCATAAGTGAAGTCCCCCACTTTTAGATTCTACCGGTATTAAAGGTAAATCAAATTCTTGTACTTTATCTATAAAAAATTTTTTATCAAAGTCTGCATAGTCTTTAGGATCAATGTCAATGACCCCTAGTCTTGCTTCTTTATCTGTATTACATGGCTGAATACCAATTGAAATCTTTCCTTCTACATGAGAGTTATATATCTCTTCTGTAAGAGGCTCAAAATTCCATCGGTATACTGGTCTTTTCTTTCCGCTTTCTGGGTCAATCTTTGCTTCTTCATGCTCAAAGTCAGCTAACCCATAAGCCTCGCGATAGCCATCAAAGTATTTTATATATCTTTTATCCATAACTTTATCTTATGTGGGCCTTCCACTCTCGCTTTCGGCCCACACTGTGCACTTATTCTCTTAGAGAATTAGATAATGCTTTGATCCTTTGGTTTATCTTCACCGTGTTTCGCTTTGACAGCACCTTTAGAGATACTATCTGAAAACGATTTCGCTTGCTGATAAAGTTGTTGATCAGTTATGGGTCCAACCTTACTTACTTCCCAACCAAACCAAGTGCCTTTATCATTTGACATTTGGGTTGTTTTTAGTCTGTAAATATGGCTAAAAGATGCAGGGGTAAATAAACCGTTCTGCCCTTTTAGTTTAATTCCCGACATCATTGAGTTCCATTTTCTACTAATTTTTAATTGAGTAGATTTCATAGATATCAAAGCTGTCGACGGACTATCACCTGTGATGATTACAAAATGCGATGCAGTTTTTTCAATATAATTACCATTCGGTAATCTATCTTTATAGTTTGCATCTGGTTTTGTTTTAGACATGATATCAGATGAAGAATCATAAATTGCAACTGGTGCACCTGGTCCTTCTCCTCTATCTTTCCATTCAATGTATTCAAGTTTATAAAAGCATGGGATTACATCTATGCCTTTTACACCATCATACAAATCTCCAGAGACAGAATTGAAAATCATTCCTGGCTCTGCACCTTCGACATACTTACCATCACGTTTGTTAACTTCTGGTGAAAGTTGTCCAAGGATTTTTAAAAAAGGAAGAGCTAAGTCTTCTTGACCTATTTTACCCAGTCCTTTTGCTGCATCGTCTTCAAACATATTTGTTGGAAGTCCTGCAGTCTTTTTTTCTGCTACTTGGTTCATGTTTATTTGTTCCTTGTTATTTTTGTTCTGTTGCCCGTGAACAGGTTAAAAAGATCAGAGGGCATCTC
>VTLG01008256.1_pt1 | contig 14517 bp, 30 predicted proteins | sample 4694571 | NCBI WGS metagenome assembly VTLG01 (sample SAMN12604809, study PRJNA352737) | marine metagenome | biome: ENVO:00000447; feature: ENVO:00000209|ENVO:00000569|ENVO:01000036; material: ENVO:00002151; isolation source: viral sequences binned using virsorter ...
CACAATTATAACTTTTTACAAATGCTCTATACCCACTACCAAGTGATTCTGTACCCTCCCTATCCCTCTAGCATTAAAGCTAGGACAATGAACTTGCTAAACAAGTAGTTCAACCTATTCTGTTATTCTTTTTCTTCTAATAATTTTTTAAGAAATGTATTTTGTAACATTTCTAACTCTTTTTCACCAACAGCAGCTCCTGTTACAGATTTTCTAAATTTATGAAATTTTTTTTTTTCTTCTTCTGACATATTCATAGATTTAAAGTTGTTTTTTAAAAATGTACTTGCCATGTTACCTCCTGTTAATTGGCTCTATAAGCTTTAGCACTTATAGTTGATTTAGATTTAGGTCTTGATATACCTTTTTTCTTTCTTTGATTTACATTGTACCAAAGTCCTTTTTTTGCAATTTTACCTGATTTCGTTCTGTGATAACCTTTTTTTATCATTGTCCTTTTTTTGTTGATTTGTTAATTGTTTATAATAATCTTTTTCCATACATAAATAATGGGCTTTTTCTCTTTGTCCATTTTCATCTACTGATAAAAAAGATACAAAAGAATCTGTAGTTAAAACAACTTTAAAACAATATCTGCACTTACCTATTTCTGCTTCAAATATTGTAGGTTTTTTCCAAGTTTTTTTTGTCATAAAAATTTTGTAAAAAATCCAAAAAGGATTTTATTGTCGCATCAACTAGCTACCACCCTAAAATTTCAGTCGTCTACTTTTCAATAAAAACTTTTTTTTGAAAATTTTGAAAAACCCAATGTGGTATAATGGGTTATGAAAAAATTATTTCATAGAAAGGAGGTTGGATGAAAAAAAGTAGACCACACAATTTAAGACTTGTTGGAACTTACAACAAGGAAGATGACTTGTATTATTTTATTCTACAAAAATGGAATAAAGATAATCAAGAATATCAAATAGTTCAGAACATAACAACTGAACGATTTGAGTTAAACAAAAGATAGTAAAAACAGGGGGAGGTTAGCACCCTCCCTCAAAAAAGTAAAGGAGGTAATTTATGAAAAAGTTTTATACAGTCTTTTTTGATGAAATACCATTTACAAATAGTCCATCATTAAAAAATGTTTTATTTGTAAGTTTAGATAAAAACTCTTGGTTAGAAATTAAAGATAAAAAAGAACTAACTATAAATGACTATGATGATGTTGTGGATATTTTCACACCTAAAAAAGTCAAAAATGGTTATACTAGCTTTATCAATATTGCTTCAAGATGGTTAAATCTATTAGCTTATCAAAGTAATAAAGATTTTAAATCAATGATAAAAACTATTCAATAATGTTATTGGCGATCTGAAATATGGTCGCCTTTAAGTTTCTATTTTAGGCTTTTCTTTTGGTACGATTATTTGTTCTTCTTCTTCTTTACAAACAAATCTTAAATATATCTTATGTTGATTAATTTCTTCTTTGCCAATTTCTTTAGATTTGTTTAAAGACTCTACATAGCCACCATTAAGACAACTATAAATATCATCGTAAGTTGTAGGCATTTTAAAAGGTTGCATACATTCACCAGCTACTATGGAACATAGAATCATATATAATGAGTATTTCATTTTTTTACTTTCTTTAACTCATCTTCAAGTTCTACTATTTTCTTATTAGCTTGTTCTAAATCTTGTTGTGAGTGTTCAAGTTTTTGCAAACATCTTTTATTTGCTGAGTCTTTAGACTTACCAGCATCTTGAAGCTCTGCTACTTCTTGCTTTAAGATACGAACTTGATCTTTATATTCGTTAATCAAATCTAGGTTATCTGACATCTATTTCTTTTTAAATAAATCCATACCTGGCTTTAGGCCATAAATTGATCCAAAGATTCCAAGAACTAACCATTTATAGAATTCTGGAAAATTATTAAAATAGTGAAAGAACAAATCCAATTTTTCTTTTGCTTGACTGTCTCCACTAAATACTGCCCAACTTAAAACAACGATGGGCAAAATTACAATAATTAAAACTATCTCATCTTTAATTCCTTGATCGTTAGAAGCTCTTACAGCTTTCTGGTAGTCAATCTGTCCATCGGCCATGCGTTGTGCATGATTCATTTCGGCAATAGATTCTAATTCTTTTGCTTTTCTTCTATTTGTTGCAATCTTCATTCCAGTTTTAATCATGCCTGGAACTAACTTAGCCGCTATATTTAACCACATAAAATTCTCCTAAAGTAATAAAGTTGTGAATAATAAAAAGCTCCAATAAATTAATAAAAAAAAAATTAACAAGACAAGCATTAAAGTTTTGCTGATCTCATTTTACCAGCTAACTTACCAGCTCTAGCTGGAGTTTGTTTTGCCCATAAAGAATCTAACATTTGAAAACTAGCTTCACCATAATCTTCATTATCTAAAGCTTTCCACATATTTTTAAATTTGCTTACACCACCCTCACCTATTTGGTACACCATGTTTATAATAACTTCTTTTGCTACATGATTTATTGGCCTACTGCCTATTAGTCTTTCAGCAGCATCTAATGTTCTTTGAAAATCTTTTTCAAATACTTCTTCACCCATTTCTTTTGGGTATTCAACACCATGTTCATAATTATCTTCAGGTGTTACTTTGTGTCCATAGAATATGGTATCAAAATTTTCGGAGCATTTATAAATTTTATTTACATAACCCTCACAAAGCTTAATTTCTTCTTTTACTTCTTCGTACATTATTTTTTCTTTCCATATTTGTTGTAAGTGTAATTCTGTAATACCAAATTTTTGAATACAATTTTCTGACTATTCTCTCTATGAGATATAATACTTTTCCCAACCATGACATAATTAAACCCCATAAATTAAAATATAATTGCTCCTAATATAAAACCTACTGCTGCACCCAAGATGTACTCCCTGTGCATTAAATAAAAATGTTCTATTTTATGTTTCATATCTTTCATTTTATGCTCCACATTTACAGTTATCGCAAGCACACAAGCCATATTCGTCAGCATGAAGTTCACCTGAACAATGGCATTTGTGATGGCACTTTTTGCACTTTTTTCTTTTTTTTCTTTTTGGTTTTTCTATAACTAAATCTGATATTCCATCAGATAGCATATCTATCCAACCAAAAAATTTTAATAAAATTTTATTAACTAAGTTCATTTAACTTTTTCCTATTGTAAATTTTTTTACTTTTAATTATCTTTTTTTTAAAATGTCTTAGTTGTCTGGCAAAAGGATTTCTTTTTTTGTTTGGTGATTTCATTTAGTATAACCAGATGAATCGTATTTATCCTTAATAATTTTAACTACTCTTTTTCTACCATTGTCATCTTCAATAATTGCATCTACTTTACCACACTGCATCCTAACATTTTCTGGATTAACACTTCTTTCAACTTGTCTCTTTGCTTTTAAGCATGATGACATTCTTTGATCCTGTATATAAGTATGCTCAATAATTCCACCTTGATAGAACATACACAAAACTATTACTCCACTAATGACTGTTTCCATTTGCTCTTACTTTGTCTTTAATTAATTCTAATTGCTCCATTAATCTTTCCACATCTTTTTGTAATCTTGATATGTTAGTTGCGTTATGGCGACTTTCCTTAAGTTCTTCTTGTATATCTTCAATATCTTTTATTGCATCTTCAATTAACAAAAATTGTTCAGAATCTGCTGGTAAACTTCCAAGTTCTCCTCTAGGCCATTTAATAGAAAACTCTACAGCTTTCTCTAAATCCTTTTCCATTAAAACAGTTTGTGTTTCTAATTTATTAACTCTTTCAATAATAGAAAACCCAAACCAAGCTGCTACAAGACAAGCTCCGATAATACTAATTAAATTACCAATTGGTAAATTTATTCCAGTATTTTGATTTAACTTTAATTCTTTCATTATTCGTTACCATGATCTACCATCACAATTTTAATTCCTAATTTTTTTTGCTTTGCAGTAGGAGTCCGCCAAATTTTTCTTCTATAAGACTTTTTATGTTTTCTGTATGTGTTGGTCTTTATATCTAAAAGTGTAATTTCACCATCTGGACTAACTGCAACTAAATCAAATGGACATTGTGGATCACAAGCTTTAGCAACCCAATATCCTTTTTTTGTTAAATTGGCTATCTCTTGGTATTCACCAATAGTACCTTTTATATTTGTTGAGAGTTTAGTATGTTTGTTAGGAAGTTTAATAGTGAACTTAGACTTATTACAGCTATCGCCCATAATAATTTGTAAACATTATTAACCTTAATATCTAAGTGTTTTAAATGATTATCCTTAATAGTAGATATTTTGTTGTGTATAAGTTTTATCTCACCTTGTAATTTTATAATTTCTTGTGCGTTCTTTTGCGATTGTGTAGCCATTATTCCATTTCATCTGTGCTAATAGTTAAAGCTCTTATAAAACTAACAGCTTTATTTTTATTTTTCCAATTTTGTGCTAAGTCTATAAAAGCATCAATTCCATTTTTACTAACTAAAGCTTCTGCAATTTCTTGTGATGATTTAGAATAAGCTCTTTCACCAAACCATTTTTTTACACCAGTCAATGCAAATCCCTCTAATATATCTGCTGGTGTTTTACTTAATTGTTCTTTAGCACCAATGTTTGTTGCAGTTGAAGATCCTACTTTACCACCAGCTCCACTAGCTTTAAGTACATTTGCAAAAGATGTAACTGCATTTTTAACATCAGATTTTTTAACATTTTTATTTGTTGTTAATGCTAACTGATACATAACCTCAGTAAAATTTTCTTTATTTCTAGGTGTTTTTAAAATTGCATTATAAAAATTATTACCAGTATTTAAACCTCTGTTCATATTATCAATGGCAGCTTTGTTAAAAGCATTGTTAAAAAAATCACTTGCTATATTTTCCCAAGCATTTTTAACACCACTTTTATTAACAGCAGTTGCTAATTTTTGTATATCAACTGGTCTAACATTTGGTGATGTAATATATTTATAAATATTTGCGTTAGTTTTAGAACTTTCAATCCATTTTCCTTTTTTTAAATCGTTAAATAATTCTGTAACCGATCCTTTGCTTAAAGGTTTTTCAAAAGTTTCAGAAAACACTTTGTATTTTTTATTAGCTTTTACCCAATCATCGTTAGTTACTAATAATTTTTTAAGAACATTTTTTGCTTCTTCATAACTTTTAGCAGAAGTAAAATTTTCATTTTTAGCTGATTGAATACCACCATCCCTTAAATCTTGATAAATTTTATTTATAATAGATCCTTTACCATCCGATTTACCAATTGCATTTGCTTGTCTTGTTAAATATTTTGCTATGTCATCTGGTGCATTTTCAGCAACTTTTAATAATTCTATTTTAATATTATCTACAGATTGTGAGTCAAAAAAACTTTTATTAAACTTTTCACCACCAGATTTAAGCCACATTTTTGATCTTTGTTGATCTAATTGTAAAGCTACTTTTTTTACCTGTTCATTAATAGTGCTACTTGTAATCTTGCCAGAGTCAGGCAGTAAACCATTTGCTTTACCCCAATTAGTAATATAATTTTTTAATTCTAATGGTCTATTTTTCCAATGTGCATCTAATACTTTATTACCTATAAGGTTTGCATTTGTTGATCCCTCTAATTTTAAAATAGATGCAGATTCTGTTGCTTCACCAGTAGTAATATTTAAACCATATTTTTGTGCGTCTTTTTGTATTTTTTTTGCATTTTTAATTGTTTTTTGGTCTGGCAAAACATTCTCAATTACACCAGCTAAATTACCTTTTTTAAGTGCAAGCAAATCCAATATAACATTACTAGCAACCCCAACACCAGTACCCATGCCCTCACTTTGTAAAGTTTGTGTAGCAGTTTCATCTATTAAACCACTTGCACCACCAGTACCCATTAAAACAGTTTTTGCTTTTGGAGTTTTAGCAAGTAATCCAAATGGCATATATTCACCCATTGTACCAGCAAATTTACCAACAGTTGTTTTTGCTTCATAGTTTGCAGCATCATTTAAAAAATTATCATTGATATATTTGCCAGGTCTAAATTTTTCAAATTCAATAGGTAATTTACTTTTTTCAATAATTTCATTTTGATCTGCTTCTGACATACCAGATGCAGTAGCCATTTTTTTAAATACAAAATCTTTACCAGTATCAATAGCATCTAAAAGCATAAAAGGTAAATCTAGTATTTGTACTCCACTACCAACAAATCTATTTGATGCAGTTAATAAGGGATCTAAAGATTGTTCAATAATAGATAAATCTTGGTTTTCTACTTTTTCTGTATCAATAGTCTTTTCATCTGCTGGTAAAATTTTTTGTAGTTCTTTTTCAACATCAATAGTTTTATAATAATTACTTAAAAAATCTGACATTATAAACCTTTCCCACTTTGACCTTTTAGATATTTTTCTAAAATTTCTTCCCAGTTTTGATTAGGGAACTGTATATTCATTAATGCAATTGCTTGTTCTGGCTCATAGTTATAATCAATTTTATAAGAGGTAAATAATTCAGACAAATATTCACCACTTGGTATCATTTTGTTTTTTAAATATTTACCAAATCCCTCAGAATAAACTTTTTCACCTTTGTCATTAATTGTGTAAACTGTACCACCTGACTCTTTAAAAGCTTTAGCTTTTTCAAGTAACTCAGTTTGTATTCTAATTTGATTTTTCATTTTAGCTCTATAGGTAGTTTGTGTATCTTTAGAACTGGGTATAGATGCTTCTAACCATGCAATCTCTTTTTCACCAGCAGCAACACCAGTAATTTCTTTTCTGTATTGGTTAAAGTATTGTAAGTTATTTTGATCCCATGTGCTGTAACTTCTTAAATATGCAGCATCATCTTGATTTAATGGAACATTTGCTTTATCAAGTGCTAAAAGTTTTTGGTATCTAATTTTGCCACCATAAGTTAAAAACTCATCTTTAAACATCGCTTGAGTAGCTTGTAACTGGCCTAAAAGTATATCTGCACCTTTTATTTCTTTTTCAACTTTAGTTTTTGTACCTTTGCTTAAACCACTTACATCAGTTGATGTTACATTTTGTTTAAACTCTGTGTAATTTTGTTTTAATAATTGTTCTAAAGTATTTTGGTCATCAGGATTAGATAAATTTAAACTTCTTATATCTTTGCCATCAGGTGATTTTAAAGTTACTAAATTAGCTTTTTGTGGTTTTTTAAATTTTTTATTTTTAATATATTCTAAAGGAAAAGCTTTAAATAAAGCTTTATCTTCCTCTGGAACTTGACTAGCAAATTCTTTTCTAAATTTTCTTTTTTCTTCTTCTTCTTCCATAGTTTGATACATAGCTGCTGTTTTCATACCTTGCATTAAGCTAGGAAGTGCTGCGTCAGGAGCTCTACCAGATAGTCCAGCAGTCAATAAACCTATGCCACCTAAAACTTCTGGTGAATATAATAAACCTTTAAATGGTGATTCTGCCATTATAGTAATCCCTCATCTTTTAAATAATTGTAATAAATGTTGCTTGACGACATATTAGCATTGTAACCAAACTGACTTGCGTTAGTTGTCATGTTTAAAGTTTTTGCTAAATCATCTTTTGCTTTATTGTATGTTGTTAAAAAATTGTTTGATATGCCTAAGTTGTTTGTTCCCATGTTATTAAAATAAGTATTAACTTGTGAAAATGGATTAGGATTATTTATAATATTTTGTGAAGCCATATCTTGTGGATTATCAAAAAAACTAGATGGATCATTTTCATTTCTATTATCTTCAGAATTAAATTGGTCAAAATAATTTGTTTCATTTTTAAGATATTTGTACTCATCAGAATTAACATTTGTAACTAAATTAGGATTCCAATTTTTACCAGTACCTAATTCATAAGCTTTTATATCTGCTGTGGACATAAAATTATTTCTTCTTTTTTTATTATAATTTTTAGCAAAATCATTTAATGCACCAAAAACATTTCCAATTATTCCACCGCTTTTAAAAAAATCTAATATTGCATCACCAGTTTTGGCTAAATCTGATCTTTGATCGAATTGTCCAACATCACCTCTTTCGTCAGTTCCACCCTCACCTCTAAAACCAGGAACTGTTTCTGGTGTTGTTGCTATTAGTCTTATACGATCTTTATAATTATTATTGTTTCCATCATTACCACTAGAAACTGATGGACTTGGATTGTTAGCTGCTCTACTTACAGCTCTATCAAATTGCCCATAATCTGATCCTGTATCTCTATTTGATGAAGATGAGCTAGAGCCATGAGTACCACCATAATTATCGCTTGGTGGATAAGCAAATATTCCTGATGGTGTAGGTGTTTTAACTCCACCAGCATCTACTAGCATATCTCTTTCGCTTGGTGTTATATAAGCTAAAAAGTGATTTTCTGGTGCTTCCTCATTTAAGAGTCCAGCATATTTTTTTAATTTATTCATAGATTATAAAACAATTGAAAGAACTAATACAATACCGATAATCATAATCCACTTGCTAGGTCTTGTATTAATTTTTGTTTCCATATCAAAAATTATTTTTTTTATTTTATCCATTATAGTAACCCTCCTAAGAATCCTAAACCTCCGCCAATAGCAGCACTAAAACCACCAAATTTAGAGCCTATTAAAGCTCCACCCATAGCAGTCGTTAATGGATTAGCAGATGTTTGTGTTGTTTGTTGTTGAACTGGTAGTCCAGTTGCAATTGGATTTATAAAACCACTATATTGTTGTAAAGCTGCAAAAGGAGCTAAGTTTTTTTGTCGTTCAATATTTTCTAAAGCTGCACCAGTTTGTACTAAAGATGGTGTAGCACTAGCAATACCTAATTGTCTTTGTCGTTCTCTTTCGTAAGCATCAAAAGCCATTGGCATAGCTGCATCTGCAATACCAGCTAAAATTTGTTGTTGATTAAATTCTGATCCTGGAGTTCTCCCAGCACCGCTAAACTCAGTATTAATTGCTGTTGCTATATCTGTACCAGCACTTTGTAATAAAGGTGATAAAAAAGGATTAAGATATTTACCTGATAATGTATCTGATAACTGTTGTTGTGCAGCAGTACCCATCAATTCTTGTCCAGCAAGACCTTTTATTGTTTGCTGTGATGGTGCTACATAACCAGCAGCTTTTACACCTTGTCCATATAAATTACCAGCTTCAGATATAATTTGATTTAATGCTGGTTTTGCTGGATCGTATGGATCTGTTTTAGCGATAGTTTGATTACCGCCTGAATTACCACCTCCAAATGACATTATTCATTCTCCTTTTTTATTAATTGTTTTTCTAGAACAACATGAGTTTTTTCATAATTAAAGTTGTTCATTATTTTTTCCCAACCTAGTCTTGCAAAAAGTTCCATTTGATCGCATTTATTTTTAGATGCAAAATCTTCTAAAACTTTTATTAAGTGTTGCCACTTTTGTCTTTGTCTGCCAGTTACTATAAATATATTACATGACCTTTTTAATTTTCGGTCTATTATTTCAGTAACCACAACTCCATAGTATCTTTGTAAAGTTGTTTTTTGAGTTTTATCCCAGACTACCCAAAGCTGAAATTTTTCCTCTTTTAAAGTATTAAAAACAAAATCACTATCAGTATGATTACCTGAATATGATAAAGCTTCTTGAATATCTTTTTTAACTAAATTCCAAACATCATCTATATTAGATGTTGGTATTCTTACTAAATTCATTAGGTAATACTTAAATAGCTTATTCCTATGTGAATACTATCTGTTGAGCTTATTGTTGCCTTTAATATATCTGAACTTTCTAACACCAAAGGTACACTTAATAATTCAACTGAATTATTTGCTGTTAAAGATTTTGTGTGTAAAATTGTAAAATCAGTTGCACTTTCAGAGTTATCTGTAACATCCATAGAAATAGTTGGTGTATTCCCTGTGTTATTAGTAACTATAATTGATTTTATAATTAATGTTTCATTACTAGCAGCAGTTAATATTGATGTTTCGCTAGTTGTTGCTAAAGCTTTTCCAAAAAATTTATAACTATTTGCCATCTGTTTTTTCTTCTTTAGGTAAATAACTTGCAAGAATATTATATTTACCAATATTATTTGACTTGCAATTAACCCACTTATCTATTTCTTCATTTAGATTTGTGTGGTCAGGTATTATTTTTGGGTTTTGCAAAAGTAATTTAAGGTTTTCATCAGCTTCAATAACCTTAGACTCATAACCTTTTAACAAGGAATTTATTCTATTGTTCATGATTTAGGATATTTAATTTTGACCGACTTTATAGTTTGGTAAAATTCAAAATACCTTTTTTGTAATAAAATATCTTTATCTATTGTGTGCCATAGCATATCTAATTGATCTCCGACTGGAGGATAAGCATTTCTTCTTTGTTGTGCATAATTAGATTGTTTTGGCTCATTAGCCATTTCATTCATTTTAGCTTCTATGTCAGCTTTAGGAATAGGTGTTGTTCCATCATGCCATTCTATTTTACAAGTGTTAATATCATGACCTATTACAGAAACTTCTGCATTTGGATTTATTTTTAATATTGCTTTTAATATCATCCAGCTATCTCCATTAAAATTGTATTTGATGATGTTCCACCAAATTGATTTTCATCACCTTGCGTATGACTTCTGTTTAAATAAAATTGATGTGATGATGTTCTCATTGGAGAAACTTGTAATTTATAAGTAAGACTTGAGGTAGATGATGGAGAGTCTAAAAATACCATAGGACTTTGATAAACACTATATTGTTCACTTGAACTAAATAACCAACCTCCAAAACATTCTACCCCTGTTCCTGATACAGTTGAGCTACCAATTTCAGTTGAATCTCTAAATATTTTAAAGCCACAGTAAGAATTATCTACAGCAGAAAAACTTGGATAAAATGAAACTAAAATTTTATTTGATGATGAAGCTGGAGTTATGTTTGCAGTTAATCCTGTGTCAGTAAAAGCACTTGCATTTATAGAAGTTTGAGTATCATAAAATTGATTTACAACTTGCAAAACTTTACCAGTAGTAATAGCTGCTGGTAGAGCTGTTACACTTGTTAATGATTGATTTGATATTCTTGTTAATGCCATAATTCTCCTTATTCTATGATTTTATATCCACCAAAGTTAGTAATATCGTATGACCCACCAGCAGCTACTTCTGTTCCAGAATCATTTTGATAAGCAAAAACTTCTATATAATCTCCAGCAGATAAACTTACCCCTATTTGTCCACTAATACTTATGTCATTTGCTGCTGCTGTAACATCTCTAAATTCAGATATTTGTGATCCATTTTTATAAAAATCTAATCTTGCTATTCTTGATGCTGCTAAATTTTGAAACATAACATTGGAATAAAAAAAATATTTACCATCTTGACCTGATGGTACTGTAAATCTGTAATTGCTTGAATTATCATAAGCACTATTTGTATCGTAGGCTTCTGTATTAAATTGAATTTTAGTAGCTGTGCTATTTGTCAATGTTTGATCTGCACTTAAAAAAACATTAAAAGCTGGAGTATTTTGTCCACCAATATTATTAGTAGTTATTGATCCACTACCATTTGATGTTAGTAATGCGTTTCCACCTGCGTCTTGAATTGTATTTACTTTAATTATACTTGTCATATTATGCTCCTATAAAATATCCTGAGCAATCTGCTCTTGCACCAGATCCATTTAATCTAGCAAATCCAGTACCACTACTATTTAATTGTAAATAAGTAAGAGTAGCATAATCATTTCCAGCTGAAATTGCCCAATAAACTTGCCCATCACCTGTTAAATCATTAGTGTTATATCTTCCTTGTAGTTTATAACCTCCTACAATTCCTCTTGAATTTACTGAATTGCTATTTGCTGTAGCTGGTAAAGTGAATTTATTTATTATAACATCATTTCCAGAAAATACACTATCTCTAGTTAATTGAGGTAAGTTCCAATAATAAACTTTTCCTACTTTATGATAGTTTCCAGTTACAGTTAATGTTGCATCACCTCCTGATGTGTTAGTTAGAGTTGTGCTGTAAGTAACTGTTGATGTCCAAGTACCATCTGTTCCATTTTGTAAATTGTTTGTTACACTTGATCCAGCAGTAATTGTTTCGCCAGATTGTCCTAAAGTAATAGTTCCTGATCCAGAGCTAGTTACTATTGTTCCTACTTTTAAAGTTCCGTCTGCCATATTATGCTCCTATTTCTAAAGCTGTTATAAAACTATCTGCTCCGTCTCTATGTAAATATTGTGCATGAGATCCAGAATATGCTTTAAAATATATTTTGTATGTTACTTGTGATGTTGTGCTAGGTGAATCAAGTAAATTAATATTAAAAGGTGCAGTAATAGTACCAGCACCAGAATAAAGTGATGTTATACCTCTAGTGCTATCACCTAAATTTGTACTATCTCTATATAAAGTTATATTACACCCTGTTGCACTTCCACTTGTTCCTCCTGTTCCAGAGCACATAATTAAAACTTTAGAAGTTGTTGCACTTGGAGTTATATTAACAAATAATGATGAAGCTTGAAAAGTATTTGATGAGGTAGTTTCTTCACTTCCTGTGTATGAACTTGAAACAGCTTGTAAAATTTTTCCAAATCCTGTTCCAGCAGTTCCTCCTATATTTACTGTATCACCAGATTCACCAACTGTTAAAGTTGTGCCTGTGCTTGGTGCTATTGTGTTTGCTTCTAATTTACTCATATTATAAAATTACAAAAGTTGATCCACTAGGTATAGTTATCGTTCCACTAACTGTAACTGGGCCAACCAATGCTCCATTATTTGATCCACTCATTGAAATACTAGACCAAGTTTGATTATTTTTAACAAAAAATGACGAAGATAAACTTGATGCACTAACCGATGAGTCAGTTGGAGTTCCAACTGTTTGAACATCACCTAACATGATACCAAAAAATGTGTCAGAACTTTGTGGTTGTCCAGTAAAGGTAATCGTACTGCCTGAGACAGTATATGCTACTCCAGGCTCTTGTTGAATCCCTGAAATTACAATTATTAAATTTTCCTCATTACCTGGAACTACCGCAGTTCCTCCACTATCTTGTAGTGTAAATGCAGTTGTTGAGCCATTAAAACTACCAGAAATATCTGCTAATTTAATAAACCGACCAACAACATTTTCTCTGCCTATATATGCCATTAATTATTTTCCTTATTATTGTTTTGGATTTGCGTCTTTGACAGATTTGATTCTTGCTTTCCAAGCATCAATATCTTTATAAATTTCATCCAACTGATCTCCAATATCACCATAAGCAGCTTTTCTTGTAGCTCTTACTTGGTTATTGGCTTCTTCTGTATCTGCTGCTGATTCTTGTGCTAATAATTGTGCGTCAGTAGGTTGTGCAATCGCTAAATTCCACTCCTTAATGTAAGCACCTTTGCCATCACTATCGTCTTGCAACATAACATCTTTCATAAAATCTACTTCAGCAACACCATTTGCTGCTGCGTACATTTTAATTTTAGTTGATAGATTTGCCATAGTTTGTCCTCCTTAATTTTATTATTCTGTCATTTTAAATATTGTTAAACAACTTAAATTACTTCCTCCAGCTATATTAGGAGTGTTTGCAGTTGTATTTACTTTTGCATAAATTTCTATGTAATCGTCAGTATCACAATCTACTATGCCAGATACATTTTGAGTATAACCCTCTTTTTCATAAGCATTATTTTCTGGAGCTGAAAATGTTTGTATTACAGCACTTCCATTTTTATAAATGTAAACAGTTATTTCTGAAAAACGAAGTCTAACATCTGTTTCAAAAGTTAAATTACAATCTACATAATATTTTCCACTTACAGTTGGAGTAAATCTATTAGATGCAAATTTGTTATTACTATCTACTATCTCACTATCAAATGTTACTTTTGCAACAGTATTGTCAGATAATCCTTGATCTGAACTTAATCCAACACATACATAAGGTGCAGTTGTTCCACCAGCACCAGTTACAGTTCCTGTAAATGCAAAGGTATCTGCTAAATTTATTGATTCTGATTCTATTTTATTTATTGCCATTTAATTATTCTCCATTATCTATTACTGTTCCACCATCTGCTATCCATTGTTGGATTGCTTGGTAATCTTTGTTTCCTTCTGATTGTGGAACAAAAAATTTAGCTCCATCTTTAATCATAATGTAATTTTCAAACTTTCCATCTACATAGTGTTTTGTTACTGTTTCAATCATAATTATAACTCTGCCTCAAATGTTGCACCACTATTTAAAGAACTATCTGCTGAGCCTATGCCATTTACATAAACTGTTACATGATTTTTATTGGCATTTTGAGTTCCATTTCCTGTTCCAGAATTAGAAAAACCAATAGAACCAGCAGTTGGTGTATCTCTCATTGTATTTTTAAAAACAACTTCGCTTCTATTAAAAGTTGCTCCACTATTTAAAGAATAAGTCCATTGAGAAGCTAAAGTTTTAAAATAATATCTATAGCATCTATTTAAATTTACATCGTAAGGCAAAAATTCAAAATCAGATGCTGATGTTC
>VTLG01012494.1_pt1 | contig 14515 bp, 30 predicted proteins | sample 4694571 | NCBI WGS metagenome assembly VTLG01 (sample SAMN12604809, study PRJNA352737) | marine metagenome | biome: ENVO:00000447; feature: ENVO:00000209|ENVO:00000569|ENVO:01000036; material: ENVO:00002151; isolation source: viral sequences binned using virsorter ...
ATCTGCGGGTATGAAACGTACACCGTTACGTGTTAGAGTCTCTGCTATACTGGGTCCAGTTCCGTGCTTTGACCAACAGGCTCCATCTAACACAGATACATTCATTGGTGGATCAAACTCTTCTAATGCTGTAATCATTTCAGCCAGAGTCTCACCAGTGTAACCTGCACTGTATAATTCTCTGTATATCCAGAAGTTATTGTCCCAATCTACGGCACCCCAAAGAACACAACTAGGACTACTGTAGCCATAATCAGCAGCGCGTATTCTGGGCCAATTGTAAGGTATCTCAAACGGTTCAACAACGTGGACTGCTCTATCAAACTCTGAAAACGCTGCGCCATCTGCGACATCCCAATCTCCTTCAAGTAATCTTCTACGTTCTACTTCTGGCAAAGACAACAGCATCGCTTCGTACTCGCCAGATTCTGCTAGGTGCGGGTTATCTGTTAGCCTTGCAGGTATGAACCTTCTTTGGAATAATGGTTCACCCGGTCTTTGTGGATGATTGATACCGTGTAAAAGTATTTTACCTGTGTCTACATCTGTTGCCCAAAATGGATCGTTGGGTGGAGAAGGATCAATAAACATCTTTTTAATCCACCAACCACCACTACCACCGGGGTTAGCTGAAGCCCTCATGTACGTGTCGATAGTTGTATCGGTTGTACGTAGACGACTTCGTAGATAGTTCCACACGTACGGTGTAGGATAGTGGCCCAATTCGTCAATGCCTATCCACGTAAACGATTGACCTTGGTATCGCGCTGCATCCGTATCCTTGTCTACGTAACTAAATAAGGCTGTAGCACCACTGGGAAAGGACCATGTATTCTTTGACTCTCTAAATATCGCACCGGGAAAAGCTTGCGGATAGATTTTACGTGACTGATCTATTAGTTCCGTTAGTTCTGCCAGTGTTCGTCTGAGTAAAAGTGCGCGGTGATTAGGATTGTGTGCGTAGCGTAGTAAGTCCATCAACATAGCGAATGACTTACCACCACCCGCTGCACCACCGTATAACACTTCTTTCTCTGGTGCTGCTAAGAAGTCCGTCTGTGGGCCGTCATTAGGATTAAATAATATTTGTGTGTGATCGTCTAATCTTGCCCGTACACTTTTAGGAAGCTTCTTAACATTCTCCTCGACTGCCAGCCCTCCGCTTCTCATTAACTTTTCGGCGTGTTTGATGTTGGCTGACTTGTCGTTGAGAGAATCTAGTTTCTTCTTTGCCTTTGCCTCTGCGTTCTTTAAAGACTTAATTCGTTTACGTGTAGCACGTTTCTTTTTTTCAACTCTTGATACGTGGTAGTTTCCCTTTTCACCGTCTTTTAACTTTGGTCTACCACTTTTACGTTTAGGTGTGCTTTCAGTCACTTTTTCTTTCTTTTACTATGCTTCTTGACTTTGCCGCCTTTGTTAAAAGGTATGGATAAACGTCCCATAATAGCTTTTTGTGTTGGTCTACCGATTCCTTTTTCACCGGGTGTGCGTCTATACTCTAAAGAACCAGTACCACCAAAAATCGGTATTTCTACTCCTACATCATATATATTTATTGGTTTACGTGTTGTAGGATTAACACGTCCATACTTAAATTCAACGCCTACCCCTTCTTTGTTCTTAACCTTACCCCTTGCAAAAATAGATTTTGATCCTTTACGTTTCGTATAATTTACATTAAAGTCTACTGGTCTTGTTTCATTAGAGTATGGTTTATCCTTTGGTGCCATTATTGTTAGTCTCACTATATAGATTGTCAAATGTTACAGAGGCATCTAGATACGATTCGTGTGCTTCTGCAGAGTGTGTCCACTGTGACGGTGTAAAGTCTGGTGCGCCTTCACCTGTACGCCATAGTGCTGGACTTGTTGCGCGTACACGATTATTAGGTAGAGCTATCAGATTGCCTTTCCATTGTCCTTCTGTAAGATACAACACATGAGATTGTTTGTGTTGTGCAGGGTCGTCTGCAATCTCGCTATCAGTGTAGTCCACTGTAAAAAGGTACTTACCAGTATAAAACTCTCCGTCCACTTTGCAGAGCCAGGGAGATGAACTAACACGATCCATCACTACGGTACTGTGGTTTCTTGATTCACAATCCCAAGGTTGGCATATGTGATCCTCCATCGGTTCAGGCCAATCTTCTAGTGGTATATCTGCCACCAAAGCCTGTATCGGCATCCTGGCCCACATTGCGCCACCGTGTACGTTTTCTTCAGGACCGTCTTCTTGATCAACTTCGCATCCTGTAAATACGATATGAAAACTAAGTGATCTGTCTGGTATTGTGTTTACAGCAAATGCCATTGCATGTAGGTATTCGCCGTGATAGTTTTGATGATTACAAGTAAATTCTTTTCTTACCCAACATTTAAAGTTAGGTGCATTACTGATAAGATAGGGCATCTTACCTCTTACGTTTTACTGCTCCACCTTTTGCGTAACCTTTGGTCTTCTTCATACCAACTTTACCGCCCTTGGCGTAAGCTTTGGTTTTCTTATTCTTCGCCATGCCACCGCCCATCATCTTCTTGGCCTTCTTAACTGCGCCTCCCTTGGCATAACCTTTGGTCTTCTTGTTCTTTGCCATACCGCCTTTGGCATAGCCCTTAGTCTTCTTTTTCATCATCGCACTAATCCCCTTCTATTCTTCAAAGTCCTGAACCAAGTCTTTTTGTTTTGGTGCTGGTTCACAATCACAGGTATCAGGGTCACACTCGCAACCTTCTCGCCCACATCGTGAACACACATCATCTTCTTCTTCATCTACAAAGAGTGAAGAATTGTAGCACGAAACGTTTCCTGTAAAGGAGTAATTAAAATAAGGTAGTTTTTCCATTGCTCGAATCATCACCATACTAAACATCTTTGTTGTCTCCGCTATCATACTGTATAGTTAGCTACACGCCCACCATACGAATATTTTTTTATCATGCCGCCACTCATGGTTCTGACGTTTGTTGGCTTACCGCCCACACCTTGTGGCTTTGATCTTTTACGTGCTACCGCGCTAGCCTTCTGCGACTTTGACATGCTTCGTGCTTTAGCTAGTGGAACACACTTGGGATACTTACGCTTGCTGCCTTTAGCTGACTTACGACCACAAGGTTGATACTTGCCATCCTTCTTTGGTGCGCCGATATCGACCCACTTCTCTTTGACCCACTCGCGTAAACCCTTCTTGCTCATATCGAATAGTTTGCTACTCGTCCACCATAAGCGTAGTTCTTTACCATGCCACCAGTGTTCTTTTTCTTCTTCTTCTTTTTACCCCCAGGTTTAACCTTTCCGCTGCATACCGCACTAGCGTACATGTTTGCGTACGCTGAAGGATACACATCAAACTTTCTCTTAGCTGCCGCTTTACCTTTAGGACATAGTTTTGCCATTAGCACTTCCACCTTCGTCTTGCTTGCCGTATGCGGCTATTCGGATCGTTACGAGTTTTAGCAGAGGAGCGTTTCAACTGTCCTGCACTTCGCGCACAATAACTCTTGCGCCTCTTAGCAGCTTTGCTGCCCTTTTTAACTTTGCCTGTTACAGCTGTCTTCAGTTTGCTACCGGGATTGGCTCGTCTGTGTGCAGCTACACCCGCCTTGGTCATACCGGCACCACTCTTTGTGGGGCGATAGTTCTTCTTGGTACGAGGTATTGCCTTTTGTCTCTTAGGTGCCATTACAGTATACTTTGTATATCTATTATTATTTCTAAAATGTGTAAGGCTATTTCAAATAACAGTAAGCCTATAATTAATTTTACATACATACGTCATGATAACGAAAGTTAGAAGCGCGTCTAAAATTATTATCGTACTCTGTGCGAGTAGATTTGAATAATCTGAGTATGAGGCGTTTTAACATTACTACGATTTTTCTGCAGACATCTTGGCTACACGACCACCGTAAGCGTAGTTCTTATTGACTGCACCGCCAGACTTAACATGTTGTTCATATCTACGCTCTTGATGTTTATACGTGCTTCCTTCACCTTTTTTAGTTTTAAACTCTCCCGGTCTAAGTCTACCCTCTATATCCTCTCTGTACTCAAGTTCGTCTTTATAACCAGAAAGAAGATCTTTAAGTCTTTTAACATAATCCTCGTCAGATTCATCTTTTCTTCGTTTAGCTAGTTTAGCAAAATCTTTATCTACTACACTTTTATCAGCCATCTATCACTACCTCCACTTCCTTTGGTTTTTCTTTGGCAGGAAGCATGACTACGCCGTGAACTATTTCACCCTGCACTTCTGTTATCTGTTTCTTACCCAGACCCACACGGTCTAGTATGGCTTCTGCACTTTTGAGGCGCATGTCCATCTGATTCATAGGAACAGTACCATCAGCATCCAGACCCTCAGTTACACGGTGTGCAGCTTTAACAGAGTACGATGCTAGCATGGAACGAGTACGCTCTAGTATCTCGTCCTTGAGCGTACGCATTAGCCATGAACGGCTGGTTTCTTTGTAGCCAGCTTCGGCTACCGCTTGTCCGACTTTACCACCATTAGCGATAAGACAATTTATGAATTTTTCTTGGCGATCTGTCAGTTCGCGTTTTTTGGTGATAGCCGGTAAACTGGACACAATACGTTACTGTCCTTTTTCTTTCATGAAGATACCGGCAACAATGGTTACAGCGGCAACACACCACATAGCCAGTGCCAGTGCTGGAATGATTGCTGATAGAACTACGGCTCCCAAGCCCACTGCAACCCAAGTAGTAGGTTCGATAATGCGGCTCTTAATCCAAGTCATGACGTTATTCATAATCATTACACTCCTATCTTTGGTGCTTCTTTGTTATCATCGTTCTGTGGATGACCAAACTCTTCGTTAATTGCGTTTATGTTTTCTTCTGTCATACATTCCATAGCGTGTACACGGCGTATGATCTGCTTGAAGTTGTTTATGACGCTACGAAAGTACAGTAGCTCATTGTTTTTTAATTCTGTCATACATGCTTCGCGTGTTTCAAAAGGACGAAGCATCTGTACCCAACCTTGTTCTGGAAGTTTACCGGGAGTTACAGCTATGAAGACTGCAATGAAGTATGGTGCTGCTTGAGATGATATTAACATATTAAATACACAAAACTATTGGGGGCGAGACTGTGTGTTGTTGTTGTCCTAAACGTACGAAAGCGATTTACGAATGACGCTTTTTAGTGGACCTTGGTTAAATGAAACAGACACATCGTAATACATCTCGCCCCCTATATGATCTATTATAGTCAATATGTGGTATGTGTCAATATAAAATATAAAAAAATTATAAAATAATACACTTTATTCTTGACAGATTCGTGGTGGGACGTATAATAGACACACAGTGTCCATATAAGGAGTAGAACATTTATGTATGATTTTACAGAAGGACGAATAAAACAAAGAAGAGAACGCATAATCACATTGATCATAGTGCTACTGTTTCTTTTTATTATTATTTTTCTTATCACTGGATGTACAACACTCAAAACAGCATTCTCAACACCGACTATAGAGCTAAAAGTTATCAACGAAGCAGACATACTACACAATAAACAATAGAGTCTCTACCTCTTCTGTCCTATTTAGCCGCCAGCTAGCCACGTTGGCGGTATTTTTTTGTGTAATACGAAGTTGTTTAAAAAAAATAAAAAATAGAGCAGCTGTGAGTACACATATGTATATAGGGGTAGTGGCCCTATCAGCCCCCTAAAAGCCTTCCACGCACGTAAAGCATCGGTGATGATGACGATCTGATCTTTATAGCAATATAGGGATAGCTCATAGCGCAGTATGTATAGCCTCGCGCCATGCCCGCGCTAGTTTTTTTAATCATGCCTGACAAATTTGTTTCGAGGGCAGCAAAGCGTAACAATTAGCACTCTTGCACACCCCTGGTTCCCCTTTGCAATCAATCCCATGCCTACATATTGCCAGCCAGCGTGTAGGCAAAAAAGTACCCCCAGCGTTGCAGTGCTGGGGGCTAAGTTTCAGGGAGGAGAGCTAGGTGTTAGAAGTCGATCACCACTGATTCATCATCGCCACGGTAGGTTTTACAAGCTGAAAGGAACTTCTTAGCGTCGTGGATATCGCGAGTTTCCGACTCGACTTCGCTTCTGTTCACGATACGCTCGTCGGTTGCATCGTCTACCACGATTTCCGCCCGACGCTTGGCGGCGTAGAACTTCATCTCGTAATCCTGACCATCCTCATCTGTGAAGGTCAATGTGAAAATGTCGTTGCCATGCTTCATGCTGGAAACCTTGTGCGTGATGTTCAAGCTGGTGAAACCGTGGGCCGTAACCTCTGGTGTATACTTGGTTGCGCGTAATGTTACAGACATGTGATTACCTCCGATTGATTGTGTTTAAGATGGTGTAACCATAAGCAAAGCGTAACAGGCTGTCAATATGCCAACAACGGCCAGGACTGCGCCTAGGTTCTCAAGCCAGCTGCGCCGGTTGCGTTCGTCATATTCGTTAAGCTGGTCGAACCGGATATTACGTAGAATGCGGGTCATCATATCAATACTCCAATATATCGGTGCATGTCTTTCCACGTTGGCTTATGAGGCGTTGTTTTTCGATCTTCGCCTTGTTCAACAAGCCAAGCCGCGCCGGGATGACTTCGTTCCAGTTGCAACTATCGCAGCAACGGCCAACACTGGACACCGGCTCTGGATTGTTCCCCATGTCTTCGATGCCTTCGCCACACAATACGCAATAATCATGAAACATACTGTCGTCGATTGTGGGTTGCAGCTGGTCCGATGTTTTGTGTGTTTCCAGGCGATCACGTAGAAGCGCAATGGCTAGTTCGCGTATGGCTGGCAATCTGTCATGCGCTGCACATGGTTCCCATCCAGCATGTGTGTCAGTGTCGGGAATAACCCGGCGTTCTGTTAGTCTGATTAGTTTCTCTAAACTCATGGTGTATACCTCCGATTACAAAAAGTTAGGGCGGCGCATCGCTGCACCGCCCGTAGGTTTTAGACAACTGCCGCTAAAACAGCAAGAAAAAGAATAACGGCAGAAAGAACGGCCAGCCGATACAATAAAAGGAGAATTTCCATTTACTGTACATCTTACGCCACAAGCTCAAGGGCGCGTTCGTGCGCCTTGGTCTTGATGTCCCGGCCTGACGTTGCACCATAAAGCGCACGGTCCAGGCGTAGATCGTTGCCATAGTCGCGCACTGGTTTGTGGTCGGCCATCCACATCACAGTCTGGTAGGCACCCCAGAGAGTGCCATCGGCAGACTTAAGATCATGGCCGGGATTGACAGGACCGTCCACCTGGGCCGCTTCCTGTTCAACCGGCTCGACATCTTCGCGCTTACTCTCAAGCGTCTTTATGTCGATGTCTTTACCGGCCTTGATTGACGCAATCAGGTCATCAAGGGTTGCGGCCTGAGTAGCTGCTACCTCGGCCAGCTGCGCCTTAGTCTTGGTCTTAGCTTTGGTTGCCGTGGCGCTGAATTGCTGACCACGGAAAGCCGCCATCGCTTTACGAACACCTTCCGAATGAATGACAACGCCGTTTTCGCCTTCGCGCTCTTTTCCGCCAAAGACGTATTTGAAGAATTCCAATTCCTCATCACCTTTCAGAACCTTCTTAGCCATCGCCTTTGCAACTTCCTCGAACTTGCCAAAAGTCTCCGATGAAATACCAAGCGCCACTTTCATGGCGTCAGCGTCGAACGGAACACGGTGATTATGTGTGACAATGTCGTCAGCACGTTGCAGCGCAAGCCGCATAGTATTATTGCAGACTACGCGAATCGGTGTCAGCAAGGCACTGTTCGCATTGACGCCAGTATGTGCGATTGTGAACAGTAGGTTATTGTTTACCTGATCGTCTTTTCCCAGCGTAAACCCTTCGTTGGTCGTTGCCATACACCAAACCTTTTTTCCGCCAAACAGCGAACCGGCAGTGTGCAGAAACATCGACTTGTCTTCAATAAACGGCGCGAAAAACTCGAATAGGTCGGCATTCTGAAAAGGCTTGTACATCGTACCGGCGACGTATTCACCCAGGATCGAACCGTCCGACTCCCGTTCAATGAAGTGACTATTCGGCACGGCTTCGCCTGGGTGGGTTGGGTGGTCGGGTGGATAGTGATTGGCAGTCATGGACACTGTCCAATCAAGACCTGCCGCCTTCATCATGTCAGCAGGTGACATGTCGTTAGTTACTGCTTCGCCTAATCCATGCCAGGGAACTTCACCGGCATATGCCATAGTTTCGATTTCGTGTGACATTGTAAAAATCCTTTCGTTGTCACGTTTCAAGAAATGCAAAGATAAGCCCGAAAGGCTGAAACGACAAGGACTTTTATTGGGTTGGATGATGCTAGCAGATAGGTTGGACCGAGCTAGCAGAACGGACGAAACGACGAAGGGCCGCAGCGACGGAGACTGAATCGCTGCGACCCTTTAATTTGTCAGACCTTTAGACTACGGGATTAGGAGGCATTGCCGCTGTCTCTTTAAGGCTGACAAAATTGTTTTATAGCTGACAAAATCGTTTTACGGTTAGGATATCTGTCACCGACTTAGGTATTCCAGCCGCTCTCGCAGCTTTCAACGTACGGAATTGTTTTGTTGATCCATCATGATACTTAGCCTGCCATTTATTCTTGGCTAATCTCTGTATGAGATAGATGCGTCCATTTGGATTAACGTCATTTGACCAATCACAACTATTCATGATCAACACTCGCATCGCACCTACGTTGAAAGATATCTCGTTTATAACGCTCGTTGTCTTCTACGAACATTTCTGAGAACGAACGTTCCAAGCGATTACGCACTCCAATACTAGGTTCCTGTGAGATAATATCACCGATTGCCTCGTAATGTTTCTTCGTAAATCTAGGCATTATTTACTCCACATTCTTTCAAATGAACCTATGACATACCCAATGTAATAGTGGTATCGTTTAGGGATATGTCGCAACATTTTAGCTATGGACATAACCATCCCTTTCAATCAAAAGATACATATTGCAATAAGGTAACACAACAGCACCATCGCACCCAATGGTAGGACTGACCGACCTACGAAATTCTAAATATGATTCAGGCGGTGTCCAGTTCTTGCGCTGATATATATCACGCAATGCGATTTTCTGTTTTCTGCTAAGACGTGCCATTTTACTATGACTCCGTACAAGTTAATGATACATTCTTGATAGCGTCAATTGCCTCTCCACGAGCAAGTTCTTTGACGCGACATTCATCGTATTCACTGTTTAAAGGGTTAGCTTCAAAGTAAGCGCCGATCTTGTCGTCGATTTTGCGCTCAAGCATGTCTTCGATTTTATGCTCAAGCCACAATTCAAAGGAGTGGATAAGGTGTCCGTACTTTTGCACTAGGTTAGTCATTGTTTTTTCCTACTAGAGTTGCCAGGAGTAAAATCCAAATATATAGACGCCAAAATCACCCGTCAAGCACTCTTATTACGTTGCACTCAGATATCTCAGACGTACGTAACAGATAGGTTATCATGTTCTTTGAAACATTTTCTACCCCATGTTTTCTTGCAAAATTCTGTTGCTTCTTTCTTGTTACGTTGCACCGAGACAAGAATCCATCGACCTACTGACTTAGGAAACACTCTTTCAATGTCCTTTGCATCAGTGAAATCTGATAGTTCTTCATCACTGTAATCAAGATTGTTTTGATGAAAGATACCACGTAGCTCATAGTTACGTAGCGCATCAAACATAGTAAAATACTGCCATACACCGTACTGCTTGTCGTCGCGCTTGTTCACTTCGACGCGCACTGCGTCCACTTTATCTGTGCTGTACATTGTCCCATATCTCCTTTTTTAAGCTGACAAAATTGTTTTAAGGCTGACAAAATTGTTTTAAAGGCTGACAAAATTGTTTTAAAGGCTGACAAAATTGTTTTAAGGGTTGACAAAATTGTTTATACTTTATAACCAGATAGGTCGTCTTTACTGTTATCTGGATACCTTTTGGGTATTTTTTTATCGTTGTTGACAGATTTTAATTTAAAACACAATAGGTCAATATCCCTTAGTTCATTCTGTTCCATTACAAACACTTTACCATGCCCTAGATTACCTATCTTGTCGTCATTAATTAAGTCTTCTCTCTTCGCCCAACCTCTAATAACAACAGTAGGATACTGTTCTGCAGTAACTAAAACAAAAGTATCTACATCACCATAATCAGTTTTATAAAAAGCTATAAGTTTACCTCTATCGTAGAATGTAGTTTTGACATCTATTTTCTTATTGTTGTGTGTAAGAAGATCGGCACTACTCTTACGTACAAATATAGAAAGATCAGGATACAGATTAAGATACTTTGCAACTGCTAATTCACCTGCTACACCTATCTTCTCTATGTCCATAGGATCGCGCTTTGAAACTTTAGCGTTGGGTAGTCCAGCTTTACGATTAGAATCATAACGCATCTTTCCACCCGTAGCAGATATCTTCTGTTCTAGTTTCGTAAGAGTATATTCATGTTGCATATTTAATGTTCCCATCTATAAAAAATATGATCTTCTATTTCTACTGTCCTTGTCTTTGTTATTGCCCAAGCTGGAAAGATGTAATCAGCGTGATAGTGCGTAGCTCCATCCGTTATATCTAGATACGGAAAGTCAGTACTAAGTATGTCCATAGACAGTTCGTATAACTGTTCGTATGTTACATCATCGCTAGGTTCGTCTGACTTACCATCACAATACCAACTAAATTGACATCTATTCTTAATAGGTATCATGCCGCCACCTTTACGCCACGACACTCTGGTTGGACCTTGCTTGACTACACCGCATATGGTATCAGGAAACCTTTCATCGTACACACGATTCAATACTACGTTAGATACAGCTAGTACGCCAGCTGTTCCTTGATTACGTGCTTCATGATACATATTTAAAGATAAACACTCTATCTCGCTGTGAGATATACCCATAAACAAAGCCGCTACTGTCAGTTCTTTTATCACAATTCAACTCCACACTATTACCTGGGCCATCTCAAACCTTCGTTGTGTCGCTTCTCAGCTTCAATCTCTTCAGCTGCCATAATGTCATCTTCAGGATCATAAATCTCAAATTTATAAGTGACATAATCCTTGTCTATAGCAGACCTGAACCAACGCACAGGACACTCATCTAACCACTCATGAAATACAGGTGACATTGGACTTGATTTGCTTGTCATAACTTAACTCCATACACTCTACGGGACAACTTGACAACTTTATTGTCTTTCATCAATCGACGTATCGCACCGCGCATTTCAGCTTCACTAACATCTGACACGATACTCATCATCTTACCAAACGTATCGTACTTCTTTTGAATAGCCTCAACTACGATTGTTTCGATGTTTTTCTTTCGCTTCTTTCGTTCCAACCTAGCCTGTTTTATCTGAACAATCTCGTCTTTACGTTGCTGACGATCTATCTCTTCTTGCCTGTAAGATTGTAGATCGGGCATCCACCACTGCTCGTCTTTACGTTCAGTATACTTCTCTAACCATTTGAGCGGGTCATAGTCACGTTGTAAAAACTCAGGTATCTCAAGCAAATGATCCACGTTGTCGTCAGGCACTAGCTAACTCCATTCTATCTGTGTACCACTTAGGAGTATCACGTTTAGACCAAACAGCAAACCTCGACTTGTCTCCAGCGTAGTAGTCACGATACGCGGAGATAGAACATTCTTGCTTATACTGTAATGGCATACATTGTGGCATAACGGTGTTACCTACGCCCCGTCGTAACTCGTAAGGTCTTTTTAACAGATTCCGAATAATGCCCTTACGTTCTGTGGCGTGAATTTTGCCGTAACGATGTGTGTATTCTTTTGACAAATGTGACAGTAACGCATGTAGCCAATCATAGTTAAAGAAGTTTTCTCTAGCCCACACAGTAGAAGGATGATTTTTATGTGTAGCTTTATAACAGTCTACGGATGGCACACCGTCACATTCATGGTGGGCTGTTGACAGTATCTGACTGTACTCTAATATCATCTTTACAACGTGCTTATCACAGTGCATCTTAGCACAGATTAGCGGATCGTGATGAAGATAGAAGATATTCATGATGCCACACCTATCTGTTTAGAGGGATTAAAATTACGTCCATTAGCGTAATCTATAGATATTATTTTATGTTGATCAATAATATCACGTACATGAACATCACTATAAGCCTTGATGTATATATCACAAATTCTGTCCTTTGGACTGACCATGCCTTTTAAGACATATCCCTCTTCCTCTTCAGACAGATACGTTAACTGATGATTTTCGACATACCTTACATGAAATAAATGTTTCATTTCATCGCCTTCCGTTGCTTCCGTTTGACATATAGGCAGTGACGCCCATGTAGGCACCAACAACCCCTGCTTGACCTATATAGAATAATCCAAACAGATCGGCAAGAGCTTTTATTCGCGTGTCGGGAAAGATAGGTAAGAAGACCAAAATGGTAAACACAATCATAGATATCATAGCAACCCACGCCATCTTTTGTTGTGTTTCACTCTTAGCTTCTTGATTGATAGCGTGAATTGTTTTCATCTCTTCATCCGAAACAATACCATCGCCGTCAACATCGTACTTGGCGTACTCACTCTTATCTTGGAGTGTTTTATCTCCTTTAGTTACTCGCATACTACTCATCAGGCTACTTTCTTTCCAAGAGTAGTTATTCTTTCATAAACATCTGTTTTATGATGTCTTAATTGAAGATGTCTAGCCATAGATAACAATTTAGCTTTGTTATCAGATTTACATAAGGCTTTACCATTAACTATTAGTATATACTCTACAACATCGTCCATAACATCATTCTAGCAAGTTCTGTTTACCCTGCTACCTTTCTCTGTCATAAGATTAACATCAAGTATGTCACGTATACTTTCATATTTGTAACACACCACCCTAACTAAATACTTGTTTAGTTGTTTCATATCAGCAATGCTCTCGCCATTTACGTAGAAACACAACATGTTTATTGTGTAAAAATGTGCTTCTCTTACTGATTATCTTCGATAAAAGTAAACAAAGTCTAAACATGAAACGATAATAATGTTTTTTTATGTGATACATGTTACATCCAATCAGGTAATTTTTTGGGAGCAAATTGTTTTCTAAGATGCTCGTATCTTACCGTAAAGTGATCAAAGAATTTAGGACATTTTCTATTAAAAAATTCCATATTAAAATGATCTGATTGAAACGTACTGTCAGGTATTACAACGATGGCTCTCTGCAATAACACACCATTGATGTTATCCATGTCCACGTTAAGAGTAAATATGAGTGGAACGTACTCATCGGCATCATAGTACGAGTCAATACCCGAACCACCTGATCTTTTCAAAGTCATTGGTAGTCCGTTTGGTACATCTCGTAACATTTTAGAGATGTCATCCCCACCTTTTTTCTTCTCGTTCTCAATAAACAGATAGAACACATTACGATTGTGTTCCACATCATATTCAGTAAGAGTATGTTGGTGTATGATTGGCATTAGGAGTACTTCTTACCCCCTACCTTGACGTACTGTATTGTTTCAACATTGACGTTGCGGTAGCAATTCTTACGTTGTTGTTTATCAACAGTACGCGCCGTGTTCATATCGAACACAACAAGATATCTGTTTTTATCTGCTGTTTGTTCGCCATCACCACAATGAGACTTGACATCTAATCTACATGTCATCTCACGTAGGCTTCCATCCTTTTTTATAAAAGCAACTTTAAAAACACGATTGCCGACAAGTTCGATTATTTTGTTTTTCTTCTTTGACAAAATCTCGTTGACTTCTTGTTTCGGTGCCATATTGCTAAACCCTCTATGTTTAATAAGACGTTTCCACTTAGCAGTAGATTGGTGTAAAGTTTTAGGAGCAGAAGGCCAACCGACACGAAGTTCGATTGACTTAGTTCTACCTTTCGTTCTATCTTGTTGTGTGAACGACATCAAAAAGTCCTTGCACTTGTTTTCATGATCGTATAATATCAGATCGAAAAGTAGTGTCAAGAACTATTTTCACCAATTAAATCAACAGGTTAGACATGGGCTACAAAAGGCGACAAAAAGATTTAGAGCGGCAAGAACGCAGACGCCGTAGAGATTTTAAACGTAACAGCATGGTCACAGAAATGCGTAGTGGCAAGTATAGACAACAAGTAATTCCAAATAAAAAGAAACACAATACTTCAGATGAAAGTATTGATTACTTCAGTACTGACAAAGAGTAAATTATGTCAAGAAAGATCATTATAGACATTGAGACAGATAGTCTAGATGCAACTTGTATTTGGTGTGTTGTATGTAAAGAAATACATAATACAGAATACAAAGTATTTAGAGATGCTAAGAGTTTAAATAATTATATACATAGAGATGATGTATTCATTGCACATAATGGTATTACTTTTGACTTTCCAGTACTAAATAGACTATGGGGTACTAAGTTCAAATTGAGTAATGTTGAAGACACATTAATCATGTCTAGAC
>VTLG01015626.1_pt1 | contig 14514 bp, 21 predicted proteins | sample 4694571 | NCBI WGS metagenome assembly VTLG01 (sample SAMN12604809, study PRJNA352737) | marine metagenome | biome: ENVO:00000447; feature: ENVO:00000209|ENVO:00000569|ENVO:01000036; material: ENVO:00002151; isolation source: viral sequences binned using virsorter ...
CAACATCAAGAGATATATCAGATGCTAAAGCTAGATGCTTAGTTAAGGTTTTAGCTATGTTTGGTTTAGGATTGCATTTATGGGAGAAAAAAGACAACAAACAAACTGGAAAGCCTAAAGCATTTGATGGTAATCCATTTTAGAAAGGAATAATGATGAATATAGATATAGGAATGTTAGAATTAACAGTAGTGTGTTTTACAATAGTAATTGTAGTATATTTAACCAAATTCAAATAAGGAGAATGAATGGAAAGAAAAGATAACTCAGGTGCTTTATTTAAAGTAGATGAGGTTAAATCAGAAAAACACCCAGTTTATACTGGTAAGGCATTAATAGATGGTAAAGATAAATATATTAGTGCTTGGATTAATACATCAAAAGCAGGGAATAAATATATGTCTTTAAAGTTTGAAGATCCAAAACCTAAAGATGAATATTTTACATCAACTGCTACACCTGTGCCAGAAGAAGAAGTTCCATTCTAATGGAAGAATTTATAGATTCAATAGATGAATTTTTCAATTCAATACTAGGTGTGCTAGACTCAATTTTTCAGGCAATATTTGGTGAAGTTGAGTAATGCCACTTTTCCTTGAAATATTAATAAGGGAGAATGGTAAAGAGAGGTGGGTAGACTCTCGAAAGTTATTCAAGTATCTCTTGGAGGATTACTCAAAGGTCGATTATAAAGGCAAACTAGTCGATCCCTACAACACTCGGATTAAGAAGTTTTACTCAAATATCCCCCAAGAGTTACTTGATACTTGGAAAAAAGCATATCCAAATGTGGACATCAAAGAACAATTAAAAAAATGTGAAGCATGGCTTTTAAGCAATACCAATAAGGCTAAAAAAGATTTCAAAAGATTTACGAACAATTGGCTTTCTAGAGCAATGGAATTTGGAGGAAATATTCCAATTCAAGTTGATACTCAAATAGAAAAGCAAATCAAAAAACAACAAGAGTATAATAGACAAGCAGAAATTGATTCTGCCCCACAAGAATGGGTTCAGGATCTACTTAAAAAAACAAAAGAGAATATGAGCAAATGATTGAAGAAAAAACAGATGGCATTATAAAATCTTTAAGTGATGAGTGTGAAAGACTGCAAAAAGAAAACAGACTTTTAAGGGATAAACTTTCTGTTGCAATAGAAGGTTTGGAAGTATTATTTTCTGATGGTAATATAAATGGGATTCCACAAAAAACACTTGAAGAAATAAAACATTTAGAAGAATTGCCACAAGGCACAAACACAGAAGAAGATAAAAAAACAGAATAACAAATAGGTGTGTTTATTTCAGTCGGATGAGATGTTTTGTGGCACTATGGTGGTAGGTGGCGACAGGTTTTTATTATTCCTTTACCTGTAGGGGGTTCGATTCCCCCACCACCACAAGGGTATCAATAAAGAACAAAGGCTAATTATGGACAAAACTCATCAGGTAATCCTGGACACCTATCGGTTCAGGTTAAGGAATTATTGCGAAACTGGTATCGGCAATGAATCTAAAGTAACAGGCACTACAATAACAAAAACAATGATATTTAATTGCTTAGATAGATATATAGAGCTAGGTGGCGATCTATCAGAGGTTAAAATAGATGATAAAATATATCAAGAATTTCAGTCAGAGATGTCAATGTTGTAATGATTATAAAATGAATGCACCATTCTATGAATGGCACTCTGAAGTAACAAAAAAGTTTATAGGTTTAATCTGCAAGAAGTGTGCAGTCAGGGAATTATTTGGCACAAAATACAAGCAAAATCCAAGTTATAAAAAATGGATAGAGGAACAAAAAAAATGAAAATATTAGAATTATTTGCAGGGTCTAGGTCGTTTAGTAAGGTTGCTGAAGAATTAGGGAATGAAACATATTCAACTGATATAGAGCCATTTGAAAAAATAGATCAAATTTGTGATATATTTGATTTTAATATTGAGCAAATGCTAGATGAGTTTGGCACTCCTGAAATTATTTGGTGTTCTCCACCATGTCAAGCCTTTAGTGTCGCTGCGATTGGGAAAAATTGGACAGGTGGACATAGGGCATATATACCTAAAACAGAAAAAGCAAAATTAAGTATAGAAATTATTGCACAAACATTATGGATAATTAAGACATTAGAACCTAAATATTTTTATATTGAAAATCCTAGAGGAATGCTAAGAAAATTACCAATAATTACAAATGAAAATTTTATAAGACACACAGTTTGGTATTGTCAATATTATAATTCAGAAAAAGACACAATTAAAAGAGCAAAACCGACAGATATATGGACAAACGATTATAATTGGAATCCTAAACCTGTATGTAAGAATGGCAATCCTAATTGTGATCATGAAAGAGCACCAAGAGGTAGCAGAACAGGAACACAAGGTTTAAAAAATGATTATGAAAGAAGCAAAGTTCCTTATGAATTATGCAAAGAAATATTAGATGGGATAAAATGAATTGTTGGCATTGTAATAATGACTTAATATGGGGTTGTGATTTTGACTACGAGGATTATGGTATTGATGGTAAGGGAATTGTTAGCACCTTTCATTGCCCAAAATGTGAGGCTTATGTAGAAGTATATAAGGATATTAAAAATGATATGTGAAAAATGCAAAAAGAAGATAAACAAACCAAGTGAAACACCACAAGAGGCTATGAGGAAGTTTGCACTAAAGCTCAAAAAAGAAAACGAAAAGATTAAAAAGGAGAAAAATGCCACATCCAAGTAAAGTAAAAGGTAACACCTACGAAAGAGAGATTGTAGAAAAGTTTAAAGAACAAGGAATTGAATGCAAAAGAGCATGGGGATCTAATGGTCAAGCATTCGGAATGCATGAAGAAGTTGATTGTTTAGCTAATGGAGAGCTTAGAATACAGGCTAAAAGGCGAAAAAACATAGCAAAATGGCTAAAACCTAGTGTGTTTGTAGATGCAGTAGTGGTTAGAGAAGATAGGGGGCAAAATTTCATTATTTTAAGATTGGAAGATTTCCTTGAAGATTATAAAAAGTTCTTAGAATTTAAGAAAATAGCTGGTAAAGATATTGAAAAGCTTTTGGATAGTGAAAATGCCAAACCATAAAGAACATTTTAATATAAGAAAGAAAAACAATACAGCAGAAAAGTTCTTTGAGTTTTATTGTGCTAGAAACAATATAACTTGTGCTAGGTATGGAATGGATCAGTTAAACTCAGGAATTACAGGCAAAGAATTTATAACTATAGATAAGATGGTTAGAAACTCTCCTGATTATATTATGATTAGTAGAGGGACTTATTTTGTTGAAGTTAAAGGTTGTAAGGATTCATTGGGAATGAAATTATCAGATATTGAATCTTATAGAAAATGGAATGAAATAATGCCTGTATTGTATTTTGTTTATTCAGCGACATTTAATCAATATAAAATGATAGAACATGAAAATTTTGTGAATATAATAGGGATATGTGAAACTAAAAGGTATCCTGATAATAATGAAGAATATTATTCTGTTCCATGGAGGTTGCTAAATGAAGGTGTGTAGGAAATGTGGTGAGAGTATAACACACAGAAATCAACTAAGGTATCCTAATTATCCTGGATTTCAAAAAATATGCAAACCTTGTAAAGCTAAAGAATTGAAAAAACATAATGCAAAAAAGTATAAAACTATAAAAGACAATCCACTTTGGTAATCTACCAAGATTCTACAATTCTTAAGCTAATATCATAGACTTTGTATGCTACTTGGCTAACTTTCAAAGATTTTTGGTCAAACCTACAAATATAAAAATCATCATTATAAGTGCTATCAGGTTGGAATATGAAGGGCAATGCCCCTCCTAGTGTTTTGTTCCACACTTGAGCATAAAAAGAATCGTCTGTTTCAATATTGAATCCTAGGTATGAGTTGGATGTTGGGTTTCCTGCATTGTTTAATCCATCTAAATCACTTGTTTCATAAGTAGAATCATTGGGGTGTTCTGTAAAACTACTAGCTTTAGGATTAGATGAGAACAAATCTGTATCGCTTACATAGGAAAATTTCAACCTCCAACTTTTTCTACCATTCCTTCTAGCCCCCATTTGAGTTACATCTAAACCCTCATTATATACATCAAATGGGTTTGTTTTATTATTTCCATTCACCCATAAAGGATTTCCTGTATATTTAACATTAGATATGCTACCTCCACCAGATGCAGTAATGGTATTAACACCATCCATTTCTATCTCCATAGACAAACTTAAATCAGGAGAATGTGGCATAGTATATTGTATACCTGTGCTAATAGCTCCTATAAAATGATCTATTGAACCTATGTGAAGAACCTGTGTGTCATGTGCTACACTTGTTTTTAATATGGTTGAACCATCTAAAGGTGTAAACACATTACCTGAAATATTACCATTTAAAACTTCAGTAAAATCATTTGTTAAATCCTCACCATTAGGGTCATTGTTAAGTATAGATAAATTAGGCACAGATGAAGAACCTATGTTATGATTTAAAAGTGCTATATAATATTTCATATTCCCTGAAAAGGAATAATTTACAGGACTTATCGGTAAAGTTATGTCATATGGAGCAGGCATTTCTGTAGCAACAGCAGGGTTTAAAGTATAAACATCACTAGGAAAACCTTCTGTAATGCTTGTTCCTATTGTTTTGTGATATAAATAATTATCTACATAAAATACTGGTATTCCTACATTGCTATATGCCATTTATTCTCCTAATTGCCCTTCTTATATTTTTTTTAATTTCTTTTGTTTAGGCAACATTCTGCCTATTTTTTCTCTGTCTTCAAATATTTTTCTTTGCATTTCAATACTATGTTTCTCGTTATGCCCTAAAGATGGATCTCTTATAGTCATAGAGTCAGAGCTTATAATATTATCATCATTTGAAATATCACCTCTATTTACTTGGACTATAGTTGCATTCATAGATCTTTTTCCCCACCTATAAACAGTAACTTGAGATATTTTATTTATAACACCTATGTATTGAAATAATATGTTTTCGTTTAACAAGGAATTTCTAGTATTAATTATAATTACTTGACCTCTTGAATGTTTTATAAAAACACCTCTATAATTACTTTTCATAATTGTTTCTATAATGCCATTATATTTAATTGACACCATTTTAAAAGAGCCATTTAATTCTAAGCAAAAATCCCCTAATTCATAGATATGGTTAGAAAGATATGCTTTTGCACTATTGCAGTTTTCAATATCTTTATATTTTTCTTTTGACCTTTTAATTTTATTCACAAAAGACATATTTTCTTTCAAGTTTGTTTATTTTATTTTTCACTAAGAAAAAGTTAATTCTTTATATTTTACCCTAAGTAAAATCACCCCAATAAAAAACAACAGGTGACCCACTTGTATGCACAACATTATTTGTATTAAGAGCTCCTCTTTCAAGTGTTAATACATTATATTCTGTAGGGTTGGAACTCCATGGCTCTATATTTGTTACTAACATAAATTCGTCATTCACTTTAATATACCACCCTGGTGATATATTATCAACAAGCTCTGCTGCTAGTGCTTGATTGCTGTAGATAGTAAACACAAAAGTCCAACTACTATCACTATATGTATGCCCAGAGCCAGATGTTCCTAGTATATATCCACTTGTTGGTATCCTAAGTTCTGTTTCAGATATGTTATAAAAAGGATTAACAATATTTGAAGCAGTGTTATCTGCCTGCTCTGTTAATGATGTTACAGCAAAAACTCCTTCCCCTAAATCATCAGGTTCATCACCAGGTTCATCACCAGGTTCATCACCAGGGGTATCACCAGGGGTATCATCCTCTCCCATAACATCCTCTACTAATAAAGATAAGTCGGTCATATCAGAAATTCCATCGCTATTCATATCAGATGCTTTCATTTGACCTTCTGTAAATGGAACATCACCAAGAAGGTAGGACTGAAATTCAACCATATCATATGTGTTCGGAAAATCAAAATCTCTACCAATATTTCCATCTCCAGCAGTAACAATATTATTATCAAAAGTAAGCCTATGTAATTGAAAGCATTCTATTTTAATTGAATCTATAGATTTATTTACTGATGTAACCATAAAATATGGATATATCTCTTGACCATTCCTTGTATAGCTAGAAGAAGAATAATTTTCTCCATAACATCTAACACCTCTTATTACTTTATCAAAACTAACTATATCTGCAATTTCTAAATCAACATAAGACAAAGGTAGTGTTACACTTATAATATTGTGTTGATTGCAATTAAAAGCAAGAAGAAAGTTTCTTAATCTGTTTGCAGTATTCAAAGTTCTAATGTATTCATTTTTAACTTCTAGAACAGAATCTCCCCTATTTTCAGGATCTAAGCCAACAAATTCTTTCTTATAACCATTTGGATAATCACTATCACCATTACCATAAAAATCATAAGCATCAATATAATGTGTTGTTTTTGAAAAGCTATCCCTCCCATAATCTTTTTTATAATGAACCTTGACCATGGTTTTTACATTTTCAATTTTAGTCCTTGAATATGAATACTTTATAACATCATCTGACGATATTACTTTATTAACATCATTAGAACTATACTCATCCTTTATAAAAGTAAAAGCCAAAGAAGAACCTTCCTCTGTAGACTTAAAATAAGGAATAAGGGGTGTGCTTTTAGCTATTTCTTCTATTATTTTTTTTGAGTTTTCTTGTTTAGAAATTGAAAATGCCAAATTCCAATTATTGCCAATAATAGAATTAACTTCCCCCCAACTACTATCAAGTGTTGGGTAAATTTCCAATTCTCTTTGTATAATGTCTTTTATAATAACATGAGCAGCACTTCGGTTGTTCGCCCCTTGCATATCATCTCCCAAAGGTCTACCATAGGTGTTTATATAAAAATCTTTGTTAAAAATTTTCCCTACATCTACTATATGCTTTACACCTAATTTATATAATTTTAAACGAATAGGTATTTGAGCCCCATCTGAGGTGCTGTTTACCCAAAACCTTAAAGCAGCAGCATTATATTTATCAGGCTCTGTCCATGTTGATGAAAAAGCAGTTGATGGATAATCAAGAAAAGATGTAAAAGTTCTTGTGAGATTATTGTCGGCAGCATCGTTGAAAGGAACACTTAGTAGTACACCGACACCATTTTGTTCTAATGATTGATCCAAGTCTTCATCACCATCTTCATCTAATGTTATTTCTGCCTCGTAAAATTCAGCTTTTAAAGTTGCCAAATTAGTATCTGTAAGACCTTCTGACCCAGGTGTTATATCAAACTTACCCCAAAACTGAGTAGTTCCTGATTCATATACAACATCACTAACATCTACATCTTCTAATGAAAAAACAACACCAACTCTTGTATCCTCATGTATTGAACTACCATCTTTAAGTGCAAGATATGTTGGATCAACAATCTCATTCTGACCCATAACATAATCACTCCCCACATACCTATTATTCCAATAATAAGTGTACATCCCATTGTTTGTTCCACCTGTTGTACTTCCTGTTTCTTGTGATATGCATGTTCTTGTTGGAATTAAAAGACCAGCAGGTAAATTCAATCCACCTAAAGTACTATCACCACCCTCTAAAATATGTATCCACCAATTATTTGCTTTACTGTTGTAAAAATCACACCAAGTATATCCTACTGTTCCTTCCCATGTTCCTTTCCAAGTACCATGATTCCATATATACCCTGTAGGAGAACTCCAATGCCCCTCCCCTAGGTATGGGTCTGCTGCATGCCAAGGTGCACATGGGTCTACAAAGTTACCATTATCGTACCATGATGCATTTCCATAATCTTCAGGATTGCTATCTTGCTCAACCCCAAATGGATCTAGAACCCCAACATCTGAAAAACCACCATTATAAGTGGTTGGAATCCTTTCACTTTGAAAACCAAAATTACTTACAGTATTTCCCCATATATTTAAAGGATGCCCATTCCATGATGCATCATAACCAGCTTGGTATATTTTATAATAATGTTCGTGAGTACTATAGTCTTCCTCAAACATACCAGCATTTTGATTATAACTCTGCATACTATAAGTGTTTTGATAGAGGAGATTTGATACCTCATTATTAATTTTTACTCTTGGAAAATCGTTTTCAAAAAGCCCTTCTTCATTCAGTCCAAAACCTCCATAATGCCTATTAGTCGCCCAAAAAACAAGATCATAGAAATCAACAGAAACAGCATCTTGTATATAAGTAGGAAACTCAAATGTTCCATGTTCTTGAATCCCTCCATCGTAATTAAACATAAAATTACTTAAAGTATTTCCAAATGCACTTTGACCCATGGTTACAAAAGCATAACCATTGGGACAATAAGAACTAACAGGCATTGATATTTTCATATAATGGTGACAAACAGGACTCGAATGAGCTCCTTTTATTGCAGACATTTGATGAGGAAACCCTTCCTTAGGGTTTGGAGAACCTGGATACCCTTGATCACTCCACCAAGCAGAAAAATAATCATATATCTTGTCTGGATTAGGTAGTGTTATAAGTTCAGCATTTAAATCAGCCAAATAATATGAAGCAGTATGAACAAGGGAATCAAAAGATTCAGGCCTCACAGTAGTTGTCACACTTGGATCGACACCCCTAGCATTAGAAACATAATCATAATAAGAATCACTCCAACCTCCATTAGTATCATAAAACAAGTAAGAGTTATAACTACTAGGAGAAGATGCAAATGAAGCTAAATCTATCCAACCTCCTTGAGTATCATCATCTGCTTCATAAGAATCATATTCCTGATTTGGTACACTAGAATACACATCCCAATGATCTATTGTGTTTGAATCATAAGAATTAATATCATACTGATTTAAAACATTATCTGGGCTGCCAATGCTATAACCATCTGACTGACCCAAGTAATTGTAATTTTGCCCAGCTTCACTTTCGTGTGCAAAATCTTGTAAAGATACAGATGTCGCAGCTCTATTAATTACAACTTGAGCTGTATTATCAGCTATAGAATTTCTAGGCGATTCGTTTAAAAAATGTTGTTCAAGCCTAACTTTATTATTGTATGTGTTCCATTGTAGTGTTGAAGGATAACCAAATCCTAGAGTGTAACCTGAATCATTAGACTGATAGGTGTTTGGTATCCAACAGTAAGTTCCTGTAAATATAGATAGAGGTGTTGTTGTAGATGATGTATTAGATGATGTTATATTATGACCAGAATATTCATCTGACTGCCCTACTGTAGTTAAATCAAATCTATCTGTTATAGCATAAACATATTTGTATTCTGGAGTGTTTTGTGAAGTTGTTTTCCATAAAACAGCAGGGGATTTATCAACAGTACCATAAACCATTGGGATTATTCTATTTAAATATTTATCATTGTATGTGTTTTGTCTTTCGATGGTTTTTATTGGGATTTTTTTATGAACAACATTTTCTGTTTTATCTTCTAATATTAAAGATATAGAAGTATCATTATGTTTAATTCTTTTTATAACAGCTTTGTAAACAAGTAAACAATCTGATAAATTATTACTTGTTTGAGATTTCCAATATACATCAACATATTTATCTATGAAACTTTGTTGATTAAATACATCGCTAAAATTATCAACATTAGATAGACTTACAGTTACATTATTTATCTTCAATTTTCTAGTTTCTAAATCAATAGATTCTTTTATTGAAGGTACTTTTAAGTTCATAGCCTTAAATGTTGTTGGAGTTCCATTAACACTAATAATTTCATGATTTTGAGATATATAAATTACAGGATCTGAATATATTACTATAATAGGATGGAGATTGTAATTTCTGCCTTGTATATCTTTTTCAAATATTTCTGGTAATGTTAGCATTAAACTCCTATGTCCCCACCTCTACGAAGTGCTTCTTTTATTTGTGGAACTATTTCATCTTCTATGGTATCTTTTCCTAAAACAGGATTATTTATAATTACATTCATACCACCTGCACCACCACCACCTTGGTTAATAGCATTTAATGTTTCAAGCCCTGTTGCTTCAACTCCTGTTCTACTTACAACAAACTCACCTTGTTCTGCCTCAATCATAGTTCCACCTTGAGAGTGTCTTCTACCACCAACCATACCACCATATTGCATTTTAGGAGGTTGTTGAGATGCTATTGAAGCAACTGACATAGCACCCATGGCAGCGACAATCATAGCTTGTGGAGTTGAAAAGAACCCACCACCTTTAGCTAAAGTTTTCATAACTGCTGCTTGTGTGCTCATTATCGTTTCAGCTATATCTAAAGCCTGTTTAACCCTAAAGGCTTTTGCCATTTGCTTATTAGCAGCCTTACGAGCTTCATCTTCTGCTTTTTTATGCCTGTCTGTTACTTCTTTTTCTAATTGTTTCTTTTGTGCATCTGTAGCCTTTTGATATTTAAAACTAGCTCTTAATGAATCTAATTCTTCATCTCTAACTCTATGTATTTCAGATATTTCAGCATTAGCAGCTTCACGAGCTCTATCTATCCTTCTGTCTTGACTTTCACTTAAAAGGTCAAGAGCTTGTTGTCTTGCTTCAACCATCAGAGCTCTTGTTTGTTCTTGCTCTTTCTCAACTTCTATTTTTTCTTTCTCAGCTTCAGTTTGCTCTCTTATCAATCCATTGACAATATCTAATGCTTCTGCATATTCCCATTCAGTTTGTGTAACTTCTCTTGTTGTTATAGCTTGTAATTTTTCAACCTCAGTTAGTTCACCTGCACCACCGAGGATTCTTTGCTGTGCTTCAAATCTCGCTATTAAAGATTTTTCGCTTGCATCTTGAGTTTTTTTAAGTTTCTCTGCTGCTTGCCTTTCAATTTCTGCTTGTCTTTCTATTTCGGTTTGATTTACTCGTAATATTTGAGTGTTGGTCAATAAGGCTTCGGATATTTGATCAAGTATTTCCTTTCTCCTATCCTCAGATATATGCTCTGTTATACTACTAGTCAGTTTTTGAATGTCTTTTATAGAAGTCCATTCCTTATTAACTTTTGCAGCTTCTTGAGCTTCTTTACTGAAATCTGCCATACCTGTTCTAAATTCAGTAAATGATGTACTAGCAGTATTTTGTGCCTCTGCAAGTGAGTTGTAATCTCTAATGCCTTTTTGAACAAAAGTTCTTGTTTGTATTAATGTTGCAACCCAGGTTGTAGCAGCATTAACAGCTTCAAATGTTTTTTGAGTAACAAATATTAAGCCCTTAGCAAACCCTAATAATGTTATAGTAAGCCCATCTGTTGCCATACCAATTTCTCTTAATGCATCTCCAAATTCATTTTGAACATCTTTTAGTATAGCTGTGCTTCTTGCATTTTCTCTTATAGCTTGCGAAGCTCCACCAAATTCTGTTTTCAGTTCTGCTAATATCATTTTTTGGGCAGAGATTATATCGCCACCTTCTTGAAGTGCTTTTATTTGTTCTTTTTGTTGTTTAGTAAAACTAACACCAACTCTACTTAAAGCACCTAACCCTTGTATTGGATCGTTTAATGCTTTACCTACTTGTATTGCTGCTTGATTTAAGTCTGTTCCTAAAACAGCAGACATATCAATTATTGTCTTTGTAGTTTCATCAAATTGATTACCTACTATTTTTGTAAAGGTAAGTAATCTTGCTTGCACTTCCATTATAGCAGTATTTGCAACACCCATAGAAGTCTGTAGTGTGTTAGCCATATTTTCAAGTTGGATTGCTGTTTTACCTGAAACTCTGCCTGTTGATTCTAGAACAGCATTTAATTTACCTTGTGCTACTTGAAATTCTGATACTGCCTTATGTAGAGAAGAAAATACTTTAGCTACAGCACCAGCAGCAAAAGCAACAATAAGCATTTTAGATCTAACCCCTGACATTGTTTTTCCAAATTTACCGAGAGCACTATTAATAGCCTGTGTGTTTCTGTGGGTTTTTGTAAATCCCTCATTGTATCTATTGTTTGCTTTATTGGCTTTACTTTGAGTTCCTGCAAGCCTATTCATTGCAGCAGACAAAGTATTAATAGATTTAGTTAGGGCAGGAGCACCTTTTCCTTTAAATTGTATGGTTAATTGTTCTACTGTTGCCATTATTTATCTTTCTTCTTAGACTTTTCTATTAGAGTATTATCTCTTTTAGCTAAAGCATTTTTAATTATAAAATATCGTTCCAACCATAAAGCTGGTTGATTATCAAAACCACCTGAATATGGTGGTACACTTGTTTCATTACAATAGATATACCTTTGTATATCTCTTTGAATACTATTATCTAACATAATATTCCTACATGTAAAAAAAGGCAACTGAGCATTAATTGACTGTGCCACATCAAACTCTTTGCCTTTTTGATTATTCTCATAGATTTCCTTGATTAATAGGTCTACAACATCCCAAACATCTTCCTTGCATGTGAAAGTTCTAACCTCTCTTTCGCCATTAACAAATATTGGAATTTGAGCAGTATAAGGAAACTCATGATATCGACAGCCTCCACAGCTATCACCTAATATATTAAGTTCTACTTGGAGGCTTTGTCTTCCCCCACAAAAAACATTGACTGTAATTTTGTGAAGATTTCTGTCTTTTCATCTAATTTAAGACTCATAAGAAACTTATCAGAAGTGTCACCATCTAAGCAAGTTCTCATCCATTTAGTCATTGTAGAGTGCATCATTTTTACACCCCTAACAGATCCATCATTATTATATTCATAATCTACTGAATCTAGTAATGTATCTCTTTCATCTAAAGTGATGTTTTTAACTTTCAAGGTGCGACCACCTTTGAGTTTGATTTCCATATTACCTCTTATTTGTTATTATGTAGCAATAATTGTAACTAAAGCACCAGAGCCATCAGCAGTACCCATAAATGGTAACTCAACAAATACACCACTATCTGTATTTGTATGACTGTGACCTGTGTACTTAGCTGTTGGGATATCAAAGTCTATAGCAGCTCCATCACCAAAACTTACATTAGCCGAAGTTCCAACAAGGAAATCTTCAGTAATAATTTGAGCTACATTATCATCTAATTTTACTCCAACAGACCCTGTTACTGATATTTGACCACCTCTCATATAAGCACAAGGCTCTCCATCAACACTATTTACAGTTTCATATCCAACTCTTGTAGCAGGATTAGATATTGTTAATTCAAAATTATTCATAACAACATCATCTCCACCTACTTGAGAAGTTGTACAATCAAAGAATCCCTTAGTCCAATTAACTGCTGTAGCATCAGGAGATGTTCCTTCTGCACCTATAACAGGCTGATACCCACTCCAAAAAGTTCCACTTGCTGTTAATAAGCCACCATTAGCATCAGGACTCATACTTAAAGTTAATTCTTGCAGTATAGCACTATGCATTAATCTATCTTTATCTGCATCAGGAGAAGATAATACTAAACAAGCATATTCACCTGTAGTTGCTCCCTGTTCGTATGCTACAGTCCCTTGATTCCCTAGAATTTGAGCACTTCCATCAGGGTTAGTATCTTCACTCACTAATTGTAATAAAAGTTGTAATAGTGCTTCATTTTCAACCACTAAATCACTAAAAGACCATGTGAAAGTTCCACCATTATATTTTTTAATATGGTCTGTTGGTCTTAATACTCTTTGCCCTGTTCTTTCAACATCAGCAGTTTGAAAACCCTCTGACCATTCAATGTCATTAACTTCAGGAACTCTTAATTTATATAAAGTTCCTGATACATCATTTGTTCCAAGAGCATCTGTTTGAAGCGAAAGATATGCTTCGTATTGCTTTCCTGAATATACAGTATTATCTAATGCTGCCATTATTTTTTCCCTCCTTTAGGCTTGTTAGCCTCTTTTAAGTAACCACCTTCTACTAATTTTTTTGGAGGATTATCTAATTCAACTGCTTCGCCATTCTCCAATCGTTCAGCATTCTCTTTTCCTAATCCTTGCCAATTTTCCAAAGCAGAAAATGATGTTATTTTATTTATTACATATTTCATTTATATTGCCTCCATTTAAGAAATATTTCCTACATGGGAACACTTCCATTCCCACTCTGTTATGTAAATTCCTGATTCTTCATCAGTATTTAATTCTGTTGTTTCAAACCTACAATTAAAGATTTTTTCTGTTTCTGAATTTTCGTTAGTATAAGTTGTTGTCACATTATCGTGTATTAAAGCCTCTATGCGAGAAACATATCTAAATATATGATCTAATGCTGTTTCCCTTACATTAACCTCTGCAAATATAAATCTTACTGTAACAGAAAATTCCCTTGTTTCAGAAGTTCCATTATATTCAACCAAAACTGAACCTGTAGGAATAAGCTGAAGTGCCTGATTTACACCTTTAGGCACAGTATTACCTTTGTAGACAGGCAGAGCTCCTTTAAATTCTGTTTCCAAAATAGACTCTAACTTATCTAAAATATTCTTCCAATTGTTTGTAAAAGTTACTGCCATTTTCTATATTTTCCAAATTAGGTTAAACACTATTTTCTCGTCAT
>VTLG01002976.1_pt1 | contig 14513 bp, 25 predicted proteins | sample 4694571 | NCBI WGS metagenome assembly VTLG01 (sample SAMN12604809, study PRJNA352737) | marine metagenome | biome: ENVO:00000447; feature: ENVO:00000209|ENVO:00000569|ENVO:01000036; material: ENVO:00002151; isolation source: viral sequences binned using virsorter ...
ATGTCACATGAAGCGTATGTTCGTAACATGCAAAGATATCTACGAGATGGTGACTGGATTGACTTTTTCTATGGTGAACATCAAGAGAAAAAGATAAGATACATATGTAGAGGGCAAGCGTATTATTGGACAGGTCCAAAGAAGGGTGAGCCAAAGTTTGATGTTGGAACTTACTACCCGCTACTGGGAACGGTTTATTCACAAGAGATGTATGACGCAGACAATGGAGTAGAAAATGCCGATGTGCAAAAGACCAAAAGAAGACGCAAACGTAATCAAAGGTCCGTGGAAAGCAAAAGGAAAAAAACAAGTAGTAATTCCTGACGTTGATGTTGTTGCGATTCAAGAAAACATGATGTTTGCTGATGACTTGACTGAAACTCTTTTGGTGCAAATGATACACACTATGGGTGAGAATGGCATCAACATTTCAGACAAAGAGTTTGTCAGGGACATTGGATTTGTGATAGAAGCAGTTAAAAGCACAGTTTATCGTGACATGGATTTAGCACATCCCATGAGTAAAATTATGGAGATGTTAACAAAGATTGATGTTGACGAAAAGAATAGCATGAAAAGTGAAGTTGATTTAGAGTTGCTTGAAAAAGTTAGTATTACCGAAGAAGAACCAACACCCGCATGAGGTTATAATGATTTTAGTTGATATGAACCAGATTAGTCTGGCAAGCGTTATGATGCATTTGAATATTACGAAGAGGAATAGTGTTGAGGGCGGCATGGTTCGTCACATGATTCTCAACTCACTTCGCATGTATCGACAAATGTTTTTTGAAGACTACGGTGAGTTAGTTATCTGTTATGACTCTAAGCATTATTGGCGCAGAGATATTTTTCCACAATACAAAGCCGGACGTAAAAAGTCTAGAGAGTCATCCAGTCATGACTGGGATAACATCTTTGAGTTTCTAAACGCATTCAAAGATGAAATGATTGAGTTCATGCCTTACAAGGTATTAGAGGTCTATGGTGCAGAAGCAGATGATATTATCGCTGCGTTATGTGGTGAACTAGAATTTGACAATGGTAAAACACTCATTCTCTCTGGTGATAAGGATTTTATTCAGTTACAAAGATATGGGAACGTAACACAGTATAGTCCCATCACCAAAAAATTTGTGAATGGCGTGAACTGGAGTGATTATCTCAACGAACATATTTTGAGGGGCGATACAGGTGATGGTGTACCTAACGTATTGTCGCCAGACAATACTTTTGTAGATGGGTTGCGTCAAAAACCACTAGGTAAAAAGAAAATACAATCATGGTCAGAACACAATATTGAAGATGTTTTGCCTAGTGATGAGGTAAAGCGTAATTACCAGAGAAATAAAAAACTCATTGACCTGACAGAATCACCTAAAGAATTATTTCTAGAGTGTCTAAAAGCATATGCTGACGCTCCAGAGGGTGACCGTAGTAAACTACTAAATTACTTTATAAAGAATAGGCTCAACGAGCTAATGGATTCAATAGGAGATTTTTAATGCCATATACACCACTATTTCATGAAATTTTAGAGAAGGTAGCGAAGCTAAAAACAAAGAAACAAAAAGTTTCTCATTTGAAAGAATATAACACACCAGCACTCCGCATGGTATTGAAGTCTTCTTTTGACCCAAAGATTGTTTGGCAACTGCCAGAGGGTCCGGTTCCTTACAAACCTAATGATGTTCCAGAGGGAACAGAACATACGATGCTCTCTTCCGAAGCAAACAGATTGTATCATTATATTCAAGGTGGCAATCAAGCACTCTCACAGAATAAAAGAGAAAGCATGTTTGTTCAGTTGCTGGAGGGCTTACATCCATCTGAAGCTGAGATTTTGGTTGCCGCTAAAGATAAGTCTCTGCATAAGATGTATAAGGGATTATCTGATAATGTAGTGAAAGAAGCTTTTGATTGGGACGACAACTACATGGTGGTTGAACATAATAGGCATGTGTCGGTTGATGGACCAGCAAGCGTTACAAGAACAGTTTAAAGACCTTGAATATCTTGCCGCTGACTTTTTAGAGAGAGAAGACTTTGAGTCAGCGGCCAAGTGTTATCAACATTTAATTTTAGATGACCCAGATGATGCTAGAGCATACTATAATCTGGCAATCGTATTACATGATCTGTCTATGTTCGATGAGTCACTCGCTTGTTATGAACAAGCAATCAAACTAGGGTATGATAATATTGCCAGAGCAAACTTGAACACTGGCATGAACTATCTTAAAATGGGAGACTTCAAAAGAGGATTTCATTATGTTGATTTAAAGTCAGACGGTGCGTGGAGACTGGGGAAAAACTTTGCGTTCAATCAAGAGGCACTATCTCACATTGATTTATGGGACGGTGAACCTCTTGATGGTAAAAACATACTAGTATATTGTGAGCAAGGATTTGGTGACAACATACAGTTCGTCAGGTATATTCCACAAGTTACAGAATTAGGTGGTAAAGTTATATTCTCTTGCTATGATCAGTTGCATAGTGTCTTCAAGGACAGTCCTATCCTAAAAGATGTGGATGTTGTGAAGGGTGCCTCCACTAACTCTGTGGATTTACATTTTAAAATCCCTCTATTGAGTCTTCCTAGAGTTTTACAGGCCACGATTGACAATATACCTTTCACAGATGGATATCTATCAAAGGTCAGTCGTAAAGATTGGGGGCTATCCTCTGAAGGTATCAATGTTGCGTTGGTATGGGAGTCAAGTGGACTTGATACTCGCCGCTCTATACCTCTCGAAACGATACTACCTTTATGTGAGATTCCTAACGTCAATATGGTAAGCATACAAAAAGGCAGTGGTATGTTTGACTATAGACGCAATCCAGATGCGAAAAACATCTTACCAAGTCTAGGTGAAAGAATACGAAACTTCTCTGATACAGCCGACATTCTATCTCAAGTGGATTTGTTGATATCTACAGATACAGCACCAATTCACATGGGTGGTGCGTTAGGTATTCCAACATGGGGGCTGCTTCATTTCTCTGCCGACTGGCGCTGGTTTAGAGAATCACATTATCCTGATACTAGTCCTTGGTACGAATCAGTGCGAATCTACCGCCAAAAAGAGCCTACAAACTGGGGTGAAGTGGTAGAGCGAGTGAAAGTAGACCTAAAAAAATTATCAAGTCCTTGAAATCAAACGATTCTTTTGTTGATTATTTTCTTGACAATATCGTCCCTATGTCGTATTATATGTATAGTGATGATGAACAAGAGGTTCAGATGATTGGTGTTGAAGTTACTGGTGGTTTGAAGAAGGACCGTGAACTGGCAGACGAGATTGTCTGGTGGTGCATGGACATGCTGATGCCCCGTCATCGTAATTTAGATGTCACTGTCAAGTTCACCAAGACTTTTGAGGACGGTGCCCAAGGGTTCTGTTATCAGGGTGATGATGACCGTGACTTCACGATTGAGGTTGACCATCGTTTGAGCCGTGCCACTTCTAAAGAAGAGTTCATTGAGTGCATCATGCATGAGATGGTTCACGTTTGGCAGGGTGCCACTGGTCGGATCAAAGACAAGTTTCGGGGTGGATACAAGAAACTCTGGAAATGTAAAGACGGCAAGTATCGGAACTATCTGAACACTGCTTACGAAAAACAGCCTTGGGAAGTTGAAGCCTACAAGATGCAGGGTCCGTTGACCAAGGCATTCATGGAAGAATATGGAGTCAAGTGATGAATAACATCGACATTGTTGATATGGACATACTAAAAGATGAAAGGAATTTTGAAGAGATGAGTAAGATGAAAAATTATCTGATGGATATCGAAGAGTTCTGTGATGGATACTTCTACGGTGGTGACTCAGAGTTCACCATTGATGAGGTAGCCGCAGATGCTGATAAGTATTTTCGGTCAACCATGGCTGGTGACTATGCGATGGATTATCTAAAGAGGCAGCATGGCGAATGACTAAAACAACGAAACCAAATTACAATGCCACACTAACATATGGTAATACGAAGTATGTCAACAAAGACATGTTTATGTCTGACAATGAAAACAATGTGGTTTTGGAAGATGAAATAACCAGAGCTAAAGAGTGGAAAAAACACCGTTTGCGGCGTCTTGAACGGATGAAAGAACTTAATGCGCCAGATGTTCTTATTGAAGAGGAACTTTTTTGGGCTAACATGACTTACTCTGAGGCAATGGCATACTCTGCAAAATGTAAAGAGGAAGCTGAGGCTGAGTCTGAAAAATACCGTGAAAATAATCCAATGAAGGAAGAGTATGTAAATTTGATTTATGAGCGATTTGATGCGTGGTTTGAAAAATACAAAGATAATAAAGATAAATTAGAGGATGAACTTTATACAGGTCATAATTTTTTTGAGCCATGGTTTTGGGGTAGTATCCCGCCGGGGGCGGAAAAAGAATTTTATGAACATATCTTCACACAAGAGGATTGGCGTCATAAAATGTATCAGCCTGTATTTGAGGTTTGTGAAAATATAATAAGAGAGAGACTTGCTGAATGAAAGAAATAATAACTGCTGGCCTGTTGTTTGTCGCTGCGCCCATCGAAGCGATAACGACAGACAAACCAACATATAATCCCAGCGAGCATATCCAATGTCTCGCTATGAACATGTATCATGAGGCAAGAGATCAAGGCACGGCAGGAAAACTTGCCGTGTCGGCGGTTGTTCTGAACAGAGTGAACGATGAAAGATTTCCCAACTCTGTGTGTGAGGTTGTTCTCCAATCCCAAATGAAACCATCATGGCGAGATGGAACTCCTATCCCCATCAGAAATAAATGCCAGTTCTCTTGGTATTGTGATGGCAAATCTGATGAAGTGAAGGATGAAGAAACTTATCAGAAGATACTTGACTTTGCCCGTCTAATCATGCATAATGATATACAGTTCGTAGACATAACTGATGGTGCCACACATTACCATGCTGATTATGTCAAACCGGATTGGGCTAAAACAAAAACGAGAACTACAGAAATTGGTGACCACATCTTTTATCGTTGGGAGAAGAAATGAACAAAACAGCGTTTGTTGAAGCTGATGTAGATGAGGTTCGGGCGGTTTGGAATCTCATTACAGTTGTAACTGATGGTAGCTTTGAGGAGACTAATGTTCAGCCTTATGCTACTAAAAGCCAAGCTGAAGAAGCAATGGCTGTTTTTCTAAAGGATGAGCAATGAACATATTCTACTTAGACCGTCACCCTATCAAAGCCGCACAAATGATGTGCGACAAGCATGTGGTTAAGATGATATTGGAGAGCGCACAAATGCTCTCCACAGCACACCGTGTCCTTGACGGTGATGATTATGCTGACCAATATGGCCTATACAAAATGGCTCACAAGAACCACCCTAGCACTATCTGGGTTCGTTCTGGTGGATTAAATTATCTTTGGCTGTATGATCATATGCGTGGTCTTATGCAAGAATATACGCATCGTTATGGCAAAATCCATGCTACAGAAAGACTAAACATGGGGTTGTCAAGTCGGCCTCAAAATATGGATGATGGCGCTCCTTTCACTGACCCACCACAATGTATGCCTGATTATTGTAAGGGTGAGGACACAGTTCTTGCGTATCAGAATTACTATATACTAGAGAAGTCAGGATTTTCAAGATGGACCAAAAGAGAGATGCCAGTATTTTTTGTGGAGAAATATGATGCGACGAGAGAGTTACTGGGACTACATGGGGAGAAGATTGAGAGAGGATCAACAAATGTCTGATTCTCACCCATGGCTTCATATGAAATTAGAGGATCAGGAGAAAAAGAAAATAGCGGACGTTTATGATGAGGTGACTATCTTAAAAAAAGAAGTCGCTCAATTACAAGAGAGCTTACAAAATTCATATTTAAGAATAAAGGAATTAAAAGCTCAAGTTGATTATTATGAGAAACTAAACGAGCATCAATTGGAGTTTGAATTTTAATGACAGTCAAGAAAAAGATGGACGCTGTAGAATATGTTCCAATTTTGAAAACAGAGCATATACTAAAGACCAGCTTCGATTTAGATTTTTGCGATAAAATTATTGAGTTGGGTAAGACTAAAATAAACACAGAAGTCGTTGACAATTTAGAGGGGGTCTATAGAACGGGTTGGGATTTACAATCAGACCCAGACTTTACCCCACACCTTGCTTATATGACAGAAGTGTTAAGTGGGTGTATTAGCAAAAAATTTAACTACCCTCATTTTCGTGGCGCAAATGAATCTTATCAGAGCAAGGGCTTTCAGATGGCTCTTTCTTGGCTCGATATGTGGGTGGGATATTATGATAAAAATTCATTTGTCCATCCACATAATCATGGGGAGCTACCTAGCTTCTGGTCTTTCTCTGCTTACCTCTCTACAGGAGAGTCATCTGAATCAAGCCTGTACTTCATGTCTGACGAATCACCAGAGCGGTCAGTCTCTTGCATGAGGGTCAATGTCAAAAGAGGGGATGTATTAATATTCCCGTCAAATATATTTCACTACACCAATGATTGTGCTGGTGGTAGAGTAGTCATGGCATCCAACTTTTTCTGTGGCTATATTCCAAATATGAATTCGGGAGAGGAATAGTGCCAACGTATACATTTTTTAATGAACAGAGTGGGATTGAATATGATGAGCAAATGAGTATTTCTGAGTATGAAAAATTTATGGAAAACAATCCACATATCAAAAGAGTTTGGAATTCAGCACCCGCTATGGTTGGTGATCATGTGATGGGCGCTGGCCCAAAAACAGATTCTGGGTTCAATGACGTTATGTCGAATATTGCATCAAACCATCCTAACTCACCATTAGCTGATAGGTATGGCAGCGGTAAATCCATAGCTCAAAATAAAGCAAAAAGAGTTATTGACAAACATGCTAAGAGGACTAAATAAAATTATGGCACAGTCGAGAAATCAAACTTCAGCACAGACGCACAGTGTCTTTGTAAGCTTGGAAGTCAATCCGACTATGTGCCAGAGGGTGGTGGGTATACCCACCACCCTCAACAAATAATGAGAATAGATATGGCGACTAAAAATAATAAAGAAATTAACCTTAATACCATGCTGGCTATCAAGCCAATTACGGACAACCAAAAAGTGGTTTTTAACTCTTGGAAAAAGGGGAAGAACCAATTTCTGTTTGGAGCGGCAGGGACTGGAAAAACATTTGTCACTTTGTATCTGGCATTGCAAGACGTTCTAGATTTGAAAAAGCCTTATGACAAAGTAATTTTGGTGAGGTCTCTCATCCCCACAAGAGAGATTGGCTTTCTACCGGGAGACGAAGAAGACAAATCAGCACTGTATCAAGTGCCTTATCAGAACATGGTTCAGTTCATGTTTGAGATGCCCAACGCTCAAGCGTTTAATGGTTTATATGATAAGTTAAAAGGCCAAGCATCTCTTTTCTTTTTGTCAACATCTTTTCTTAGGGGATTGACTTTTGACAACGCTATCATTATAGTGGATGAGTGTCAGAATATGAACTTTCATGAGCTAGATACCATTATAACAAGAGTTGGTCAAGAATCAAAGATTTGTTTCTGTGGTGACTTCGATCAATCAGATTTACAGAAGACAAATGAAAAAAATGGTCTTCATGATTTTTTAAGGATTCTTGAAGACATGGATGAGTTCAATTGCACTGAATTTACAATCGGTGATATCGTGCGGTCGGGGTTTGTCCGTAACTATCTTATTAACAAAACTAAAATGGGAATAGGAATGACCTAATGAATATAGACAGACTTAGAAAACAATTAGAAATTGATGAGGGGGTTGTCCATGAAATTTATCTTGATCATCTTGGTTACCCTACTTTTGGTATCGGCCATCTGGTTACGGAATCAGACCCAGAAAATGGACTTGAAGTTGGCACCGCCATTTCTCCTGATCGATGCGCTGAAGCCTTCAAATCAGATATCGAAATCGTCTTGGCAGACTGCAACATCCTTTACCCAGACTTTGCCGATTTGCCAGAGGAAGCTCAACAAATAATTGCAAACATGATGTTCAATCTTGGACGGCCAAGGCTCTCTAAGTTTGTCGGAATGAAACGTGGCGTGGATGCGAAAGATTGGAACACCGCTGCAGATGAGATGGTAGATAGTCGCTGGTATCGTCAAGTTGGTGCTAGGGCAGAACGGCTCGTAAACAGGATGAGAGAGATTGAAAGCTGATATGATGACATTTCACCATGTGTCGATTGAAATACCAGAGCTAAAAACTAAGACCATCAACAAAAAACGATTTTATGTTACACCGAAGGGATACTACCCTTCAATCACCACAGTCTTGTCTAATCGCAAGAAAGAAGGCTTGTGGGAGTGGCGTAAGCGTGTTGGCTCTGATGTTGCAAACTATGTTGCGAGAACTGCCGCCGCAAGAGGCACCAAGGTTCACCACATGTGCGAGGATTATCTAAACAATGTTCATGTAGAGTGGCCTGATAAATGGAAAGAGCATGAGCGACATTTTCTCGCACATTGTTTATTCAATCAACTTAAAGAAAAAGCACTCTGTAATATAAATAATATATACGCACAAGAGGCTGGACTATATAGTGACAAATATCAAGTCGCTGGTCGAGTTGATTGTATCGCCGATTATAAAGATAAATTATCAATCATCGATTTTAAAACTTCTACAAAAGAACGCACAGATGATTGGAATGAAAACTATTATATACAGGGTGCCGCTTACGCAGAAATGTTTGGTGAACGAACTGGTCTGATTGTGGACCAAGTGGTTATTCTTGTCGTTACAGAGGATGGCACTGTTCAAGAGTTCGTAAAGAGCAAGCATGACTACCTTGATTTTCTGTCTGAAGCGGTCCAAGATTGGAGAGAGAAAAATGAAATACCTATTGATGATAACCGCTATCCTGACTGGATTGATGTTCCCACAAGCAGCACTCTCTAAAGAAGAGAAAGTATGGAAATATGGAGACATCATTGCAGCTAAAGTTGTATGTGAAACTGAGGATGCTATTTTAAAATTGACAGATGCAGATATAAATGGACCAGTATCAAACGTTATAGTGGTCATTACAAATCTATTGGATAAGAGACAATGCACTGCATTTCCCTTTCCTATAAGATTCATGGTTACTAAAGCATTAGTTCATTACAAAGACCATAAAGAAATTTCTAGCGTAATTCTTGGTGTCAATGCTGGGAATGGAGATTGGATAGGTTGGATTATAGCGGCAGGGAGATACAAGGAGAACGGAATCTAATGAAATGGTTTTTACTTGCATTTATCGTTTACGCTGAAACTGGTCAAATGGATGTTAAATTTAACACTGCTTTAAGATTTGATAATTTAGAGGAATGCCAAACATATGTGAAAGAGACTAAACCTATATTAGAAAAGGGAATACGAAGAATACTTCCAGAAGTGAGAGAGTTGGTTTTTCGTTGTGTGTCTGGTGAAGAAGCTGGTGAACTGCGTGAAAAAATGTTAGAAAAAGATGAGAAAAGGCTTGACAGAATGACTTTTAGTGTGCTATAAATATAATACAGTTTGATGAAACAGAACGAAAGGCAGACTGGACTTGGGGGCAGTACCCAACGCCTCCACCATAAAAACATTTGCTGAGTGTCTTTATGATGGGGGCGAAACAGGATCGACAGGTGTTGATTAGGAAAGTGGAGAACTGTGGATTGACCGCCTTATAGGTCACTAAAGTAAACGCAAACGATAATTTTGCACCCATGGCTCTTGCTGCGTAAGCAGTAAGTGTTCGGAGTTTCGGTAGGTTCCTTGGCAACAGAATAACCTACCACTTTGAAATCGTCATAACCAAGGAGAAGTTATATTATGGCTAAGAAAACGTCGAAAACTCAGAAAGTCCTTGCGGCACTTCAAGGTGGCGCAGAACTTACAGCAAAGCAGATCACAGCACGATATCGTGTTGGAAATGTTAGTGCGATGATTAGTTCGTTGCGTATGCAGGGATATCCTATCTACCTCAATAAGCGCACCAGCGTTTTTGAAGGTGAGAAACAGGTCTACATGAAGTATCGTTTGGGTACGCCTAAACGCTCTGTCATTGCGGCGGGATATAAAGCACTTGCGGCTGAAGGAGTAGCAGTTTGACAGGATAACATAAGATATATGAGTATATAAAGGAGAGTCTGGCCAAAGACATGTGTTTGGTAGTCTTGCCGGGAGACTAAAAACCTCGGCCCGGTTTAGGGTGATGCCTTAATACATCCGTGGGGGGCCATGGTTAGCCCCTCAACTTTTAAATTAGGGGTTATTATGGCTTTGAATACGTCTAAAACATTTTCATTACAGATTGAAAAAATTGTTAAAGAAAAAGAGATCAGCCACATGGAAGCAGTTCTTTGGTATTGCAATCAAGAGGGAATTGAACCAGACACGGTTGGTTCGTTGATTTCAAAAAGTTTGAAAGAGAAAATAGAGGCTAATGCGAGAGACTTAAATTTTTTACCAAGACATGCTCAATTGCCGCTGTAGGTTCTTGACATTTTTAATAGATTGAGTTATTATGGTTTTATGTTCAACTGTCGGGACGGACGGCAGCAACCCTAGCAATGGAGACTTCGATGGAAGTGACAGTGCATTTGGACGGTGATCCAGCCGTTCGTGAAGAAGGTTTTTTCGCCTCAAAGGTGTTTGACCTTCAAGACCGAGTTAAGGCACTCGAATTTGAGAATGCCGAATTGGTCAAGCACAACGAGGAACTAGCACAGCGGGTCAAGAAGCTTGCTTCACAAAGACCCTCTGGCTTTCGCCCACGCCGCAACAAGCGGTAATTGATGTGTGCCAGCGTAGCTCAATTGGTAGAGCAACGCATTTGTAATGCGTAGGTTGTGAGTTCAAGTCTTACCGCTGGCACCATTTTTTTATGGAGAGACATATGAGACAGTTCATATATGATTGTTGGCAAGGTGTGATGAGCGCAAAACACAATCCCCTTAAAAACATTCAAGATTTACAAGTGCGACATATGGCATTACAGGCCCTCGCATGGATGTGGTGTATAGCATTTAGTCTGATGATTGGAGATTTGATGTTTTTTGGAACATCATTGATCGCACATACAGTCTTGATCGTGGCAATCGTGATTACGGTTGCAACATTTGAAACCGCAAAGCGTAGACCTCAATCTTTTAACTTTATCAAAGGATATCACAGCATGGGACGTAGCCGAGGCGCTGTATGGATCAATGGCAAAAAAACAATTCTGCCAGAGGGTGACCCCGGCGGGGAGCATGAGTAATGGATGTTACTTTGATTGATAGCATGGGCAGTGATTTATCAGTTGTAAATGCTGCCCGTGTATCTTTTGCAAAGGTTCATGATACCTTTGAAGATGATAAAGATACGAAACTGATTAAATATCTTGCTAAACACAATCACTGGAGTCCTTTTGGTCATGCGTCTTTACAGTTTCATATCAAAGCGCCTGTGTTCGTTGCGAGGCAGTTAGTGAAACACCAGATTGGATTGACATGGAACGAGGTGTCAAGGAGATACGTTGATGAGGAGCCAGAATTCTATACTCCCTTAATTTGGAGAGGTAAAGCTGACGATAAAAAACAAGGCTCATCTGATATTGAAATTGATATTAATCCATCCGGTCCTACTGGACCAGCACTGGTTGATAATTATGCTCAAATTTTACAATCAGCAAAATGGACGTATGAATTTTTATTGAGAAAGGGTGTATGCCCAGAACAGGCTCGCATGGTTCTGCCCCAGTCAATGATGACAGAGTGGTATTGGAGTGGCACATTGTATGCGTTTGCCCGTGTGTGTAATCTACGATGTAAACCAGACGCACAAGTTGAAACTCAAATGGTCGCTGACCGCATTGACAAACTCGCAGAGGAATTATTTCCTGTAAGTTGGGACGCACTTAGATCATGAGTAAAGCCCTTGTCATAGGAAACGGTAAATCAAGGGCATGGTTTAGGTCGCCACGATGGGTTGCGGCAGATGATGTTGTGACATGGGGATGCAATGCCATATACCGTGAGGGGCCAGTTGATAATTTGGTCGCTATGGATAATGCGATGAAATTTGAAATTCATGCGTCAGGTTATCCAAAAAAACATCAGTGTTGGTTTTCGTCATGGAATGTTATTGACTCAACGGTTTGGTCTATAATCAAACATGACTGTGGTGTTCCAGAATATTTCATTCATGAAAACGAAGACGAAACACCTTTATGTGTGATTAACGAGTATAAATCAAACACATTACAAGACCTCGTAAACGAAACGTTAAAGCAAAATCCACATTATAGCATGGATGATGTTAAGAAAGAATTGATATCCAAAGATTGGAGATACAAAGACGCTGGATATTGGATTTCATATATATCTGGTCGAGACAAAATAGCAAGTATAGAGGAGCAATATCAATCAGCGGGTTGTGCTGCTTTGGCTCTGGCATGTGATGACAGGCACTTGCCAGATGGCACTTTTCAAGAAGGTGCAAAAGAGGTATATATGATAGGCTTTGATATGGAAGACTCTGATAGCCTTTACAGAGGGACAGCTAGTTATGTGAGTGAGAATGCCGATATTGATAATGAACAAAATATTTTGTTAGGATGGGCCACATGTTTGGATTCTATTTTTGATAAATATAAGGATGTGTCATTCTACTGGGTAGACTGTCGCATACGTGGTCAGGTATGGCACGGCGCTGCGTTAGATGATTATCACCTTAACGTGGGGTACTTGACTAAGAATGAACTTTGTGCTAAGATTAATATACTATAACATACGAAACATACGATAACATAAGGAGATATAAAATGTCGTTAGCTGCAATGAAGAAGCAGAATAGTTTGGATTCGCTATTGGGTGCTGCCCAGAAAGAATCTGCCCCCCAAGAAAAGAAGTCCTATGTGGATGACAGGTTGTGGAAGCCCGTCATGGATAAAACTGGTAACGGCTATGCTGTTATTCGTTTCCTTCCCGCTGTTGAGGGTGAGGACTTGCCTTGGGCCAAACTCTGGAATCACGCTTTCCAAGGTCCGACTGGACAGTGGTATATTGAGAACTCTCTCACCACACTTGGACAGAATGATCCAGTAAGCGAGTATAATTCCAAGCTCTGGAACTCTGGTGTGGAGTCTGATAAGGAGATCGCTCGTAAGCAGAAGCGTAAGCTTCAGTATTACTCTAACATTTATGTTGTGAGTGATAAAGCCAATCCACAGAATGAGGGTAATGTATTCCTCTTCCGCTATGGTAAGAAAATCTTTGATAAGATTATGGAAGCCATGCAACCCGCATTTGAGGATGAAGAGCCTATCAATCCCTTTGATTTTTGGAAGGGTGCGAATTTCAAGTTAAAGATTCGTAAAGTCGATGGTTATTGGAACTATGATAAGTCAGAGTTCGATAGCGTGTCTCCCTTGTTTGATGATGACGAGGCTCTTGAGGAAGTTTATTCCAAGCAGTATCCCCTTGCGGACTTCACTGCTACGAGCAACTTCAAGTCGTATAGTGAGTTGAAGACTCGCTTGGATATGGTCCTGTCTGGAACTGTCGCTGCTACCAGCACAGTTGAGACCCTGATGGAAGATGAACCAACTGCCCCGCCAGTTGTGGACACTAAGTCAGAGGCAGCACCACTTTCAGTTGACGATGACGATGAGGATAGCACAAGCTACTTCGCCAAACTCGCTGCTGAAGCGTAGAGAAAAAGCCCCCGAAAGGGGGCTTTTTTAATAGTATATTTTTCTAGAGACCAGCCCCCCCAAGGGCCGCATAATTTCGGAGAGCGTAGTTCTGGTTCTGCACGCTTGTGCTGTTAATATTTGTATTGCTTGTATTGCTATTCGTGCTTGCGTCAATATTATTAACAGATGGCGGGGTAACTTGTGGTGTTCGGAGCAGTTCATTCCTCATCATCTCTACACTCCGACTTATTTCCTTGATTTTCATCCCTGTTTCTGTTTGATCGGCGCTTACCTCTTCTGGGCCAAGGTTTGCGTTTGGTGTCTCTGGAGAGGGCTGACTCATTCTCTTTGGTATCGGATTTTCATCTGATGTTCCAAATTTTTCATCGTATTCCCTTTGTCTTCGTCGCTGACTTCTTCCCCGGTGACCGCTTGCCGTGACCTTTGGTCTTGGCGGGATGAGTTCGTTCTCCGATACATTACCACCGAGAAGGAATTCAAACAATTTTTCTCCCATGTATTGCCCACCAAAAAATCCAGCGGCAGCGCCGATAATGCCACCGCCAAGTGCGCCAAAAGGACCACCAACAAAGAAACCACCAGCAGCGCCTATTTTACCAAGAATCAAACTCATGGTGGCAGCACCGATAAGCCCAGAGATTGCTTTGGCTTTTTCTTCGGCTGGACGGTCACTCATGAGAATACTATAAGCTTCATATCCAGCTAACACTGCGCCAAGCCCCGGCACCAGTCTACCTATTCCTCTTAACAAGCCACCCATTCTTGGAAACCGTGCGCCCAAATCTCTTAACCTTCCAGATCGGGCTGCAGCTAGACCTC
>VTLG01005468.1_pt1 | contig 14511 bp, 40 predicted proteins | sample 4694571 | NCBI WGS metagenome assembly VTLG01 (sample SAMN12604809, study PRJNA352737) | marine metagenome | biome: ENVO:00000447; feature: ENVO:00000209|ENVO:00000569|ENVO:01000036; material: ENVO:00002151; isolation source: viral sequences binned using virsorter ...
GTAGATTTATTAAAATCAATCGCCAAGCAAACTACAAACACTCTTGATGATAAGGCAGTTGAAATTTTAGAAAAACAACTTTTTCCTCAATGAAAATAACTAAATTTCTCAACATCAACATAGAACCAGCACCTCCAGAATTGGAATTAGAAGTTGAAATGCAATGTAGAGAAATTATGAAGGTAGATGATTTAGATAATTTAAAAAGATTTTGTACTCATCTTGTAAGAAAAAAATTTGACCAAGATATATTTATGGCTTCATTATTAAATAGACTTATAGAACTAGAAGCTAATCGTGTTGTAGCAGAAATGAGAAAAGAAAAAAGGAAAGCAACTAACCCTATAAAGAAGTTTTTTCGTATTCGTTAATCTCTTCATCTGTAAAATCTCTAATTAATAATTTATCTATCTTATCTATCTCATAATTATATTTTAAGATTGCAGTTCTTATATGTTCTGTAACCCAACGACCTTCATCGTAAACAACTTGAGCTTTGCCATTTTCCTTTATAAAAATATAATGATCTTGTCCTTTCATTTGAATTTCAATAAAATTCTTTTCTAAATTTTTACGTCTTATTTCTTTTAGTTTGCGTAGTTTTAAAATTGAAGGATTTGGGCTTTTAGTCATTTTTGATAACCAGGAGGAAGTGGTGTAAGCCAATAGCGAACACCATTTATTATTTTAAAATGAATATTCAAGTTAGGATCTAATATTAAATATTCGTTTTGCTTATGATTAGAAGGGTAACTCTTCATTTACCTCTCTTTCAAGCTTCTGTGGATTAATGTTGCCAAATACTCCGAACTGTCCATCCATCGCTTTAGAGTAGATTTGTACACATTGAGTTTTAACTTTCTCTTTTTTGTTAAAATCGTAGACTTCTCCATCTTTAGCTTTTTGATCTACTAGGTTTTGTAAATGATCTATGAAATGTGTAACAGAGTCAACTGGAATTGTGAGACTCAAGACCTGTTGTCCTTCATTAAAGCGATCATCACCTATAGACCATTTGATAGGTAATGGAAGTGCTGGATTAAATTGATTTTCAGCCATTGTTATTAAAAAAATTAGTTAGTAAAGTTTTAAAAAATTGATTAGTAGAGACTTTGTTTTCTTTACAATAGTCTCTAACTTTAGCAGCAAGTTCGTCATTAGCTCTAACACTTAAAACATTAGTGTTATATTCTTTCCTACGTTCTTGCTTACGTCTAGAAAGTTCAGCTAATACTTCATCTCTAGCCCGTTGTATGATTTCGTTTTGATTCATAACTATTCATCTAATTTTGAAATAGCGTGACTTAAAAACTCACCATGTCTAGCTTCTGTAATAAATCCTGAAAGTTTAGGAACTTTAAATTCTTCTATGAAAGATAAGGCTATCTTTTTATACCCATCAGGATTAGTTTTATTTAACTCCTTAAGCTGATCCATAATAAGATTTCTGGCATCAGTTGTTATAGGAGGATTCTTAATAGCTTGTTCTGAAACAGGTGCAAGTTTTTGATTAGCCTTAGTAGGTGTTCTACTGGTACCTGGTTCAGTTGCAGGTGCTTGATTTAATGACGTAGCATCATCATCTTCTTCAGAACCTATACCATAGGCAGCACCAAGAGCATATCTTCTGGTATATGTAATTGCGATACCAAGATCGTGCATAACATTAAAACTTTTAAGTTCTTTTAAAGGCAATTTACTTTCAAGTTTTTCATCCTTGAAATATAAAGTAGTTGTGAGAACTGTAAGAACCTGATCTGTACCTAAAGGTATATAGTCAAAGGTTTGAGTATGAGAGATACCTAATTCGGCTGCTGGTTGAATTGCTTTAACAACATCTACAAGAGTCGAATACTTCCGTTCAGTAGTTACATACTGATTGGTTTTTTTATCTTTTCTAGTTTCTCTTGCTATACCTGTTTTATCAGCAGATTTAACTTTTGATTGAAAGATAGCAAGAGCTTCAGAAAGAGTCTGCGGTTTTGGCAGTGGTTTTTCTTTTGTGGTCATTAGTAAATAAAGTTTACTGTACTAATTATATTACATTTATATAATGATTAATGCAAGGCAGCCTGTAACAATGTATTGAATTGTTCTGGTGTTAACACAATTCTCCACTTACCTCCTCTAAACCTAACCATAGTTCCTACAAAATCCACTCCTGCATTTTCTTTCTGCACTTCTACTTCTCTAGGCTTAACTAAACAAGCTCTATTTTTGTCAGCCCAATCACAAACCTGTATTACTGTATTTGGTATGCCATGCAAATCTCCAACATCTCCAGGAATACCTGCACTGAGATTTCGTTGACATTCAAAGCCAGTAACTTCTGTCATTAATTCTGCTGCTTCTCTTTCTGCTTTATCTCCTTTACGTTTCTGTGGGTTGCTCATCCTTGCAGTTCCCTGATTCGTCTTTTAATATCATCAAATTGAACAACATAATCTTTGTCACTAATTTCTTTTTGAAACCATTGCCATTCAAGTGTTGCAATTTCATTATTTAATTTTGTAATTAAATACTTTTTCCTCCTATCAAGTTCTCTATAAAAACATTTCATCTCATTATTTTCCATTTTCTCTTAACTTTAGATTTAAGTTGTTCTTTTTTCTGTCTTGTTACGTTAAGAAAACAATCATCTAATTCATCTATCAACCCATCAAATTCAGCCTGATCTGATATGGCTAATGATCTTTGAAAATTAACAATAGATGCTCTAATAAGTTTTAAGTCTCTACCTGACACATCTAATATATATCTCATTGTTTAAGTTCTTCCATCAATTCAGTTATCGTTTCTTCGGTATAACCAAACTCTTCTATAAGTTTGTTATATGAAAAATATTTAACCTTACCATTTTTAGAAAATAGACCATTAACTAATTCACTTTCATAACTAGGCACAACCCATTTTGGTTTAATTTTTAATTTTTTACAAAAATAATCATCCTCTCTAGGAACAAAATATTCATAGATAGTATCAGAGTCAGGATCATAAAAGATTTGACCCTTATATGGATTTTTTGGAAAATCTGGCATTTAGAATAACTCCTGTTTTGATTCAAATTTAGTCCATGCTTCCTGCCAAGCAGCTTCGCATCTTTCAGTAGGTTGGTCATTGTTAAGGATGCACCTTCCTTCATAAGCCCAAATGGTATTGCATACATCTGGGGTTATCCCATAGTTTAGTTTTAACATTTCAATGTAACAACCTAGTTGTTTATCAGTTAAGTAAGGTTCTTTCCAGTACATATCAACATCTTCAAGATAAATCATGCCATCTCTACCACGTTTCCTGATGTCATATTTAGAGTTGCCTTTAGTCTTTAAATCAATTAATCTAATTTGTTTGGTCTTTGTATCATATCCAAGTAAATCAAGCTGACCTCCAACTGATTTATCTGGTATAGACATCATAAGTTCTACAGCCATTGGTTCAAAGTGTGTAAACAGTTCATGATTAAGTAATGGTTCAACCCATGCTTCATAATCACCTGCATCAACATCTCCACTACCAAGCATTGTTTCCTGTAGACATTCATGCACCTTGACTCCTCTAGGCTCCCAGATATATCTGTAGGCTTCAATATTTTCTTTAGCTTCTTCTGTTAGCTCGTTGCAAACTTCAGTTGTAGAAAAAGCAAGCCATCTTTGTAAAGTCTCATCAAAGTATTTGTGAGTCTCCTGATCTCTAAAGATAGCGAGTGGTTTTAATAATTCGATAGTTTTCATAATTGACCTTCCATAAGTTCTTTAGCGTTAGTTTTACCCATTTCAGCCAATGTTGGTGGTAAATCATTATCACTGGCCTTAAAATATTTAGGCTTAAATTCTGGCTCTTCTGGTTTGTAGGATTGCTTCAATGGAAATAAATCCTTCCAGCCACCTGCTATAGCGTTCTCAAGAGCTTGTTTTCTATCTTGTGTAGGAAATGACCTTAACTTCTTAAAGATGCGGTTAGCAACGCTTGTAGTGCATGATCCACCTTTTTTCTTTCTGATGGGCCACCATTCAATTAAAAGATCAGAATATTCTTTTAAATCATCAGGTATTACATCTTTGTTAATTACATAAAAAGAAAATGGGTCTAGTCCTGTTGAAAATGGGTTCTTTTTGGCTTTTCTCCTGGATTCGACATTCATTTTGTCTCTTATCAAGTTTCTGACAACAGCAGATACTTTTAATTCTGGATTTGTTTTGGAATCAAGCCAAGCAATTTGTTCATGCTCCAAATACAACGTAAGTTTTTCTTTTGGCATAAGTTTATGTCTTTGTATGTAAGTGTATAAATGATTATTTATCTTGTCAACTAAAATTTCTTTTCCTTATTCTATAAATACATATATGTAATATATATATATATATATATTTATAATAAATATATTTATATATATTATATTCTTTTTCTTTTGGTTCTTTTCTTTTTCTTAAAATCGCCATTCAAGCATGAAAAAAGCCATTCAAGGATCAAAAAAAGCCATTCAAGAATACTATGATATTATGTTGATATATAAATGCCATTCATTATGAGCCAGAACTTGCAAAGAATCAGCGTTAGTGTTGATAAAGATGAATATGAAGAATTAAAAAAACATACAAGAGCAGGTATTTCTATAGGATTTTTAATTAGAGAATCAATACATCAATATTTAGAAAAAAATAAAAAAAATTAAATTATTCTAATTCTTCAAATCTTCTTTGTGCTTCACACTGAGCTGCAAAAATAATACCTTCTTCATCAAATTCTAAATAATTATTTTGTTTTATTTCATCATAGGCTTCCTCAAAAAATCTTTCTAAAATTTCATCATTATCTGGTTCTGGAAATAACCAGTTAATTTCAGCTTCTTCTCTTTGACTATCAAGTGAAGCTTGGTGTTTGTCCATAAATGAGTCAGTCATAAATCCATTTAATAGGTGTTTCTGATTTAAAAATAAAATCTATATGTACATAACAATCTTCAATATCTTCATATTCCATAATTGTATTTTCTCTAACGTATTCAGTTGCAAGTTCTTCTAATTCTTTAGAAGAATAATTACCTTGAAAGTATAAAACTTCTTCTTCTTTATATTCTTCTCTTGCGACTACAACATAATAATAAATACCAGTTTTAGTCCAATTTAGATCACTAGACATATCTATCCTCCCAATTACATTTAGATTCAAATTCTTCATAATCTTCTTCATCTATTTCTTCAGTACTGGAATATTCCCAATCTCCATCATCATCGGTAGTAAATAAACCACCATCAAATTTTCTGAAGTTACGATGAATGTCATCTTTATTTATATCATCAGGTGTTTTGATGTATAAATCGTGCATCGTCATTGACGATACAGTTAATTTAAAATACTTGGCCATAATAAATTTTGTAATTTGAAAAGTACTGGACTTACATAAAGGAAACCTCATGAAACCTTTAATGCCAGTTAATTAATTAGTGATTATCATGAGAATTTCTCATAGCTTTTTTAAATCTTTTTTTAATTTAGTTATCTTTGTTAAAACATTTACTTTTTCTTCTATAGTCAATTCTTTTAATTTTTTCATACATTCTTCTATTTCACTTTCTACGGTATCTTTATAAGATTGTATTTCTAAAGCCTTATGTATATCAGGTACAATCAATTCATTATAAATTCTGTTATACCATCTATTAGCAGTTGAAGTTGATATTTTAAAATGTGATTCAAAATACTTGATACAACTAGCTCTTGTTTTTTCTTTATCAAGATAATCTTGAGCTAAATCTTTAGCTTCATGCCTTGAATATTCCCATTTTTCTTTATCAAGCATAATTTAAATCCTCACTAAAAGGATTATGATTATTTTTCCACTTAATTTTTCCTTCTCGATTATTTATATCAAAACAAATTTCACATAAGCAATCATAATCTCCCATATCATAATCTTCTTCAATATCTCCATGCCAATAGAAATATAAGTCAGGCTGATAACCTACTCTTCTTTTTGGTCTTTTTCCTAATTGAAAAATACCATAATCATTTTCAATTTCTTGATCATCAAAATTACCACATTGTTCACATTGAGCCATTATTCTTCTCCATAATTTCTTTTTCTTTTTCAGTTAGGCAATCATAGTGAACTCTATATGCACCATCAGAAAATTCTCTTATTTCTACAGAGTCATAAACGTCATAAGGTGTACAATCTTCATCACAGTAAATCTTTTCATCACAGCGATCACACTCATACCAGTTACATTCTGGACATAACCAGCCTATATATTCATCATTATCAGCAGGTATTCTATTAACAAATAAACCTGATCCAAAAGAAGTTGATCTAAAACACTCAACGCATTTATCTCCTATATCAACTTGTTTACATTTATATGTCATTTATCTATTCTCCTTATGTAAATTTAAGTTATTAGCATCAACAAATCTTTGAATAAATGCTCTAACTTTATCCATAACTTCTTCACTTACCGAAGCATAATCATACTTATGTCCATAAAGGCATAATCCACCCGTATTACCCCAGTATGAATCCATAATTGTATCTATGTAATAACTAAATCCATAATTAGGATTAGGTACATTATTAAAATGAAAAACAACTTGAAATTTATGAGTTTTTTCTTTAACCCATTGTTCAGGTGTAGTCTCATCATGCTTACATTCAGATATGTAAATATCTAAAGTGTAATTCTGTTCAGTTGTTTCTTTTAAAACTTCATTAATTAATTTCATTTTCTACCTACATATTTTGGGTTATCTGGTAAATGATATGGATTATATTTTTTTACTTTTTTATAGACTTTAATTACTGATTCAATTTCTTCATCAGTAAATCCATTTTCTTTGTTTAAATCAAAATTTAAACAAATATCAAGTGCTAAAAATAAAGCACTTGCATCTTTTTCTTGTAATTTAAGATTCATACCTTTAATTAATAAACGTCAACGATACATTCAGCTTGCTTTTCAATAGATTCAAGAATTAATTGAAATTCATATTGAATCTCAGGATTATCCTTAAAACTTTTTATTGATGCTTTAAGTGATTCATGAACTAAACCATATTCATTGTGAGATAATACAATTCCTACAGCTTGCCTAGATTGAGATTTAAACCTAGTCATGATTTAACCTCAGAATTTAAATAGTCTCTTAATTCTTTTCCCTCTAATGGATTCCAATAAAGATTAAATTGCCACCCTATATATCTAGGTAAATCTCTAATAGGAGATACTTCAAAATATTTACCATTAACTTCTAATGGTTTATAACCATACTTATTTTGAAAAGCATTCATGAATAATGTATAGTCACAATCTTCTTCTAAATAGATTTTTTCAGTAGTTCTATTTATATAAGAAAATTCAGAAATTTGATTATGAATGTTAACGTCAGTTACGTCTTTGTAACTGACTTCTAACCACCCATGAGCAGCATCATCATGAAAAGTAAATTGTTTTTTCATTTTGTTTTTTTTGAAATTGTTTGAATAGTGTTCATAAATTTATTTTTTTTAATATCTCTAATTCTCATAATCTTTGCTCTACCTACTTGATTGCCAAGTGTATGTAAGAATAACTTATTTGAGTTATCCAATTTAGTCATTTTTCTACCCATTGTTATCACTCCATAATTCAGAATGAGCAATATACCAAAGAATATTTGATAATTTATTTATTTCTTTTTTGTTTAATCTCAACTTTATTTTTCCGACTTTTTTTGGTAAATCAGAATGATTAGTCATTAAATAACCCGCTGAATCATAAAGTTTTGAGTAAATTTTTTCTTTAAGTTTTTTATCCATAATTAATACTCACATTCAAGAATTTTTCTTAGCATGACTTCATCATTCATAGCATATGCTTTACGGATTCTTTCATCTTCTAAATATAAATCTGGGCATAATAAATATTCACCCATAATGGATTGATAAACCCATTCATGCATAGGTTTACCATTCATTGATTTTTCATTCAATGGTTTTTTGTTTTTGGAAAGTGACATAAGTTAGTGTATGTGTCTAGCAGTATTGTACTGTCAACACTATATATAGTAAACAAGTATATATATTTTGTTAGCTATTCAAAACTAAAAATCTCTTTTTAGAAAAAAATAGAGGTTTTACACCTCTATTTCATTCAAAGTAAATTTATTTAATAATTTGAATAATTCTCTTTGCTCAAGTCTTGTTTCTGTTATTAGTTGTTTATTACTTTCAATATTTCTTTTTCTTTCTTCTTTAGTTTCTTCCATTAAAAAAGCATCTTTTATATAATTTTCGCAGTATTGTATATTTTCTTTATTTAAGTGAAATTTATCTTTTATTAGTTCAATAATTATTCTTTTTTGAGTTTCTGAAAAGTTCATTCAATTAAATCTCCATACTTGTTAAATGTTTTATTTATTACTGGTATATATAATTTTCCAGTATCTTTTAATTTATCTAATGTTTGAATAAACCAAACATTATTTAAATAATGTTGTTGAGGTGTTAAACCTCTAAAATATTTTTCTGAAAATTTCATTTTTTATGATCCTTTAATTAATAATGGTTCTTTTTCAACTGGTGTTATATCTATATAATTTGTATCTGTTATTGATTCAAAAAAACTAGGTTCACATTCATAATATTTTAATTTCCCTAAATAATTATTTATGTGTCTTGTTGTTGTCTTACTGTACCATTCATTAGTTTTATAATATTTTCCTTTTATTTTTCCAGCAACTGCTGTTTTATAACTGTAAAAAATTTCTGTATCCTTGTTAATTTCTACAAGGTTTTGATTTGATCCATAAGGAATTAATTTCATTTTGAAAAATTGGAAAGTACAAATTTATTATATATCAGATTTATATAAAAAAAAGATCAGATTATAAAAACCTGATCTATTATAAAATCTATTTTTATTTTTATTTATCCATAAACACAAGAACCAAAAATACAAGTCTGTAAAATATAATCCATATCTTCAGCATCTAACATTCCGTAATCTTGATTAATTAAGGCATCTGTTAAATTAGTCCTAAATTCTCCCTTAATATTAGGATTATCTAAAATAATTTTAAATGTATTTAAAAAATCAATAACTTTTTTATTATCGATAATTTCTATTTCTGAATCATCAGCACAATCTTCAACATAAATTTGTGAATCTAAATTTAAATTATTTGTATTAATAATAATTCCACCCTCTCTTTCAAGTTTTAAATCTTGATCTTTAAAAGGTTTTGTAGTGTCAATGTTAACAAATACACGACCCCAAAAATGACAACCTTGACCAGCAGTAATTAATAAATCTGTTAAATCTGAAAGCTTAATTTCAAATTTTGTTGATGCTTCAAAAGTGAATATTTGAACATCTGGAGTAACTTTTGATAAAGTCATAGTTTTTAAAAAATAATAGTTTGGAAAGTAGATTAATTATAAAAATTAATCTTTTTAAGGTAGTTTTTAAAACTACCCTAAAAGGATTAATTAAGTAACAACTTCTAATCTTTCAATTAGTTTTAAAGGTTTACAACCCCTATACGGATTATAAATATCTCCCTTTTTGTAAGCTTCAGAATTTTTATCTTGTTTATCTGCATCAACTACAGAGAAACCATCAAAAACCCAATTTTCACAATCGGAAATATCAAAGATGTGAACTGGCACAACTTGCCAACCTTTTAATTTATAATCCCTTTTTGCTTTTCTTACTGCTTTTGTTGCATGAATAATATTAGGATATTTCCCAATAGACCAAGTGTAAGCAGAGCCACCACGACCAACAACACAAAAAGCTAGAACTTCTTTTTGTTGCTCAGGAGCATTAATTTTTATAGACATTTTTTTAAATCTCCATTAAGTGTTTTTTGAATTTCTAAGCATCTTTTAAAAGTTGCCATCTGATAATCTGAATTTTTAGAACTTTGAACATTAACCCATGAATTAGTAAACATCAAAATGATAAATCCGATTCCATAAAAAATTAAATTGTATTTCATTTTTAAGAATCTCCTAAAGTAACTTTTCTCAACTTGTCATTTAGACAGATTTTTAAAAATTGGCTTCTGCTCATTTCATCACCAAACAAAATCTGTATGGCAGAATCCATGAGCTTGCACTGCTCAGGCTTCAAAGTAACTTTTACTTCAATGCTGTTTCTATTAGCATTTTGAGTTTTGAGTTTGCGTTTTTGCATTTTGGAAAGTTTGTTAGTTTTTGTTTTTATTGGTTTAGCAATCTCTTAAATTAAATTAGCTTGAGCTTCACTTGATGTTGGAGCATCTGGAAGAATGAAAACTAATAAATTAAATCCTTTACTAAACCTATTCCATTATATCAAATTTATATCACTATTCCAGACTTTATTATTATTTATTGATACTAACTTTTTCAGACTTACCAAATATTTTTCAGACGTTTTCAGACTTCAGACTTTTTCAGACTTGGGGGGACTATTTCAGACTTTGCCAGACCAAAAATCGCCATGGGGAACTTAAATATATATCAGTTAATTTTTTGGTTCTACTTTTATTGAAAGTTCTGGAGCTTGAATGTTTACTGTTTCTACAGATTCGCCTATAACCTTGCCTAGAGAGTCTAGGATCTGTGCTGCTGTTTGTAGCTGACCTTTTTTAACTGCTTTGTTAAATAGACGTACTCTCATAGCTTGTAAGCGTGGTAGAAGAGTCTCTCTATCTTTTTCCCAATCTTCATTATTCCAAACTTTTACTCTATTCCAATCATCCCAGGCGGTAGTTTCGGATATACCTTCAATATTTGCGTGTTCTAGGACTAATTGACGAGTAGTTTTACCTTCAAGTTGACGAGCATAAAGTCTTTGAGCACGTTTTAAGACATCTGACATAGCAGAACGAACTCTTTTTCTAGCTGGTTGAGTTATTTGATTATTATTTATGTTATCTGGGAAGGTAGAAGAAGCCACGGACTTAATCTTGTTAAGGGTTGTTACTGGAACTATAACCTAAAAAAGCTGAAATAGGCTATAAAGAGGGGGTACTTATTCAGACTTTTGTTATTTTTTAGGATATGACGGTAAGAAAACAGGAAGAAATAAGTTTAAGGTATGCACAGGGAGAGGTATTTAACAGTGATAAAAGATTTCGGGTGTTGGTTGCAGGAAGAAGGTTTGGCAAATCATATTTATCCTGTATTGAATTGCTCAGAGGAGCTATCAATCGACCTGGGGAAGTGTATTTCTATTGTGCTCCTACTTATCGTATGGCAAAGGATATTGCGTGGAAAGAATTGAAGAGATTAGTGCCAAAGATATGGGTTCAGAGTAAAAATGAGACTGATTTAAGGCTGGAATTAATAAATGGATCAACTATTGAGTTGAAGGGTACAGAAAATGCGATGGCATTGAGGGGAAGAAGTCTTGCTGGTGTTGTTTTAGATGAAGCAGCATTTATGGATCGTGATGTATGGGCTGAAGTTATAAGACCTGCATTAGCCGACAAACAAGGTTGGGCTTTATTTATCAGTACACCTGATGGTACTGCCAGTTGGTTCTATGATATGTGGTGTTTTTGTGGTGAACAGGAATGGGATGATTGGCAGAGGTGGAGTTTTACTACGATTGAAGGGGGTAATGTTGCAACAGAAGAAGTTGAAGCTGCTAGGTCACAATTAGATGCGAGAACATTTAGACAGGAATTTGAGGCAAGTTTTGAAAATCTTACTGGTTTAGTTGCTGTTAGTTTTAGTGATGAGAATATTGACAAGACTGTTGAAGATTTACATTTAATGCCATTGCTTTTGGGATTAGATTTTAACGTAGACCCTATGGCAGGAATTTGTGCAGTAAAGCATGACGATATGCTTTATGTGTTTGATGAGATCATGTTGACGGGTGGAGCTACGACATGGGATTTTGCAGAGGAGGTTACAAGGCGATATGGAGTTGACCGAAGAATTATTGCCTGTCCTGACCCTACGGGTAGTGCAAGAAAGACAAGTGGGGTAGGTGTTACAGACCATACAATCCTGAGAAGGTCTGGTTTTACTGTTATGAGTCCGAAAAGTCCGTGGAAGATTAGAGATAAGATTACTGCTGTTAATACTGCTTTGTATGACGCAAATGGAGATCGCAGAACTTTAATACATCCAAGATGTAAAGAATTGATAAAATCACTTAGAACTCTTACTTATGCACCAAATACTGGATTGCCAAATAAAAATTTAGGAGTTGACCATGCGTTTGATGCTTTTGGCTATCTTTGTCTACAACAATTTAACCTTGCCAAACCAGAGACATTAGGTCAAACTTCGTTTAGAATATATTAAGAACTACCTAATTCTTATCATGTATCATTCTACTACAAAGAAAAAGAAGAAGAAAAAGAAGGGAGGTAAAAAACGTGGCGAATGTTCCTGTAAATAAAGCGTTATACTCTAGAGTAAAAGCGGAAGCTAAACGTAAATTTGCTGTTTACCCTTCGGCTTACGCTAACGCATGGCTTGTACGAGAGTATAAGAAGCGTGGTGGTACTTATCGCACGGGAACTAAAAAACGTGGCAAGAAGTAGTGGCGGTTTAACTCGCTGGTTTAAGGAAAATTGGGTTGATGTAAAGACAGGAAAGCCTTGTGGCCGTCAAAAAGGCGAAAAAAGAGGCTATCCAGCTTGTAGACCTAGTAAACGTGTATCAAGTAAGACACCTAAGACAACAAAAGAGATGTCAAGTGCTGAAAAAGCACGTTTTAAGCGTGAAAAAACAAGCAGTAAAAAGATAACTTATCAACATAGACGTAAAAAGAAGAAAAAATAGCTGTGAAAAACGCAGTTTCAAGGTAATATAATCATATATAAACTTTTTTTCTTAGAATCATGGCATTTTTTCGTGGAGAGGAGGGTTCTGTCTTGTTTGATAAGGCAGGATCTTCGGCTGCTGCGGTTGCAGGTACAACATCATGGACTTTAGATATTACTAAAGACGTTTTAGAAACAACAGATCATGGTGATACTTTTCGTAACTACACAGGTGGCTTAGTTTCTGGTACAGGAACAGTTGAACTTCAATACACTCAAGGTGCTTCTTCTACAAAAGAATCTGAATTAATCAACGATATTTTAGATGCTCCATCAACTGAAGCTGAATCAGCAAATGCACAGTTTAAATTGTATTTAGATACAAGTGGCACAAAAGGATTTACCTTTGATGCAATTATTACAAGTGCTTCTTTTGGTACAACAGTTGGTGATTTAACTACTGTTAGTTGTTCTTTCCAGACCTGTGGAACTATTACTGGCGTTCTAGAATAATGCCAAAAGGTTCTTATTCAAGTAAGCAACGTAAATTAGCTAAGGTTGCTCCCCCTAGAGATAAAATTACGGGTGCTGATTTTAAAAAGCTACGTTCTAAGAAAAAAAAGAAAAAGAAGTGAAACTAACTCCTCGTCAAAAAACTTTATTAAGCAAGCACTCTGAGCATCATAGTGCAAAGCACATGGAGTTTATGAAAAGACGAATGAGAGCAGGAGATACTTTTACCCAAGCCCATAAAAAAGCACAAGCAAAGGTGGGCAAATGAGAAAAAAACGCAAACAAGTAAATTTAAGTATAGGCAGGGGAGAAAAGTCTAAAACAGGTGGATTAACTGCTAAAGGTCGTGCGAAATACAATCGTGCCACTGGTAGTAATTTAAAAGCACCAGTTACAGGAAAAGTAAAACCTGGTAGTAAAGCAGCTAAAAGACGAGCATCTTTTTGTGCAAGGATGAAGGGTATGCCTGGTCCTATGAAAAAACCTAACGGTAAACCCACTAGAAAAGCGTTAGCATTAAAAAAATGGAGGTGTCGTTAAATGACATACGCATTACCAGGTATGCTAAAAACCAGTATTACCGCCACTACATATATTGGTAGCACTGATAGCCCTTTTACTCGAAATCGTGCTGTTTTAGACATGATGAAAGGTTGGGAAATAATGAAAGCTGTTAGTGAAGGTACAGAATATTTAAGAGAAAACAGTGAAGCATTTTTACCATTAGAACCAAGAGAAGATTATGATGCCTACCTTGCAAGAGTAAATAGATCAGTATTTAGTCCTTTTACGCAAAGATTAATAAGAGCAGCTACAGGTCTTGTATTAAGAAAGCCAATAACACTTATTGGTGATCCTTATTGGACAGAGATGTTTAAAATGGATGTTGATGGTTGTAAGTCAGATTTAGATGAATATGCAAGAAGATTATTAATGTGTTCTCTTACTTATGGTCAAAGTCATATTCTTGTAGATTATCCTGCTCCTGGAGGTGCTGTTAGTTTAGCTGAAGAAAGATCACAAAATCGTAGACCTTACTGGATAGAGGTAGATCCTACAAATATTTATGGCTGGAGATTAGATAGAGAATCTAATTATGGAAATCTTATACAGGTAAGAATTGCAGAAAAAGCTGTATTACCTGATGGTGCTTTTGGTGAAAAGATATATGACCAGATGAGAGTTATAGAACCTGGTCGTTATCGTGTATTTAGAAGAAAAGAAACTGTTGAAGATATGTATGAAGAAAATGATG
>VTLG01016941.1_pt1 | contig 14510 bp, 31 predicted proteins | sample 4694571 | NCBI WGS metagenome assembly VTLG01 (sample SAMN12604809, study PRJNA352737) | marine metagenome | biome: ENVO:00000447; feature: ENVO:00000209|ENVO:00000569|ENVO:01000036; material: ENVO:00002151; isolation source: viral sequences binned using virsorter ...
GTAAACAGTATGGTATTGGTAATAACTTTCAACATCAAGTGAGTGATTTAACAAAGTATGAAAGTGATGAATCGACTTGGTTCTTAAATATAGACGGTAGAAGATTAAAATTGTCGACAGATCAATTGTATAATCAACATAAATTTAGACAAGCATGTATGAATGAAATTAATGTTATGCCAAACATGATGAGACCAAATGATTGGGATAGTAGACTACAAGCATTACTTGATAGTGTTGAAGTTATACAGATGCCACATGAGATTACAAAGACAGGTAGATTTGAAAGTTTACTAGAACGTTTCTTAGAAGATCAAGGTATAGCAGAACACATAGATGAAATAGACATGGGTAAAGCATTGTTTGAAGAAAAAGAATACGAAGAAAAAGAAGGTAAAATAAAAAGAGAGACTGCATATTTTAAATCAGATTGGTTGCAGAAGTTTTTGAAAAAGAATGATTTTAAAGATTTTAGTACAACACAAATGTTGGCACATATAAGAAGTAAATTGAACGGCGGGGACGGTAGAAGAAAAATAAAAGGCAAGACAGCGTATCTTTGGTACGTACCTTGGATAAGAAAAAACAGTGATGAATTTTCTACACCAGACATGGGAGAGGAGACACCGTTTTGAGAAACATTATCTTTGGACCACCGGGAACAGGTAAAACAACACACTTACTACGTATAGTAGAAAAAGAGTTGCGTGAAAATAAAGTTAATCCTAATAAGATTGCTTATCTTGCTTTTACTAATCAAGCGGCAGACGAAGCATTAGCTCGTGCTATTTCACAATTAAGTTATGACTCAAAAGAATTTTCAAACTTTCGTACACTACATAGTTTAGCATACAGAGAGTTACATTTAAAAGAAGAAAACATAATGAGTGATGATGATTACAAAAAAGTTTCTGATAAGACACAAATAAAACTAAGTAATCCAAATAATAATATTAAATCATATGGTGCAGGTTTTCCAGATGATGTGTTTATGCAAGTAATAGACGGTGCAAAGATAAGAGGTCTTACGCCAGAAAATTATTTTAATAATCCAGACATAGGAAACATAGAAGGTGGTTTACGAAAATTAAAATACATAGATAAGTCTTTGATTGATTATAAAAGAGAAAGAAACAAGTATGACATGACAGACATGATTATAGATTTTAATAAAAAACATTATGACCTTATGCCAAACTTTGATGTAGTTATTATTGATGAGGCACAAGACCTTAGTTGGTTACAATGGAAAATGGTTGAGCGTGTTGTCACAAAAGCAAAGCGTGTGTATGTGGCAGGTGATGATGATCAAGCAATCTATCGTTGGGCAGGTGCAAGACCAGAGTTCTTAATGAATATGGAAGGAACACGAACTATATTAAATAAATCATATCGTTTAGCAGAGTCTATTCATGCAAAAGCAAATAGATTAATTAAGCGTGTAAAAGATAGAGTAGATAAAGAATGGACAGCGCGTGATGAAAAAGGTCAAGTAAATATACATCCAATAGAACAACTACAAAAAATGAAACAAGGCGAGTGGTTGATATTAGCAAGAGACGGATATCGTTTAGATAAATTAGAAGATGAATTAAAAATTTATGGTTACTTTTACGAAAGAGGAGATAGAACATCTATTAATAAACGTGTGCATGAAGCTATACTTGCATGGGAAGATGTTCGTAGAGGTAAAGAATTAGATATTAAAAGAGTAAAAGCTTTTTATAATTACATTAAGACTGGAGAAGGTGTTGATAAAAAATTTAAAGCAATGAAGAATGTAGATAAAGATAAAACATTTACCTTTGATACATTGACATCTGATTATGGATTAAAATTAGATAAAGAATTACCTTGGTTCAAAGCATTAGAAAATATTGAACCGCAAAAGAAAACTTACGTACGTATGTGTTTACGTCGTAAAGAAAACATTAGACGCGCACCACGGATCAAACTATCGACGATACACGGATCAAAAGGTGGTGAAGCAGATAATGTAATGTTACTAACAGATTTAACTCGTAAAGCCGATGCGTCGTATTGGAAACAACGAGACGAAGAGAGACGTGTATTCTATGTGGGAATGACACGCGCAAGAAACACTCTTAACATTGTAAGATCACAATCGGATAGAGAATTTTCGGAGGCATTTTAATGTTTACAATAGAGACTGCACTTAAACAAGTTGGTGTAACAGAAAAACAAGTACGTAGAATACGTGCTGAGTTACCAAAACTTAACCGTGAAAAAGTCGACCATCAGTTGAAGATATTACTACTTGATTTACAACTGTTGCAAAATGATTTACGGTCTATCAACACAAAGGAGAAAGATGAAAACTAGAGAGTATTTAGATACGGCGGCAAAGATAGTTTCCGGTCAACGTCAAATGGATTACGGAGATAAGTATCAAAATCATGAAAACATTTCAAAGTTATGGAGTGCATATTTAGATTACAATATATCAGCGCATGATGTGGCTATATGTATGTTGCTTGTAAAAGTAGCACGATTAAAACACAGACCTACAAAAGATTGTTACATAGACATGGCGGGATATGCGGCAATAGCGGGTGAAATACAGGATAAAGATGATGACACAGATACCACTATTTCAACCACCAAGTGAGTGGACACCACCAGAGACGGTTCCTAATCTTTCTGAAGCAAAAGAAATTGCGATTGATTTAGAAACATATGATCCAGATATTAAAACAAGAGGTCCGGGTTGGGCAATAGATAATGGTTATGTAGCAGGTATTGCTATAGCAGTAGAAGGTTGGAAAGGTTATTTTCCCATAAGACATGAGGGCGGTGGTAACTTTGATGAGAACATATTAAAGAGACAAATACAAAAGATCATGGATTTACCATGTGATAAAATATTTCATAACGCCTCTTACGATGTAGGTTGGCTTAGATGGTGGGGTGTAGAAGTAAAAGGTAAAATCATAGATACCTTAATTGCCGCGCCGCTTATAGATGAAAATAGATTTAGATATTCACTAAACGAATTAGGTAAAGATTATTTAAAAGAAACCAAGTCAGAAGCATTATTATATGAAGCCGCAAAAGAATGGGGTGTTGATGCAAAAGCACAGATGTATAAGTTACCCGCTATGTATGTTGGTCCTTATGCAGAACAGGACGCTGATCTTACACTTAGACTATGGCAATATTTTAAAGTAGAATTAATTAAGCAAGAGTTATCTAGTATCTTTGACCTCGAAACACGGCTCTTTCCATGTCTTCTTGATATGAAAACAAAAGGTGTTCGTGTTGATTTAAATAAAGCAGATAAAATAAAAAAAGATTTACAGAAAAAAGAAGATAAACTTTTATTACAAATTAAAAAAGATACAGGTGTAGACGTTGATATTTGGGCGGCAGTAAGTGTAGCAAAAGCATTTGATAAATTAAAAATTAAATACGAGCGCACTGAAAAGTCCGGGCAACCTAAGTTTGATAAAAACTTTTTATCTACACACAAACATCCATTAGCGAAAATGGTAGTTAATGCTAGAGAGTTCAATAAAGCACGTACAACATTTATTGACACAATACTTACACATTCTTCGCACAGTAGAATTCACGCCGATATCAATCAAATGCGTGGTGAAACAGGAGGAACGGTCACAGGACGGTTCAGTTATAGTAATCCAAACCTACAACAAATTCCTGCACGTAATAAAGATATCGGGCCGTTGATACGATCAATCTTCGTCCCAGACGAAGGTTGCAAGTGGGGGTCATTTGACTATAGCCAACAGGAACCTAGAGTTCTTGTCCACTTCGCCGCGCTTACCGGCGGTGGCTTGAAAGGCGCCGACGAGGTCATAGAGTCTTATAAGACACAGGACCCCGACTTTCACCAAGCTGTCGCCGATATGGCCGGCATTGACCGGCGTACAGCCAAGACAATTAATCTTGGTATGATGTACGGTATGGGTAAAGGTAAGTTATCTAGCGAGTTAGGTTTAGATAGAGACGAGACAGAAGATTTATTTGCAAAGTTTCATGCTAATGTACCCTTTGTAAAACAATTAATGGAACAAGCAACACGGAAAGCAGAGAATGTAGGTTTCTTACGTACATTGCTTGGTCGTAAATGCCGCTTTGATTTATGGGAACCACGCGCTTTTGGTATTCATAAAGCACTACCATTATGGGAAGCAGAGAAGGAATATGGACGTGATTTGAAAAGAGCATGGACATATAAGGCATTAAATAGGTTGATTCAAGGCTCTAGTGCTGATATGACTAAGAAAGCGATGGTTGATTTGTATGAAGAAGGGATCATATCCCACATACAAGTGCATGATGAATTGAATTGTTCTATTCAAAACGAGGAACACGCATCACGGATCAAAGAAGTTATGGAAAATACCGTAGAACTTAAAGTTCCTTTGAAAGTAGATGCAGAGATAGGACCATCATGGGGCGAGATCCAAAAAAAGTAACAGGTGATGTTAACGAATTTAAAGCTGTTATAAAATTTTTAAAAGAAGGATACATGGTATTTAAAAATGTATCGGGAACAGGACCAATTGATTTAGTTTTAGTACACCAAAAAACAGGTGAAGTAAGAAAAATAGACGTAAAAACAACATCATACCGTCAAAGTTGGAAACCCGGCACGAGAATAGCTCGACAAAGGACACCGGAGCAGGTAAAATTAAAGGTTGAGTACGAATTTATAGATAAGGACGAAGATGTTTAAAGAATTGTGTGCAACACTATTTATATTATGTAATCCGTTGATAAATGGATTTGATTTTAATTATAGTATTAATCCGCGCGATCAATTTGTAAAAGGGATAGCAGAATGCACAATATTAAATAATGCATTTGTACCTCCTAATGAAAGAGTTGTAGTCGCTGTTAGTGTAGCACAAGCCATATTAGAATCAGATTGGGGACGTTCTAGATTTGCTAAACAAGGTAATAATTTTTATGGCATTATACAAACAGACGAAACAGAGCCACATATGAAATCACTTAACAGTAATATAATGTTAAAAGTATATGGCAATAAATGTGAAAGCGTTTCTGATTATATTGATTTACTTAACAATTCTAGTGCATTTGAAGAGTACAGAGATTTACGCATGAGTCAATACATGAATGATAATGTTAATGTATATGAAATTATTGAAACACTAAAAAATTATGCTGTAGATCCAGAATATACAAAAAAATTATTGGCTGTTACTCTCGGTTTATTTGAAAAATATCCAGAAATATTTAAATCAGCAGAAATTTGGGAATACTACAAAAACAACAAAAAAACTTAATTTCCTTGACAATCTGTTAAAATCCCATATGTATGGGCATGTATGAATAAACATACTACATATATAGGAGAAAGAAATGACCGACATTAAAAAGTATAAATCTGTCGCAATCAGTATAGATACGTACAAACGAGCCAAGCCCATAGCAGAAAAAAACTATATGTCCATGGCTTCATTTATACGTTATTTAATTGATAAAGAGGAAGATAGACCTACACTAAAAAACGGAGAAGATAATCATGTCAGACAGCAACGATAGAAGAATTAAAGCAGCATTATATACAGCAGTTTTAAATAAACTTACCGGAGAATTGTCCGAACTTGAAGCTAAAGAAGTGCTTTTAACAAATGCACCAACTTACATTACGAGTAAAGATTTTGATCACGCAGATCATATTGAAGAGTTAAAAAATATTATATTAGAAAAAGTACACGTTAGTGATGCTATTAAAGATATAAAAGCAATTTACTTTGCAGAACAGATCGCGAAAACAAATGACAAAGCAACTAATAGTTAGTGCAGTAAGAAAAGTAGAAGATAAAGTGATTGTGTCCTACACAGACGGGACTACAAAAGAATTTACCGTGGCTGAATGGGAATATTCTTATGGTCAAGGTCGTCGTTTGTGGGAACAACACGAAAAAGAATTTAAAAACCCGGAGAATTTTGATGGCTGAAGAACAAATAGCATTTGACATATACCAACCTTTTGGACCAAGTGTCCTTAAAACTAAATTACCTCAAATTTATATAGATGCTTTAAACAAACAATCAGATGATATATTAAATGATGAGGAGAAAAGTAAAGAAAGAGATTGGAGCCACAATCTTGCCGGTAATGTTAAAAAAGAAATAAGTATAAATCACATGGAAATAAAGGGTTTACCAGAATTCCTAGCGACCATAGCGCAGGAATACACGAAGCGTGTGTTACCCGAATATCTCCCCGAGGGTACAAAGATCGCGTTCCGTGTTTGGACAGTCAGTCAGTTTGCGGGTGATTTTAATCCGATTCATATACATGATTCCAATCTATCGGGTGTTTGTTTTCTCAAGATTCCTCCCAAATTCGATGAAGAATACAAAAAAGAGGATCATCATCCTACTGCTGGCTGTCTTGAATTTATTGGGTCAATACCCAATCATTTTGCAAGACATAGTTTTTTAGTTAAACCAGAGGTAGGGGATTTTTATATTTTTCCTAGTTGGTTAACACATCAAGTTTATCCTTTTCGTAGTGAAGGAGAGAGACGTTCTATGGCATTTAATGTGCATTTTACTATGGAAAATCCAATGAAAGGTGTTGATGTCTGAAGAGACAAAATACGATAAACAAGCAAAAAATTTACGTTATAGATTTGATAAGGATGGCTTTAGACGTGCCAGATGGGAACAATTAGACCGTAAAGAAAAAGATTATTGGCGCGGTAGAGTACAACAATGGAGTCAAGATAGGAGAGAACATGCAAAAACGAGAGTTTAAAGACGCAATGAAAGAAATGTCAGCTCATGTAGCTAATCGTATTAAATATTATTCTGATGAAATTGTATTTAATTACAAGACACAAGAAGGAAAAGTTTTAGATGGTACCGATCTTAACGGCGCTAGAGCAGTTTTATACGTTATTTTAAATAAGTTATTAGAGGATTTTGAACCAAAAAATAATACATACGAGAAAATAGAGAAGGACCTTTGTGATTTTTTTGATATTTCTTATGACCGTCGAGAGTATGAGGAAGAAGAGCTAGGCTGAACAAGAGATACACTCCTCATCTTCGTCATAATTAGTTACAAATACTTCTCTTGGTGTTGCTTTATATGTTACGGTAGGGTCTGTTGGTCCTTCCGGAAGTTCTTCTGCACATTCACACATTTTTTTTGATTCTAATTCTTCTATTCTGCCTTGTAAATACACAATAACATCCTTCAATTCCTCTACCGTCATATTTTCTCCTTATGGTTTGTTTTGGGGGTAAGCTTCTAGCTATACACCTAAACACCATATGGGATCAAGTTATTTTTTAGATAAATGATCTCCAATTGCAAAAATCATCACTGCGATAAACAACAATATAATAATTATAGCAACTAGTCCTGTAAGTATGAGAATTTTCATTTCTTTTTCTTCTTACGTTTTGTAAACAGCTTCATCCAATCGAGTCTTGGACCAAAGTATATTGCTTTGTACTTGTTACCAAGGTAGTCGTAGTCCCAATACCACTGCCAGACGTACCTAGCCAAGAGATGCCATTTGCGCACTCATCGCTTGTGCTCTGTTGGGGGTTTGTTTTGCCCAACGACTATCGAGCATTTCGCTCGCCGCCGTAGAATACTCAAGTGATGATAATGCTTTCCACATATTCTTGAACTTTGACACGCCAGTTTTACCAAGCTGAAATATCATTTCTATAATAATTTCTTCTGCCACCTCGTCCATATCCATGCAACCATTCTCTGACATTAAGTCTTTTGCGCCTTTTATAGCTGTTTGTAGATCGTGTTCTAGTATGGTCATAAGAAACTTCTCTTCATACTCTTTATCGTCCTCCCAAAAATCTTCGACGCAGAGGTGCCCTACGCCCACCGTTCTCTTACCTAGGGTATCTAGGTATACCTTGTTTCTGTAGCCCTCGTGTTTTTTCACGGACTCTAGTAATCTATCCATGTTCATTTGTTTTCTCCTTATAATCTGTTTTTAAATAAGTTATTGTTCGCACCCACCCTGTTGGTATAGCGATATGACGACCACCCTCTTTGTCATCGTCAAACTCTGAATAATCTGCCATTACGACAGTTCTTGTATCATCTTTAAACATTAGCCACCCAACCGAATGACAGGTAGCTAATCGTTCTTTTGCGATATCTTCTATCGCATGCCACCCGGTCTGCCCATCTTTGGCATCGAGCCACGTAACAAGGACCAATGGTTTGTTCATTAACAATCCATGCCCTCTGACATGTACTCGTCTACGTTGGTATTCTCATAGTTTGGATCGTGGTAGTCACGCCATATGTCTATGTTTGATTTTCCGTACTTATCAAGAAACTCAACATAGTTCATGCCTTCTGCATCTTCTTGCATTGTAATTACCCAATCTTTAAATCTCATACTCATTTCTTTCTCCTAGTTGTTATGATTATGTACGGCATTAGCGCCGATGTTATGAAAAATTTCTTCTCTAAATTCTTCTACCTCTTTACGTAAGTCTTTATCATTTGCATCTAGTATCTCTACTAATCTATCTGCTACGTAGAATAAATCTACTCTATTATCTGGTAAGTTGTCTTTCATGTTAATCCTTTCTAGGTTTCTAAATACAGAGGTGTATACTCCCCCATATGTGATCCCGCAATGTTAAAGTCGAAATATTCGACTGCTTCCTCATAGGTCATCTCACTACGTCCCATGAGTAACTCTAAAATTAGTTCCGTGTCGTAAACTACTCTTGTTCTTTCTCCGTCCCATACTACTCCCGCTATTGCCTCGTCGAAGCCCTCGGCAAATAAGATGTTCGGCTCGTCGTCGCCATAGAGATCGGTTATGTCTGCGCGATTCATAGTCCTTTGATACCATGTTTTTGGAGCTTGGACAATGGACAAAATGTCTCATTCTTTTTCCTTGTATTTCTCTAGTATTTGCTCTTTTGTAGAGTCGTCGATATAATAAGTCCAACCATTTAAGTTGATATAAACTACATTATCATCAACCACGTCGATACGCATATTACCAATACCTATTTCTGTTCTTTCCATTATTTATCTCCTAAATCTGCGTCAATATCTTGACAAGCGTTTTGATAACAGGCGTCTTCATCCCACATATCCCAAGTATCACACCAAACACGTTTACCTTTTGGGTTTAATACCTCATATCCATGAGTTCCTTGTCCTTGAAACTCTTCGTCAAAGTCTCTTTTTTCATAGTCCATATCTGGAGTTTGTTCCCAAATTTTTATGGTATAGCCTTTTTCTTTAAATATTTTTTCTTTCATTAGTCGTGCCTCCCGTAGCGTTTTATTAGTATATTTCTTAACCGTTCCCACATCATGCGGTCTAGAACTTGTTGCCCGGACCTCGGTTCACGGAGCGCAAGCTTATCGTACTTCATTTTTAGCTTAATAAGTCTAGTTTCTAGTGACATATTATCCTTTCTTTTTGTGAGTAGGGGGGTTCTTTGACTACCCCCAACCTTTTCCCGACAAGTCAACATTTCCTATGTTAACTAGTACTTCAGTACCAACCCTCACACCCTCAGTCATTTGACCATACCTTGTGAGAACCGTGCCTTACTACCTTGTTACAGTTGTTCAGCCATACTCTGAGAATGTTGCACCATCCTCATTTAATTATAACTCTATACTAATTGATGGGATAGTAAAGGACTAAATAAGATTAATTGTAGATAGTTGTGGATAACTTTCGTTCCGTATAGTACTTTTAATTTAAAATAAAAAAAAATAATTTTTATTTTTCAAAATATGACGTAACCACGTAACCATAGCATTAATTTATTGAAATATAACAATAAACACGTTACTTTGACCACGTAACCTAGACGTAACCACAAGTAACCAACCCTATATACCTTTTTCAAATGCAATTTAATATTTATTATTATAATATTGAATGAAATAATACTATACAGAGATGCTAAAGTGTATTAAAATGAAAACATGCCTAAAATTAGAGATGGTGCATTAACACCAAAACAAAGAGCTTTTGTAGAGATATTTGTCAAAGAGAATGGTCGCTTGACGGCGACAGAATGTGCAAAACAGGCGGGATATTCTGAGAAATCCGCTGTATCACAATCCTGTAATTTAAGAAATCCAAAGTATTTTCCAAAGGTTGTAGAAGCCATTGAAGAATTACAGCGTGAATATGCTGAAGCAAGTAAATTAGATTTTGTCAAACACTCTAGAGAACTGTCACGGTTGAGAGATGTTGCAGTTACTAATGGACAAATGGGACCTGCTATAAATGCAGAATATCGTCGCGGTCAGTTAGCAGGATTTTATGTTGATAGAAAAGAGGTTGTGACAGCCTCGCTTGATAACATGACTAGACCAGAACTTGAAGCAAAACTTAAAGAAATTCGAGATCATAATGTTATCAATGGCGAAGCTATTGGTGTAGAAATTAAAGAAATAGAAGACGAGAATATATCTGAATATTCTCAATTAGAACAGCATACCAAAAAATAAGATTTATAATAATAGTCCATTTTATTAACTGCCACATTACCAACTTATACTGTTTGGTGTTTGATAATATCTTGTAGCTCTTGATCTGCAACTATCACAGCAATATCTCTCAAACTTGCCCATAGCTTTCTCTTTATTACAGGCAAAACATTTTCTTTTAATTAATTTTTCTTCTGACTTTGGTTTAGTTATATTGTAGTAATCTGGTAATTTAAACTCATTGTCCATCAAATCCTCTTTCCATTAATTCTTTTAGTTTTCTTTCCCACATGGCTTTATAAACTTCATCGTTTGTAATGCTGTTATAGATGGTCCATAATCTTTGAACTCTCCACCAATATAAATCTTCTAGTGTCATAATTTTCCTTTCTCAAAAATTAACTTTGTAGAGTATCGTTTCTCCATTGTCAATTTTTTCTCTTAAATATTTTGCATATTCATAATAATATAATGCCTCTTGCACTTTATCAAAAAATTCTAATTCATGTGCTTTGTCATAAGCAAATTTATATTCTTTGTATAAGTCTAATTCTTCTACGTTTTTCATTTTATCCTTTCTTTTTTATTTTTTATCATTTTGTTATTGACATGTCAATATATATCATTATATGGGATAGATAATAGAAAGGAATAAAAATGAAAGTTAGAAAATTATTAGAATTGCAATCAAACATAGAAGAAAGAAAAGTGCCTTGTGATTTATGCGACGACGAATTAAAACCGCATTATTCAGAATCTAAAGGCGAATTTAAAAATATTTTAGATATGGATTTAATTCATTTAATTAGATCGTATAATAAAACATTATCTCACCGCGACGATTTAAAATCTCAAGAAATTTTAGCTAATTTAGATGTAATAGAAAATAGACTAACCGCTTTAAGATCAGATATTTTAAATTTATAGTTGACTTTGTATTTATCCCATGTTAATAGGATAATAAGAAAGGATTATTTATGAAGAAATACACAGTTATTCAAACTTATACAGCCCAAGACATTTATAAAAATGTTTTCGCAGAATCAAAGCAAGACGCAATTTATAAAATTGCAAATTTACAAGTTGATGAGCAAAACCATGAAGATACTGAAACAATAGTCGAGGAAGTAAAATGAAGAAATTAGAATTTATTAAATCTAAAAAACTTTTAAATATTGATAACAACGCGAAAACAGTAAAAGGTCAAAAATATGGTTATATGACAGCGGTTTTATATCTTGCGCCTAGTAATGAAAGCGGTTTTAATGTTTGTCCTATGGCTTCGCAAGGTTGCAAAAAAGCGTGTTTATATACTGCGGGGCATGGGGCGTTTAATAATGTGCAACAAGGCAGAATAAATAAAACGCGGTGGTATATTCAAGAACGCGACACATTTCTTGACCAATTACGAAAAGAAATAAACGCGTTTATATTAAAAGCAAAAAATAAAAATTTAATTCCTTGCATTCGTTTAAATGGTACTTCTGACATATCATGGGAAAAGACAGGATTAATAGAAGAATATAAATCAATTCAATGGTATGATTATACAAAAATTTATAAAAGGGCGTTGTCTTTTGTTAATGGCGAGTTGCCTAGTAATTATCATTTAACTTATAGTTTGAATGAGGATAATCAAAACAATGCTTTTGATATATTAACCCGCGGTGGTAATATTTCCGCAGTATTTAGAAAACGACTACCGCAAAAATACAATGGTTTCAAAGTTGTAAACGCTGACGATAGCGATTTGCGTTTTCTTGACGGCGATAATATTATCGCAGGACTTTTAGCAAAGGGAAAAGCTAAAAAAGATTATTCTGGTTTTGTGCTTGACACTTAATCAATCCCATGTTAATAGGATAATAACAGAAAGGAACTTATATGAAAAAAGATGATATAAGACTAAATAAAGCTAAACGCGACGCAATTAAAAAAGCGTGGCGCGATACTACTTTAAAAACACCGACGCAAAAAGATACATTATTACAAGACGCGGTTGATACCTTTAGAGAACTAGAGCAATCAGTTTGGGATAATGTAATAAATCCTGTTGTTTGTTCTAACTTTCCGCAAGATGATATGCAGATATTGAAAAAATATTCTCGCGGTAATTATAGCAGTTTTGCACAATATGATAATTGTTTTTACTTTAAACCTAGTTTTGAAGATAGACAGGAAACGCAATATTGTTGGAATTATAACCGCGACGATATGACAGCATTATATTATAATGATTTGATGAGCGTGGGCGTTAATCCTAATTTATATTATGAATATGAAAGTAAAGACAGCAATCCGCATTTTTATAAACATGAAACTGATTTAAAAGACGCGGTTGATAATTTAAAAGTTGCTAAATATACAGGGCAACAATCTTCTAGTCGTTATTACGACGGCGACATAAATGAAAGTGATGTTCAAAATCTTGGCGGTCATTATTTATTAGTGCCTCAAGGTACTTGTCATTCTCGCGTAATGATGATTCATAATGAAAGCGATTTTGAGCAGTTAAGAGCATTTAATAAATCTAAAACTAATATGCACAATGCTCAACGCGATATTTTCAAAGAGAAAATACAACTTATAAATGATATGAACGCGGTTGTTGACCAAGCCAAGTTTTTAAGTGAAGTTAAAAAGTATTGGATTGATTTAGATGATTGCGTAAACTTTGACGCTGACGAAATAGGTACAGCAGTTTCAATAATATCTGATGATACGAAACAACGATTATTAGATAGTGCAAAGTTAAGACAAGCACAGCGTGATATTGTGGCGGTTGTGAAAACACCTAAAGAAAAGGTTTTGGCATGAGTGATATACCTGTTTGTCAAAACTGTGGCAAAAAATTATATAAACAATATGGTAGTCGCGGTTTACTCGCGACACCAGATCATAAATACCACCATGAAACTTTTAACACAGAAGAAGAAAGAAATAATTTTGAACGCGACGAATTACCAGAAAATGCTTTTAGTATAGATAGGTGGAATTATATAGCAAATGATTTTGGTATAAGTTATCACACACCCCAACAAGCTCGCGACGGACTTTTTCATAGTTCAGGGTGCTTTTATAGGTGGCATGAAAATCACCGCGACGAAATTGAACGCCTCATTCGTGATATGGGGGAGTGGAAAAATCCAAATTGACAGTTAAACCAGAATCAAACTTTGGGCGTCAGATAATTAAAAATTTACCTTTCGCCCAATGGACTAGAATTGAAAATCGTCATGGTGGCGGTATTCCTGATCTCTATGGAATATATGGCGGTCAAGCAATTTGGCTTGAATTAAAATGTATTAAACAAAATTCAATAAAACTTTCGCCGCTACAAATCTCATGGAATTACAACAATTTTCGACATGGTGGGAAAAACTATTATATTGTCCAAGATACGAGATCAAAGGTCGTTAAAATATACGACGGCGACAAAGGGCGAGAACTCAAGGAACATGGTTTTAAATACGATAAAACCGTGGCGGTCATGGAAAGATTAAAGACGATTGGGGATTGGCGCGAGTTTCAAGATCATATATTCAATATAACTTGACCGCGACGCTTTTTTTTTGGTCTAAATTTACCTGCGACAATTTGCCATATTGACAATGTCCGCGTTTCGCGGTAAATCTCACCCCACCCATTAGGGCGGGGGTGGTGGTGGACTAACCTGCGACAATATGTCGCGGCTCCGCCTTCGGCGGATTTCGTCGCGGCGGCGGCTTCGCCTTCGGCGAAAAATAGTTCTTGACATGGGGATAACTATCCTATATACATGGGATTAAGAAAGGTGGTATCTATGCCAGATTTAAGAATTAAAACAGCCAAAGAGAATGGCGACTTGCCTCAAGATCACGGTCGCAGTTTCAAGGCACTTACACTATTTGACGCATTAAAAAACACCGCGGTCATAAAAAACTATAACAAACAATTTGAAAAAGAGTTTGGTCGCCCTAGCATATTTGCTTCGCCGACCAAAGTACCGCGGTCGTAAAAACCATAATCTTCCGATAAAGTTTGACCGTGAA
>VTLG01009992.1_pt1 | contig 14508 bp, 9 predicted proteins | sample 4694571 | NCBI WGS metagenome assembly VTLG01 (sample SAMN12604809, study PRJNA352737) | marine metagenome | biome: ENVO:00000447; feature: ENVO:00000209|ENVO:00000569|ENVO:01000036; material: ENVO:00002151; isolation source: viral sequences binned using virsorter ...
AATCTATAGTATCAGCAGCAGAAAAATGTACTAAGGTATCAGTATCACCTTCGTGTAATAAAGCACCAGCAGTAATAATATCGTCTGCTGTAACAGAACCATTTACATCTATTCCTGTTGAAGTTGTTTCAAGTTTTTTACTGTGGTCGTAGTAAAGGTCTACTGATCCATTTTGGGCAAGTACAATACCATTTTCCCCTGTTGTTGCTTCTATTACTAATAAACCAGCACCACGATTACTAATGTAGGAATTGCTGCCATTATGATACAACTGTAAATCATTTGAACTTCCTAATGAAAATAGATAATTATCAGGTATGTTAACAGCACCACTAAATATAGCACCTCCACAGGTTAAACCTCCTGAAACAGCTATATTTCCAGCAACATCGAGTTTTGCGGTTGGTGTAATAGTGCCGATTCCGACATTACCACTATTGGCAATCATCATTCGATACGCACTATTATCTAAATCGTAAAAATGAAGACCATCATCACCCGCATCACCAGCTTGTATTAAAAAATCTGCATTGCCATTTTCGATTCTCATCTGGGTCGAAGAACCAGAGTTATTTATATGTAATGATGTGGAGGGTGTAAAACTTGTATTTCCAATACCAAAATTACCAGTTAGAAACCCGCCAGTTGAAGTTGTCTGTAGTTTGGTGCTGCCATCAAAGGCTAATTCTACTCTATCATTAGCAAAAGCATTAATTGATCCTTCATTATTTACAGGCTGTATATATATATTACCCGCTGAATTGTCTTGGATATATAGATCACCTGTAGCATTGCGAAATACAGAATTGTTCCCATCATGTTCTAGGAATAAGTCTTGACTAGCACCTATTTGTAGTTTTGCGTTATCGTTTGTTATTAGAAAATTATTACTTGTATCTATTTTTGCAGCAGTAGTGTTACCTTGCATAAAGAGTAAATCTCTAGCTGTAGAACTATTTACTCCTCTAGAAACTAATTGGTTAGTACTCGAACCAACAGACATTGCTATACTTGCTGCTGTACCTGTATTTCTTGCTGTTATAGTCGCACCAGAAACTGCTCTTGCATCTATGGTCGAAGCTGGTGTATTTGTATTTATTCCTAAAGATCCAGTTATATTACTACCTGTCGAATGTGTCTCGAACTTTTTATTGTTGTCAAAAAAGAGTTCTACGACACCTGCATTACCTTGTAAATATCTACTATTATTTTCTTTGCTCAGTAATAAGTGATCACTACGAACTCTTAAAATACCAGTAGTATTATTAATGATTGAATTTGAGCTATCGTGATATAGCTCTAAATCTTGACTAGCACCGATTTGGAGTTTTACGTTATCTGTTGGTATTTGTACGTTGCCATCTTTTTTAATAACTAAACAATCATTTAAAGTATTGTTAAAAGCTGTTTGTAAAGTTAACTCACCATATCCTCCATTACCAGATGTGTCGCCTTTTATTCTTACTACATCTCTAGGTTGACCATTACCATCTACGTTTTCAAATGTAATCTGACCACCACCACTGTTAGAAGAAGTGCTAGATTTAATATTTATGTCAGCAGCGGTATTTGCAACTTCAATTCCTGTTGAAGTTGTTTCTAGTTTGGTGCTGTTATTATATCTAAGCTGTACTTGTGCATTAGCTATTGCATATATGGCAGTTTCATTATTAACAGGATTAATAAGAATATTACCGCCACCACCTCTAATCGTTAAATCTCCTGTGGTGTTATCTATAAAGGAACTATTGTTACTACTATTGTGATATAAATTTAAATCCTGAGAAGCACCTAGTTGTAGTTTTACGTTATCTGCTGGTATTTGTACGTTTCCGTTAGAATCTATTAAAAATCTGTCAACAAAACTATTTGTTGCATCTTCAATTATAAAAGTTCCAGCATCTACTTGGATTCTAAAATCAGAATCATTGTTAGTATCCGTAAGATTAATTATTGGACTTGTATCTGATATTGTTAGACGACCTGAAAGTGTCCCACCTTCTGAAGTTGTCTCAAACTTTTTAGCGTTATCAAAATATAGCTCTACAGCTTCGTTGCCTTTAGCATGAATACCAGTTTCAGAAGTTTGTACTCTTACAAAAAAATCATCAGAAGCTGCAACTATTACATCATTATGTGTACTTTCTAGAAAAAGAGTGCCACTACCAGAAGAAAGTGTTGAATTAGTAGTTCCAGTTATTTCGACTCCTAAATTAGTGGTTTCAAGTTTTAAGCCGCCGTGATGATACAAATCAGTTGATCCACCAGCAGTGCATTCAAGCATTTTTTCGCCAGTGTTAACTTGTAAAACTATATTATTATCTGTACTGTCTTGAACATATAAAGCTAAATCGCCATTATTTGGATTTCCTATAAAAAAAGATCCAGATGAAGATATATTTCTTATGCTTGCACCACCAGATGTGTTAAATATATCTAAATTTCCATTACTTACCTGAAAGCCATTTGTTGTAGTTTCTGCCTTCTTTGAATGATCAAAATAGAGTTCTACGGCTCCGTCAGGTATAAATTTTGCAGAGTTTTCATTATTTTTAGGTTCTAAAATAATTGTATTACCGCTACCACCTAATCCTTTTATATATGTATTTCCTGTACTGTTTGCAATGATGCTATTCGTTGAATCGTGGTAAAGTTGGAAATCTTGCGAAGCACCTATTTGTAGCTTTGCGTTGTCTGCTGGTATTTGTAGGTTGCCACCAGATGTAAGTTTTAATTTTGTTGCAACACTTGAACCCATGCTGAAAATTAAATCAGCAGAGTTACTATGACTTATTCGACTCGCTTCTGTGCCATCTCTCTGAATTATAATTCCTTCTGTACTTCCTGAAGCTCCATTGATTTTTATAAGTCCATTACCAGAACCCGTTGAATTTATATCTATACCGTTTGCAGTTGTATCTAACTTTCGAACGTTGTCAAAATATAAAAAGGCACCACCATCTTTATTTATTGCTAATAAATTTTCTGTGTTATCTAAAGATTTAATTCTAAAAACATCAGTTTGTATTCCTCCTTTTGAACCATCCCAGAAAATAGCTAGATCTTGACCAGTACCGATTTTTAATTTTTTATTATCAGGTAATGCGATATGTTCACTACTTGTCCAAGAATCTGTAGCATCTAACCACTGGAACGTCTTATCTGTCGCACCCTTTAATGTAATACCACCACCATCAGCAGTAGTGTCAGTAGGAGTTGATACCTTGCCTAGTTCAATATTTTTATCCTCAACTGTAAGTGTAGTCGTATCAATCGTTGTGGTCGTTCCAGAAACGGTCATGTTTCCACTTACTGTCAGATCACCTGTTATATCAACACCAGCACCTACGTCTAAGTTGCCTGTTACATCAACGTGACCATCTGTATTTACAACTAATCTATCTGCACTATTAGTTGAATCCGTTATTTTTAATATGCCACTATTTACGTTAATTGTATAATCAGGATTATTGTCTGAATCATTAAATGTTAATGTTGGATTTACAGCAGTAAGAGTTGCATAACTAGAAAATACTTGACCTGTTGTAGTTATATTCTGCGATCCAAAATTCGGATTAATCTTTGTTCCCTGTATTGCTGCACTATTTGAAATATTTTCATTTTCAATAATTCCTGTCTGTAAGTTATTATGATTTACTTTTAGTCCTGATGGCAAAGTACCAGTAGCAAGTTTTGATAAAGCTATAGCTGCACTAGCGTTTATATCGGCATTGACAATACTTAAGTCAGATATGTTTGCACTTGTAACAGTAATCGCTGTAGGTAATGCACCTGTAGCAAGTTTTGACAATGCAATCGCCGCACTTGCATTTATATCCGCATCTACAATCGTTCCATCTAATATTTTTGCACTTGTAACCGCACCAGTGTTGATAGATATAGCTGTACCATTACTGGATACCGTTACATCACCCTTATCACCATCAGGTAAACTAGGACCTTGTGGCCCTGCTGTTTTTACAGTAACAACACGCGTTTCTCCATTTACAGTAACTGTATTTTTTGTAGTTGTAACATTAACTGAAGTCATGCCGTGTATCCTTCACTTACAAATATAGTACCTTCTAAATAATATTCTTTCGACCCTGAAGGATCAGTTAGTAAAACATCATATTTCAATTCATTTGGTGTAAATGTTGCTGTTTGTGTATCTGTTAAAGATATAGAAATAGAACCAGCAGTCCGATTAGTGTAAGTAACGGAAAAGTCTGCAAATTTAGTAGTCCGTGTTTCTTCCCAAACTTGTGCTTCCACTGTAAATCCAGTTAAATTTATTGCAGCGTCACTCCCATCTTTAAATAGCAAAGGGATACTATGATCTGATCTACGTTGAAGCGTAAAGTTATAAGTCGCTGGTTGAATTGCCATATCTTAAAGACTTTTATCTGCTACAAGTTTAGCTTTATATGCGTCTTTTACAGTAGTAGTCCATGCAGCGTTACAGATGTTTTTTACTTCATCAGGTATAGCTGTAGATCCGTCTGGTTCTTTATCTAATGGATTATCAACAAAATTATCTGAGGCATCAAGAGATCCACAAGACAATGCATATCTTTCATAAGATCTTGCAACCTCGGTACTATCTTTTTTAATAATTAAAGATTTTCGAACTTGTATGTTTTTATATTCTCCTACGACTTCAATCTTGTCGTATTGAATAGATTCACTTAATGCCATTAGGATTAATCTCCGATTAAAACAGATTTAGGCTTAGTTTATAGACTTAGCTACGGTCTTATGTTGCTGTGAAATATGTAACAGAACCACGAAGGAGTGAAGTATCAGTAAAGTCTGTATTTGCCATATTACTTGTATTGTCTTGTTTATCTTCTGTGTGACCTATACGTAACTTAGTAGTGCTACTTATAGCTGAAAAAACAATATAAGAAGAATCAGTGACAGCAGTCCAAAAACCGCACGGCCCATGAGCTTGAAGTGTTGTGCCTGACAATAAATCAGCAACAGAAAAAGGTAAACCAGCAATGTTAGCAGTACCTGATTGAGAACCTTTATCAGATAAAGTGATTTGAAAATTGACAGTGACTTGTCTACCAACTTTCGTGTAAGTGCCAGCACGACTTGTGTAAGTTATGCCAGTATTAGAATCACCAAATGTCAAATCTGGCGTCCATAGACCCTCTTCATAATCGTCCAAAAGCTCATTTTGAGTTGTACCTGTTCCGTCAGAAGTTGCCGCAAAATCAATTCCATGTCCTGCGGTTCCGATAACCAAATCTCCATCAGAAATGGTTGTATTCCCTGATGTATCTATACGCAGACGTTCTGTGCCACTCGTAGCAAAAACCATATTATCTGCACCAGACGTTCTAAAAATATAAGGTGAATTAGTATCAGATGCTGAGGCACTACCAGCTATTCTTAATCCACCATTTAGTTGTAAAATACCTTGCCCAGAACTAGGAGTGAGAGCTATACCTACATTCCCAGACGAATCTATACGCAAACGTTCTGTAGAAACACCACCAGTAGTTTTAGTGAAGAGTTGTAAAATTCCACCATTACTAGATTCAGCTGCTTTTATTTGGCATAAATCTGAAACATTATTTGCCTTGAAATCGATACGAGGTGTATTGCTTGTTTTGTTAAAAGAAATACTTGTTGTTCCATCTGTAACATCAAATTTTGAAACTGGACTTGCCGTCCCTATACCAATACGATTATTGCCAGCATCCAAATAAAATAAATTTGCATCTGTATCTCCTTCAATTCTAAAATCTACATCTGCTCCATCTTCATTAAATATTGTTGTAGCACCTAACTCTAGTCTTTCAACACCCGCAGTTGCTACATTAAAAGTATCAGCACCACTTGAAAAAATACCTGTATTTGTATCATCTGCAAAAAAAAGTGAAGGGGCATTTACAGTGCCATCAGCTAAATAAAACGATGTAGCAGTTGCATTTGTAAGTTTAAATAATGATGTCCAATTATTATTATCATTGGTTCTTATTTTTAAAACATTATCACTTGTGTCAGCCCAAAATTGATGGTGATATTTTACCGCTGGTTCAGTACCTCCTCTATTGTTATAAGCTACAGCTTTAAACGCATCTTGAATATCTAATCGCACAGCTTGACCTGATGCATTATCAATTACATAATCATGTTGATTAACACTCATTTTCCTATTTATGCTTTATTAATTATAGGATACCTTAAATCTACTAATAATCATACCTAAGTACCTTTACCAAAACCAATGGCAGTGTATTTAAAACTTAAATCTTTAAAGTTATTACTTCCATCCTTTGTTTCTATAACAAATTGTGTGCCTGTGACTGATGTAATTTTAAAATAATCACCTGACACCGCACCTTCTAAAGTGATACCTATTGTTGGCAAAAAAGCTGTTGTTGATGCGTTTAAAGATGATGTACCCGTAAAAAATGCATTTGTAAAAGTAACTGTTTTCGCTGAATTGTTTGTAGCACAAGCACTTGCTATTGCAGTATTAACAGTTTCAACTCTTCTTTTCATGCTTGCAGTATAACCTAATTCATCAATTTTTATATTTTCATCAGGGTCGTTTGATGTAATTTCTGCCCTAAATCTAAAACCTCTTGCTGTAAATTCACCATTAGCAAAAGTGTTAAAAGAAGTGTATGCACTTGAAACATTTCCATTACCGCTTGTTGTAACATTATTATTTGAAGTGTCTTTAATTTTTATAAATTCAACTGTTCCTTTTGTAACTTCATTATCAGAAGTTGTTATTGAAAGAACTCCTAATGCTTGTGTTGCACCAACTATATAATCACCACTTACTGCATCACCACTAGTAAATACAAGTTTTACTGTGTCGTTGGCAACTAAACCCCCATATGTACCATCTGTAAAAATTCTTATTTCTCCAGTTACTTCATTAACTATTTCATATTCTGCTATTTTTCTTTTTGCCTCTACTACAAACGCATTAGGATTAGTTATAGATACAACTTTTAAAAATCCATCATCAGCATTTCCACTGGTAAAATCAACAAGCACATTATCACCTACAACTGAATCATGTGATGTTTTATTTATCGTAATTAGATCCTGTACTTGACTGTAAGTCATCGATAATGATGAAGTCGGTACTCCTTGACAAGTGGCTACTTGAAGTTTTGCACCAACATTTTCAGCTAAAGTTCCATCCCAATCAGGCATACTGTCTACAAATTGAACTCTTTGATCCCATAGATCAGATATAATAAAAGCTGCCGTTTTAAAATGACGTATTAAAGATAAATTAAAAATAGATCCTAAATCCAAGTCATCAGCAAATGTATAAAATCCTTTAGAAGCAATACCACTAGATCCAAAATCAAACTTAGCCAAAAGATCTACGTCAGGTACATTATCAAAAAAATCTGTACCATCTAGAACTAAACCGTTAAATTCAGTACTAAAAACAGTTCTAATTTTTTCGCCGTTAAACTTTGGAGTTGATGAATCTTCTCTTCTAGTTACTATAACTTGATTAGGTCGAGGGTCAGGTTTCGTTATAACTATTTTTGCTGCATTTACTGATCTTCTATTGCCATCATCAACAAATTTTATACTATAAGTTCCTGTTAAAGCTGGAACAATCGCTTCGGTTACATTCCCAGCTATTTGATCGATTTCAAGTGAATTTTCAAAATTGGCTGTAGCAGTTGTATCAGTTGTATGCCTTATCTGAACGGTTCCACCATGAATAACATCAATATCTGTGGAAGGATCGAAACGTAATCGAATAAACTCTTCTGATACAGGTTCTACTGTCAAACCTGTTGGATCTTTTGGTACAGCTGTTTTGCCATTAGCTACAAAAGGTAATTCAGATGTTGTTGAACTTAATTTTCCTAAAGCATTATACGATTTAATTTTAAATTCATAATTACCTGCTTCAGATTCAAAAAGTTCAAATTCTGGATTAGGTACTCTAACCTTTTGTGGGTTTTCATCTTCAAATTGAAATTCAACAAGATACTCTTTAACACCTTTAACAGGCTGCCAAGATACAAAGATTTTTGAAACTGCTCTATTATTAAATTCAATAATTTCTTCCACAGCACCTAAACCACTAGGGGCTGGGCTTTCGTCTATAAGAGTTGTGATTGATCTTGGATTTGCGGGTATTGTTGTATCTTCAACTTGTGCGTATTTATTTGCGTCATGTATTATTGCAGAAATTTTATATTCAGAATTTTTAACTTCTTCAATGCTCAATACACGATAAGTTTGAAATTCTACATTTGTATTTTCAATAGCGTAAATAGTATTTCTATTAGGACTTGTTGAAAATGGAGATGTTACGGTGATAGTTGATCCACTTACTTGTTGAATTAATCTATTTTCTGTAGATCCATCAGGCATTATTACAGATATACTTGCATTACCTGTAGGATTGCCATCATTATCAAGAGCAAAATCTGTATTGTTGATATCATCTACAATTATTTGATTTATATTGCCATCATCTGCACTATCATTAACAGAATTAACACGACCACCTCTGCGTATTCCAGCTTTTAGTGAATCAGCAATACCTATAATCATTGAAGGTCTAACAATCACTCCAGCTTCTAAAGTTGTTTGAAACGCACAAACTTCAGACTCTTTCAAATTTGTATATAAAAACCACCTTGCAACCCTATTTGCTTGACCTCTAGATGTACAGGCAAAAGCTTTTAAAGTTTTTCTTGTTCTACCGTATTTTGTTATATAACCACCTGTAGGGTTGCCATCATCAGATAAAGCAGTGATTTGATCTGCGTCAACATATTCAATTTCTATAGTTTGTGTATCATTATCAAAATATGAAACTTCTACCTCTGTAAATTTTGTCTTTTGTCCAACTCCTGAATATGAAAAACCATCTTGAGTTACATTTGCATTTGTAAATATATATTGAGGTTCAGATGTATTTGTATCAGTATTTGTTGGCCTGTCTTGTCCTATTTTTAAAGAACCTAAACTATAAAAAGGCATTGCGTTCATAACTGAACACAAATCATTAATCACCGAATACGCATCATTTTTTCTTTGTATTACTATATTTGTTGAAAAACGTGGTTCGGTAGTTTCAGTTATAGGATCTGTTATTAATTCACTTGCATAAGCACTAGCAGAATAAAAAGAAAAAACATCTAGTGTATCCTCATCAATTATGCCGTCTGACCCACCAAAGCCTTTGTCTGTAGTTAACAAATCATATAAAACCCAAGCAGGGTCTGAACACCATTCTTTGTCTGTTTTAAAAGTACCATTGAAAGTGTAACCATCTGGGTAAATTACTCTTCCATTATTGCTATCAACTGTTGTTCCATGAGGCACTTTTATTTTTGTTCCTTTTACCCTGTACATCCTTTGTGGAAAGCTTTGAAAACTTTGGGCATTAAATCTGACTGCTACATATGCAAAACCCTGAAAAGCAGTAGAATCAGTAACTATTTCGGTAAAAGATTTCCATCTTGTTTTATCGAATTTTTTTGATGAACTAGTATCATTTGAGTTCCTAATAACAGTAATTGATACAGGAAAACTCATAGTTTTTTCGAATTTTATTTCATAGTCTTTAATGTAAGGTTCAAAAGCTTTACCACTTGTTTTATCTTCAACAACAGGATTATGTGTTGTACCATCATTTTCAGTAATTCTGATAGAAATTTTTACACTACGACCTACTCTATTGCCTTTATCATTAACTGTGAATAATCTAGGAAATTCAATGCTTACCCTTACTTTATCTACATTTGTATTGTTTATTGCTCTTGTAACTGAAGTTTCTTTTGTAACTTCTACATTTACAGGCACTTCAGTTTCTGTCTGATTAATCTCTTGTAAAGCTGTTTGATTTGATGCTCCATTCTTAAAAAAAACTTCAACATCTTCAAAATTATCATCTCCGTTTGCATTTTTTAATGGTGTGTTATTAAAAAAGATATTTTTTAAAAAACCATCAGTGCCACCACCATCTAATATTGAATCAATTTCTCCATAACCTAATAAATCAATAACTGTAGCAAATTGTTTACTTCTTAAACCGCCAGACGTTAAGTCAGGATCAACAACAGTAATTCCCTTGTCAACAAATGTAACTAAAGAATTTTGATCAGGCATTAGGAAACCTTTTTAACTACTTGGGCTGTATCAGTACCCGCACTAATAATAACTGATCCAGAATAAACAAGACCATACAAAATCGGAACTGGAACACCACTATTAGCAACATTCTGTACCCCACTAAAACTATATGATCCTCTTATTGAAGGGTCTGTATCTCCTACCGCAGATTGATTTGTAAGCCCAAGTGTTTGTGATAATAAATCAGTTGCAAATCCTAGCGCAGCAATTTTAAATAATTCACTAACACCACCAGTATAAAAAGCTAATCCAAGTGTAAGAAGGTTATCAGTAACAAAATCAAAAGCATCAGAAACAAAATCACCTACAAACCCAGCAAGATCTTTAAAAAAACCAAAAATACCACCTACTGCAACTGGAATAATTTTAATATCACCTTCACCTTGCACAGACAATAAATCTTCTGTCACAATTCGATTTCCCATTCTTATCTTATAAATTTGCTGGCTCATATGTTTTTCAATACCTTGAAAATTTGCTTTTAAAAAATTAAATGCCTGTTGAGGTGAATTAACAGCAGCTTCAAAATAAGAACGACCTAAAAATTTTCTTAAGTTACCATAAACTACAATCTTTCTAAGTTTTTTATTCATACTGACCTCTCTAATTTAGGTTCTACCCAATTTATTGGATTAGTACAACTCCATTTATCATATTCAACACTATATATAAAATACGGAAACCCAATATGTTCACATGATTTTTTATCAACTTCTGAAGCAGTAGCTGGGCCTGTTGGATGACTATGAACAACTCCAATTATTTCTCCGATATCTTCACAATCTGCCCAATCATCTGGATCAAGAACAAAAAAACTATCACTACTTTTAGCTAAATTTTTACAAGGCCAAAATGTTTCTTTTTCTTTAATGATTGCAACTAGACCACAAGCTTCGTCAGGTAATTTTTGTTTTGCAAATTTCTTAAAAGATTTTTTCCAATCCATAATTAAAAATTAACAAATTTACCAACACTAGGAAAGTCATCTTGTGTTACTAATTTTTTAGGAGCAAACACACCTTGCAAATCAAAAGAACTTACCATTTCAAATTGTACAATATTTCTATTTTCAACAATTTTTTTATCAATAAAATATATTTCTTTTGGCATTTCTGCTGTTGGGTCAACTGAGCCAACTTTGTATGGATTGATGTTTGATGGAAAGTTTATTTCATCAAGAAATCTTGATAAAGTTTTTCGTCTAATTAATTTTGCACCTTGTAAATCAGAAAAAGGTGTAATTTTATTATTTGAAAGAAGTAAAGATGTTATAGTGCCTAATAAATTAGAAAAAGTTATTGTAGGTCTTGGTAATGTTCCTTTGCCAGAATATTTAAAACCTGTTGCACTACAAGGCATCCTTTGATAAGTGTTTGATTGCCAAATAATATCGCCACTATTCTTCATATTATTGCCACTGTGAAATAGATAAATAGTAGGCACAGTTATATCTGAATTTACGACAAAAGAAACATTACTTTGACTGATTGTTGCTGAAACAGTAGCAGTCACTGTAAATGAATTTGTTGAAACAGTTTGTATTGTATAGATGCCATCTATAGCTGTACCAGATGTAAAATTTAAACTTAAAATCAAGCCAACAGAAAACCCATGATTATTTAGATTAATAGTGATTTGTGTTCCGCTTTGTGTATAAGTTGCAGTTTTGTTAGATTTAACAAAATGAACATCTTTTTTTAATTCAAGAGAAAAAAATTCAATTATTGATTTATTTGTAAGTTCTTGTAGTTCAGATGTTGGGATTGCCATTATGGTTCAAATACCTCTCTAAAAGAACAATTAATAATAGCTCTATTATTAAAATTTATTGTTTTAGTCCAAGAGTCACAAACATATTGACCAGCACCTGATAAAGAAAAAGTTACATTAGTAGCACTTGTTACTAAGGCACTATCAGCAGAAGTAGAAGCAATGGTAAAAGTATTTTGATTAGCAGAAGAATTTACAACATAAGATCCATCTGTTGGGCCAGAACTAAAGTCAAAAAGTATAACATCACCTATTGCAACACCATGATTAGCAGAAGTGATAGTAACAATAGTTCCAGCCCCACCACTACCATTTGATTGAACAAACGTGCCTGCTTTAGAAGTAAAACCTTCTGCTGGTGGAGTAAATGTAAAACTATCTTGATCTGCAACTCTACTTCTTAAAAATGCCTCTATGACGTCTGATTCTGTTTCAGTGACGTTAAAAGTAAGATCATATACTTTAGGATCTTGACTTAGTGGCAGACCATATAAAGCCCTAAACTCATATCCATCGCCTAGTTGTGTAACTCTTACTTTAGGATTACTTTTTTTTCTCACCCCATAGGTGGGATTTATTGAAGGAAATGTAGCCATTATCTATTTAACAACCCCCCTGCTCTTTGTTCATTAATAAGCGTTTGTTGCACTATACCACCAATTAATTGTCCAAGCTGATCTGCTCCAGAACCATCACCTTGAACAGAAGTACCAGAAGCATCTACGTTTACTGTAATCATATTATTTGTTGTACTACCACCACCTATATTGCTGTTAGGAATTATTGTGCCAGCAACTTTTGGAACAAATAATTCTGGCCCTCTTTCGCCTACAATTGAAATTTTATTTACGGGTGGTTGACCACCATTTGCAAACAATCCTCCAAGCAATCCACCAAGAAATCCTCCAAGCCCTTTTTTCTCTCCACCGCTTGCACCCGCACCAAAAGCCTCTCCAAAACCACCAATAAGCTTTTCTATCTGTGATTCTATAATTTTGTCTCTGATGCGGTTTAAAACATTTACCATAGCCTCACCAAAAGACTGAGCACCAGTTATAGCGTCTTTAAGATTGCTCTTAATACTGTTTTCAATTTCTTCGCCTATCTCAGTCATTTTTTGTTTAAGTTTTTCTGCCGCTTCTTGATTTTTTTTATCAATTTCCTCTTGTTCTTTTTTCTTTTTATTTTGTTTTTCTATTTCTGCTGTTATTTTTCTTTCTTCATCTAATTTCTCTTTTATAGGCTCAATTGCAGCTTTGTTAATTTCTAGTTGTCTTTCTAATGCTGCTATTGCTCTTTTATTATTGTTGTCTTGTGCTATAGCTAATCTTTTTAAAAGCTTTTGTCTTTCAATAAATAATCTATTAAATTCACTTTTCAAAAGTTGTTCATCACCTTCCTTTAGTGCTTTGTTGAAATTATCTTGCTCTCTTTTTGCTTTTATTAATGCAGTGGTAAATCCACCAATAAGACTTGCTACTGCAACAAAAGGCAATGCGTTTAGTGCAACCGTAGCAACACCCCCAGCGGCCGCTAGTTTAATTAAAGCAGCAGTGACCAAAGGCAAAGCAACTGCCACGCCTTTAGCTGCGGTAGCGATTGCAGCAAATATTAAAGCAGTTTGTCCTATTGGTGAATTGACAAGCTCAGTTGTTTTTATCACTAATTGTGTTAAAAGTTTGGTGACATCTTCAACTACTGGTCTAAGTTGATCTCCAAAGGCTCTTGATAGATCCTCTGTGGCATTACTAAAGTTTTTAAAGACTTGAGTTGGATCATTTGCAAGTAACTGCTGTAAAAAGCCACTGCCTTCATTTCCAACTTTTCCTAAAGCTCTTAAAACAACTTCACTTGTCAGTTCTCCCTCAGCAGCTAATTTTTTAAGCTCTCCAATTGTTACACCAAGTTCAGCAGCGATGGGGGCAAGAACTGTTGGAACTTGTTCAGATATACTTCTAAATTCATCTCCAGCCAGCCTTCCTGAGCCAAGAGCCTGAGCTAATTGCCTAAATGCGTTTGATGATTCTATTGCCGATGCACCAGCCAACTTTGCAGCCGTATTAAAACCAAAAAATACAGTTCTTATTTCTTCAACGCTTGATCCAAGTGGAGCTAATCTTGCTGTTATATCTGTTATACCTTCCAAAGCTTCAGTTGCACTCAATCCAAAAGCTTTTTGAGCATCTGTGGCAATCTTTAATGACTTACCAAAACTACCACTTTCTTTTGTAAGCAATCCTAGTCTAACCCTTAGCCTTTCAAAATTTGCTGATGTATTAACCGCTTGCCTACCAATTAAAACTACGCCAGTCGCAGCAATTGCATTCCTTAAACCATTAAATGAATTTTGTAATCTGTTTGTTCTATTTTGAACACCTTCTAATGATCTTATTGCACCAGTAGCATCAACGCTAAGTTTTACATTTGCTTGTGCCACAAATTTAAAAAAGTCTTTTCTTTATATTACCTTGAATTGCGTTTTTGTCGTTGTAACGCCTTTTTTTCTTCTTCAGATTTAATTTCATAATATCCAGCCCAATAGATAAGCTCTGCATGAGTCATACCCATTCTGAGTTCTTGCACTGTCTT
>VTLG01012496.1_pt1 | contig 14507 bp, 18 predicted proteins | sample 4694571 | NCBI WGS metagenome assembly VTLG01 (sample SAMN12604809, study PRJNA352737) | marine metagenome | biome: ENVO:00000447; feature: ENVO:00000209|ENVO:00000569|ENVO:01000036; material: ENVO:00002151; isolation source: viral sequences binned using virsorter ...
GATTTCTTTTTAGTTGTTTTCTTTTTCTTCGCCGGTTCGTCTATGACCGTATTCTTTTGTAAGAATTCTGTAAACTGATTTTTAAAATCTCTATCTTCACCTGGTTGCAAAGTAAGGTCATCATAATTAGCTTCCATTATTAACTTTTGTTTTATTGTTACTTGTTTTTTTTCTTTCTGTATTCTACGAACAAAAGCATAATAGATTATTTGTGTGAAATATGCAAAAGGATTATTAGATTTTTCTGGATTAAAGTTATCCAAATACTGTAAACAATTCTCTATACCATCACTTATCATATCATCTCTAAATGTATAATTGATAAAGTTTGGTCTATATGATAGATGATTAGCTATCTTTAAAAAACAACTTCCTATGTAATCAGTAACAGGTGGCCTTTCTAGTTTTTTCTTTTCTGCCTGTTTGATTGCTTTCTTATATTCAATCATGGCAGCTAGAAACTCCTTGTTATTGACATAGTGTTCTTTTTGTGTTTTTGTTTTTTTATTCATGGTCACCATAATACACTAAAACTCCTTTTTTGTCAATGTTGGGTTGTATTTCATCCACGCTTGACTCTTGCCAAAAAATGGATATAATGGACGGTGTCCGCCGTTGAGGAAAGCTCCTATACCTAATTTATTATTAATGGATTGTTGGGTCTTCGTCTTTAAACTCATCAAAGATTTCATTAATTTCTTCATTTTGTCGGTCACTCAATCTTTCTCTTTTAAATTCAAGTCCTTGTGCCTTTTCTGGCACTTTATCTATTACATCATAATTTTTAATTACTTGACCATATGATTTGGCCATTTCATTTGTTGCATTTGTTATAGTCATAATTTTTGTTTTTGGTATGGTAATAACAGCGTCGCTAGTATAGGCCGCCCATTTTACCATAGCAACATAATCTCTAAATCCTTGAGGTGTTAGTTGTGGAATATATTTTATTTGTAAGGGTTTTGTAATCCTTAATAATGCGTGTGATTCGGGTAACTGTTCATTCGGGAACGAACAAACAATATCATCTCCGTTTTCTAACTTAATTATCTTTATGTTTTCCATTTGTTAAGTCCACATTATGGATTTCATAATCAAATTCTTCTTCATTGTAAATATTTATCCTTTCTCTAAAATGGGCTAGAGTGTAATTTTCTTTGTCTTTATATGTTAAATCATCTGCAATATCATATAAAGTAGCTTTTGATTTGTTGTCTTTTAGTCTTAAACCACGACCAATTGATTGTAAATTTCTTATGCGAGATTTAGAAGGACTAGCAAAAATAATGTTATGCAAATTCCGTATATTAATGCCTGTGCTGAAAGTCCCGAAGGAAGCAACAATGATAGCATTGTCTGACTTTTCGGTAACTTCTCTAATTGTTTCTCTATCTTCGGTTTCAACTCCTCCGTAAACATAGAATACTTGTTTGTCATCTGCTTTTTCCTTTATTTGTTGATGTAAATTTTTACCGTGTTTTTCTACATATTGAAATAAACACAAAGTATTGCCTTGTAATTTAGACGCCAAATTTACAATAAATTTATTTCTTTTTTCATGTGATACTAAAAAGTCCATTTCCTCTTGATAGTTTAGACCGTTTACAAACTGCCTACTACCATTATCATAACCTAATATCAAAGCGTAAATTTTCAAGTCAGCGAGTTGTTTTTTATCTTGCAACTCAGCTGTTGATATTACTTTATTTACAGTACCAAACAAACCCTCTAATACAAGTTTATGTGTTTTAGTACCATCTAAAGTACCTGTAAGACCATAACGATATTTACAATCTTCTAATTTTGTCATAATTTTTGTTAATGACATTGCCTTAAATAAGTGTGCCTCATCACCAACTATTGTACCAAATTGTTTAAACCATTTTTTAGGTAGATTATAAATTGACTGCCATGTGGAAATTATAACTCTCTTATCTGTATCTTTTTCATGGCCTTGATATATCTTATGTACATTTTTTTCACTATCCCAACCGTAGTCTTTAAAATCTTTTGTTAACTGTTCTACTAATGATGTTGTAGGTACTATTATTAGTATCTTATTATTCTTCTTGCTTCTTAACCTAAGCAGGTTAAACCTAGCAATAAGATAGACAATAAGAGATTTTCCACTAGCTGTGGGTGATAATAATAAAGACCTAGATTTTTTAATCGCATGAATAAATGCCTCCTTTTGATAATCTCTAACAGCAAATGGTATCTTTAGTGCCTTGATAAAACCCTCAACGGCCTGTTCATCTACTGTTACATCTTTTATTTTTGTGCCATCTACTACTTGAATATTATTGTCTTTACACCATTTATTAATATAAGGATAAAGACCAGCGTATATTGTTTTTGACGCATAGTTATATAATCTTATTTTGCCGTCCCATACTCTATTACGGTATTGTGGCATAAATTTAAAACCAGGCACCTCAAATGTAAAGTATTCTCCTATATCTCTACGGATACCATCTTCAGCGTCTATCGTTAGATATACTTCGTTTTTCTTTTCTAATACAATGTATTTTGTTAAGACCATTCTTTGCCCACAACCCAACCTACTAAAGTTTTTCTAATACCACTTGTTACTTTATCAACCTTGTGCCAAGTATAACTAGGAAAAACTATCATTGTTCCTTTTTTAGGTTTATCAATAGTTTCTATTTTTGTTTTTTCACTTATAGGGTGTGGACTACTTACACTAAAATTTCCGCCTTCATAATCTTCATTTAAACATAAAGTAAAACTTAATTTTCTTATCATACCATTATCATATGATTTTGCATGACTATCAATATGCCAATCATAAAAATCACCCTCTTTGTAAATAGTATATTGTAAAGGTTCAAATTCTTTTAATGAATAATTCCAACCACTTTCTTTATTTGCAATCATAATTAAATTAGTCAATGATTTACCTATTTTATCTTTATCTAGCCATGATACATCTGAGCTTCTATTTGCATTGTTGCCTTCTTGTATCTTTGCTTTACTAATATTTTTTTCTTCACCCTCTTTAATTACTTCATCACAAAAGGTGCTAGGTAAAATTGATTGATTAATATGATATAACATTAAATAGCTCCACTAGTAAACTTACGCCAATCAATGGCATTTTTTATAGTAAATCCTCTATTCGATATTTGTCTGATTGTTTTATCTAGGTAATCAACAACAGTTGTTAGATATTCTTTTTTCTGTTTTGCTTTAATTAATTCATCATCTGATTCAATATATTTGTCAACATCTGTCCTTAATACTTTTAAATCAAATGGTTTTTCTGCATATACTGAAGCGTCAGCTTTACCTGTATAATACTCCCATTTAGTCCTTTTTAATTGACTATAATCTGTTTCTGCTTTTGCTAACATCAATTTAAACTTTGTATAATGTTTCATATACTTGTTATGTAATTGAGGAGTTTTAAGGGATTCTAAATCGAGTTCAGTATCGTTTATTTTTAGGTCTTTGTCGACCTGTTCTTGTAATGTTTCTAAATCCATAATTTTTCCATTATTAATATTTCATCTCATTATAACATAAAAACCAAAAAAAGTAAAGGTTTATTATGAAGTTGTAACAGTTGTTGACGAAGCGCCAACATTAGCAAAATCGTAACCTCTGTAATTAAAAGTTACACTTGCCGTTAGATATTGCACATCACCAGCTTGTTGGTCATACTGCAATTCACCAATATTTGTTGGATATACATCTCTAAATCTAACTTCTTTGATAGGGTTGTTTTTACTTGTTAAAATTACAAGTGTTGCGTCTGAAAAGAAAGCAGCCTGACTAGGCGCACCAAATTTTACTTTACCTGGCTCACTTGATACTGCACCGCCACTTGATGGTGCTCTATCTGAACCAGCAGCCAAACCATCAGCATACTCTGTATAACTTTCTGGAAAACCTAGACCTCTTATCACCAAAAATGTCATATTTAAAGGCGAATATGTAAGTGTTGTACCTGGTAAAGGCACATCTACAAAAGGTGTAGGTTGTCTAACTTCACTAAGCGCTAAAGCTGGTAAATTAACAGATGTACAAAAATATTCTACTTTAGGCAGTTTAGTTATCTGAAACTTAAACTGCGTTGGACTTGCATAGTCCAAACTAGTAGGTTGCCTTGAAAAACTATTAACTGTTGTCATAATACTATTTATCCATCCTGGAAGGAGACCAAAAAAAAAGGGGACCGAAGCCCCCTTTTTTCGTTTTCTGTATGAACAGATATTACATTAAGTTCGCAACTTGAACTCTTTGGTAGTATCTGTTAGAGTTAGCAGAACCAGCACCGTTAATAACAGCTGCGTCACCAGTTCCAGCTTCAGCAAATGGGTTTGCTTGTAAGCCGTATCTAGTTTTAAAGCCGATTTTCGGTTGGAAAGTATCTTGACCAACTGCTCTTACCATTTGTAGTGGTACATATGGGCAATAGAACATACCTGCGTCATAAGGTGAAGTACCTTTGTAGCCTACTACATAGTAGTGTGCTGACGCTGAGTTTGCACTATATGGGTCAATGTACACTTTAAATCTACCGTTAAGAACACCTGCAAAAGTATTACCTGTGTCATCAACATTTAGATTGTTGTTAAGAGCTGGAGTATAGTCTAATACACCTGCCATTTGTAAAGCAGAAGCTACATCAGCAGAAGTAATAATAATATTACCTTTACCTCTACGAGTTCTTTGTGCTATTCTGTTAGCATCTCTTTCAAGATTAAACATTAAGCCTTTGAATCTCTCAACAGACCATCTACCGTTTGAGTCTGTGTCAAGGTCAAAGATACCAGCGTTAGTTACATGACCAGCTGGTGAACCTTTTTCTGCGTTTGTGTAAATTGTTCTTACAACTTCTCTGTTTATTTCAGCAAGAATTTCAGCAGACAAAATGTTTGCTAATTCTGTTTCTGCGTCTAAACCATGGATTGCTTTCAAGTCTTGTGCAAGTTCCATAGTGTATTCAGCTTTAAGTGCTCTTGATTTAGCAGTAACAGTTGATTTCTCAATTGAGAATGCCATTTCAGCAAATGAATTACCACTTGCGTCACCTAATGCTTCAGCAGCAGCTGTAGTCATACCAGTACCAGTTGTGTAAGTACCAGCAGGAGTGTCGTTAAGAACCTCAGGATTTGTTCCTGAATGTGCTGTAGATGAGAAACCATCAACAGATGAACCAGCTTTGTTTCTGCCAGAAAAATCTGTATCAGCTTCATCAAATAAAGCCTCTGTTCCGTCTTGTGCGTCAAATCTACTTCTCATTGCGAAGATAAGACCAGTTGGACCTGTCATAGGTTGTACACCGGCAATATCGTAAGCGATAAGATTAGGCATTGCTCTTCTTACTAAAGAAATAAGAATTGGATCCCAATTAGAAATGTTAGCACCCGTTGCGTTTGTTGGAGCAGCTTCGTTTAAGAAAGCAGCGTCCTCTTTCATTGCTCTTTCTTGGTTTTCAAGAATAGTAGCAGTAACAGCTCGTCTGTAAGAATCACCGATTTTTGGTAAATCTGCGTGTTCTAGGACTGGCTGCCATTTTTTTTCGTGGGTTTCAGATAAGTACATATCTCTATCTCTCCTCTATTAGATTTATTTTGACAACTTAATGTCTTTTGTTTTAGTAATAGCGGCGGTATAAGCAGCCATGCTTTTTGATAAATCTACATTTTCAGTTGATTCACCAACCGCTACATCATCAATGTCAGATGAAGCTTCTTTCTTAGCGCCAAAATAACTTTCTTTAATAGTAGCTACTTTTGCTTTGAAATCTTCCTCATTTTTATATTCAACCTCTTCGGCAAGTTTGTTGAATTTCTCCTTAGAAGTTTCTGCTAAGTCTTCGCCCATTTCTGCAACGATTGAAGCTCTTTTTGATTCAGAATTTTCTTTGTTTAGTTCAACATTCTTTTCGATTTCTTCGTTAAGTTTCTTTTCTAACGATTCAATCTTTGAAGCTTGGTCTTCTAGTACATCATATTTTTCGTCTGGGACTGAAATATAATGTTCTTCAAATAGTTTTTTCAAACCAGAAATAAAATCTTCAGCGATTTCGCCTTTGATTCCTCTTTCTAAAGCCAATTCGTTTTCTTTCATCCACTCTTCCACAACATATGCTAGGTATGAGTCAACTTTTTCTACGAGTTCGCCTTTAGCTTTTTCTGATTCTTCTTTTAATTTTTCTTCGTAACCTGCCATCATTTTTTTCTTCGCTTCTTTAACTTTTGAGTTAACAGCGGCTTCGAAAATAGTAGCAGCTTTTGATTTAAATTCTTCGGACAAATCTTCGTCTTTGACTAAAGCGTCAACATCAGCAGTTACATCAATCTTTTCGTCTTCTGCTTCAGTTTCTTCTTTTTTATAAGAAGCTTTTTTCATCATCATTTCTTCTTTGTCTTTTGGTTCCATTTCAGCTTTTTTCATCTTCATGGCTTTCATAGACATCATTTCTTCTTTATCTTCTTTTTCGTCTTTAGACGCTTCTTTGATTTCCTCAGAACCTTCTTCAACAGTTTCGTCTTGCTCTTCTTTTAATTTTGGCATTGCGTCAGCAGCACCAGCATTTTTTTGTTGAGCGTCGCCTGAAACTGGCTTAACTTTTTTTGTTGCGTCTGGATTAGAGTCTGTAGGTTTTGTTACCGCTGACCCTAAATCTTCCGCCTCATTGCTAAGGTGAGTAGGTTCAGCCGCTACAGCATTCTTTTTCGGAGCGTCAGCTTGTGGGTTAGCACTAGCCTCATTCACTTCTTTTTCCAACGCCTCAATCTTTGTTTCTGTTTCGGCCATTTGAGAAATCTCCTCTTTTTTTTAATTAATTAAAAAACCTTTGTTTTTCGTACTAATGATATTTATAAAACTAAAGTTTTCCAAGAAACGATTCAAAGACTTTTAGTTTAATTTCGTCTAATTTTCTTTGTTTCGCTTCTCTAATTTGTCGTTTCCAGGCTTCAATATCCCTTTCAACGAGTTTTCCGTTTTCCCAAACCCATTCTTTGCTTTCCATAATGCCTTCTACGAAAGCGTCTGGAGCGCTAGGGTCTGCGACTATATCAGCTGCGGTTGCAAGGTAAAAATCGTCTTTTACATAGTTTGCACCGTTTCGCTGAATTATAGAGCCCATACCTCTTGAAGACACGCCTAATTGAGCGCCTTCATCTATAAGACCTTTTACAATCTTACCATATGGTGTATCCATAATTTTTGCCTCACCTATAAAGTTCTTACCATCTGGCGTTAATTTAGTAATCATATGTGATACTCTTTCTAAATTAACAGTAGGTCCGTCTGGATGACCTAGTTCGCCAAAGGCTCTTTTCTTATTGATGAATTCTCTATTGTATCTCGCCACTTCATTTTCCAAAACTTCTTTTGGATAAACTCTTCCATTTCTATTCTTCAAATCTGATTGAAGAAAGATACCTTTAATTTTATAAGATTTTTTACCGCCGTTATCCTCTACAAGATACTCTGCGTTTTGAATTTCTTCCGATATTAGCTTCATTTGTTCTCTCTTTGTACTAACTATTTATAAGGTTTTTTACCTAAACTCTACAATTATTGTGTAATTGTCACCGTCTGCAAAGTTTTTAGTTGATAATAGTACATCTCCTGTAGGTGTTGTTGCATTATTTGGTATCTCATTACCACTTGGTCTTAAATCTATGTGACCATTTCCCGATAGTAATAATGCTGTAGCATTTGTATCACCGTCCCACAATAACTCTACAGCTGATTTACCGTTAGCAGTATTAACTGTATACCAAACTTTACTAATCTTTCTATTACCATCTTCGGTCATAAAAGTTAGTTCAGAGGCGTCAACTTTTTTTACTAAAGTTTCACCAGTTCCGTCAGATAAATTAGTTAATTTAGCTGTAAATTTTACACCTGAAGTATCTGCTATTGTTTGTGTTGTTACTACATCTGCCATTATTTGTATCCCGCTTCTTTATGTGTTTCTATTACCAGATTATATTTTTTAACAGTATCATCACTATTTAAAAATACATCACCAATAGGGTCTTCTACTTTTTTTTCATCTGGTTTTAAACCCCAATTACCTCTACCAGATATTTCTACTTTTTTTGTAGTGTCATTTTTAAAGTAAACTGTTAATTTACCATCGCCTAATATCTCATACTGCATATTTGCAATAGAAACTTTAGGTTCACTACTTGCATTATTACTACTAACTACATCTACTAGTTTTTGTTGAAACTCACCACCAATGCCATTTGAGTTTACAATAATTTTATTATTATTATCAACCAACTTTGTAGTTGTTATAGTCATAATATACTAACTTCTTGGTGAACCAACAGCACTAGCATGACCATCTGCTATTGTGATAGTATCAGTCGTGCCTTTTTCAATTATAATAGAATCGCCAGCTGCGTGTAGATAAATGTTACCTAAAGTATTTCCTCCGCTGTCTTTTACTATAACTGTTTGTGTGGCAGCCGTAGCTACACAATGAACAAAATGAGCAAGACCAATGTTATTAGCACTAGGGTTGTTTATAAATTCTCCCTTAACTATTACAGTATTTGCCATTTTTATTCTCCTAATTGCTCTTCTATTTCTCTATCAAAATAATCATTAAAAAATTTAGTATTAATATTATATTTTTCGGCTACCTTATCTACGGCACCTTCAAAAGTATTAATTATATCGTCTGTATTTTCTTTGATACTTTCAAAGATTTCTTTTACTGCGTCCTTCATTTTAGGACTCAAAGACTTAAAAGAATCCGAGTCGATATATAAATCTCTTTCAACAATATTACTTAACTTCAGTTTCGGCATTTGCTTCTGGAGCCTCTGGCTGAGTTAAATCTATTTCTGCCTGACCGTCATTTTGTTGTTGTGCTGTAGTTTGTACTTGACCATCTTGTGTAAAAGTACCTACATCAGCAACTTCAGGTTTCGGGTCGCTAATAGGTTCTGCTTCTGGTGCCTTTTGATTAAAAAGACTCGCCGCTAATTCTTGTCGTCTAGCGTCTAAAGCGTCTCCCATTTTATCTCTTAATGCACTTTTAAATGCTTCGCCGGCGTCTGCATTTTTGCCAGCCTCTAAATTGTCTATAAAATTCTTTACATTTTCTGACATTTTTTATCTCCTATATTGTATCTGAAACATCACTCGTTGGAGCAGATATGATACCATTATCAATTTCTTTCTTGATTTGATTATTTATCTCTTAATGCACTTTTAAATGCTTCACCAGCGTCTGCGTTTTTGCCGGCTTCTAAATTGTCTATAAAATTCTTTACATTTTCTGACATTTTTTATCTCCTATATTGTATCTGAAACATCACTCGTTGGAGCAGATATGATACCATTATCAATTTCTTTCTTGATTTGATTATCAATTTCTTCAATCTCTCTTGCGTTTTGTTTCAAGATGTTTTTTCTCACATAATCAACTGAATAAAACTTACCAATGTAATCACGCATTTCATTTGCCAATTGTAGTCGCTCTCTCATTAGCTCGGTGTTTTTTAGTTCAGCAAAGTGACCATCTTGTAAGAAGTCGTATGTTATACTATCTCTTACTGATTGCCAATCTTCTTCGTTTATAATACCTTTAAGAATTAATTGTGTTCTTAAAATATCATTAAACAATTCTGTAAATTTCTTTCTTAATCTTTGTACAAATTTAGTAAATTTAAGTTCATCTCTAGTAATTTCACTAGCTCTACCTAGATTAAAACCAGAGTTAGACTCTAATCTACTAACTGGTACATTTAAACTTCGATATAATTTACTTCTAAAGTATTCTATATCTGATATTTCTCCTAGATTCTGACCGCCAGGCAAAGTAGTAATATCAGTACCCCTTCCACCCTCTCTGGACGGTAACCAAAAATCTTCCAACATTGACATATAATTTCTGTCATCTCTGATTTCTCCTGTTGAGGCGTCATAGACAAGTTTGTTTCTGTATCTTGCCATAACATCTCGCAAATATTGTTCCGCCTTTTGTTTTGGTAAGTTACCTACATCAATCTTAAATATTCTTCTTTCTGGTGCCCTAGCAATTCTGTAAATAACAGTTGCGTCTTCAATCATTCTTAACTGATTGACAGGCTTAATTGCTTTGTGCATATAAGACAAGACCATATTTTTAGTTTGGTCTACAAGTCCTGATGGACAATAAGCAATAGTATCTGGTGCAATTTTAATACCACCAGATGTAGAGTTGATAACGCCTTTTTCATTGAATAGGTAATATTCAACAAACTCATCAACTACTGAAAGCATATTAGGACCTGTAACTCCTTCAGGTCTTTTCTTTCTTACTTCTCTAATTCTTTTAATTTTTCTAGGGTCAAGATATTTTAACTCTGTAATACCTTTTGTAGTAGAGTTTCTATCAATTATCTTTTGATAAAATATTCTACCATCTACATACCATCTTCTAAAGATGTCATGCCCTTTTGTGTTAAACTGCATAAGTCGTAACACTTCTTTAAATTCATCTTCAATTTTTCTACGAACATCTTTACCATAAGGTAAATTTTCAACATTTACTCTTACAGCCTCTTTATTTTCATTAGCCACAATTGCTTCATTGACAATATCTTCTACTGCCAAATCACATTCAGGATGTAATGCTATTTCTCTATATCTTCGGATTAAATCTGCTTCAGTTTTAGCAGTACCTTCCATATCAAGATACTGGCCAAAATAGCCGCCAGCGGCGATAGTTTGTGTACCATCGTCCGCTGGTGCTACTGTAAAGCTTTGTTTTGGATCCGACTGTTTTTTGAGTCGTGTTATAGAAAATCCAAATAGTTCAGCCATTATATTTTCCTTTTTTTATTCAGTAATATTTATCTACTTAAATTAAGTAGTTGTATTACTTTCAAAGTATTGATAACGAAACTCTACTGTAAATTCTTCTACAGCAGCTTGTTCGTCATAGTTCAAATCAATTGCACCTATACCAACTGGAAATAAACCTCTTAAAGTATAAGATTTAATTGTATTTCCGTTTCTGTCAAGGTGGTCAACAAAACAGTCCACTTGATAATCTACTGGATTTGTTAATCCTTCGTTATCTGACATATTGTTGATACCATTTTGCCATCTCTCCATTGCGTTTCTTATTTATCTGACATATTGTTGATACCATTTTGCCATCTTTCAAAAGCGTTTCTTAATTTAAAGTTAGTATCATTTAATACCACTACTGACCATGGTTCAAATGTTCTATCTCCGCCTATGTAGATTTTTCTTCCTCTAAATGGTACTTCTACCACACCAACATTCATTGCCGGTATTGTTGTGCTTCTGCATAAAAATGCTAAGTCTTCTATTTCGCCACCAACTTGAGCGTAACCTGGAAAAGGCATTGTTACCTTAAACTGGTTACTTCTAGCGCCACCGCCAGCAAGTTTAGCTTTGAAGTCGTTAATGTTTGCCATTTTATTTCTCCTCTACCTTAACCTGCTACTTCGTCAAAACTGACGCCGGTTCTTGTTGCTACGAATGATAATGTAATGAAGTTAATGCTTCTAGCAGGTTTAATAAAAATCTCTGCTTTGAATTCATTTCTATCAATTACATCACCTGTATTGTTAGTTTCATCACACACTACTAAAAAGTCTGTGATACCTCGTCTACCTTGTACTTCTCTTAAAAACGGCTCTACAATGTTTCTAAAGTTAGCTCTTGTAAACTCATCATTGAATTCAAAGAGTTGGAATTTAGAAGCAGTTGATATTGCCTTTTCTAAAGTGATGAACAATCTTCTTACATTGATTCTATCAAAAGCACTTGGACTTGCGAGAGCAGTTTTATCACCAAATAATACAGTACCTTGACCTGGGAAAGTTGATACTGGATTAATTCTAGCAGGATATAACTCATCTCTTTGTGTTTTTGTAGGGTTAAATGCAAGTTTAACAGCGCCTCTTACTACACCTCTATTGAAGCCAGCAGGTGAAAACCAACTGTCTGCAAGTAGGTCAGTTCTAGCACAAAGACCTGCCATGTCACCGTTTAGTGGTACAAATCTGTAAACATCATTGTATCTGTCGTACATATATTTGTAACCTGAATCAAAAGACGCATAAGAAGTCGAAGATATTGTTGAGAAGAAACTCACAACATTTGACTTTTGCGTATTTGAGTTAGTTACATTTACTACATCACTTCTTTCAGGTGAAGCAAAGACAACACAGTCTTTTCTCGCCTCTGCAAGTGAAATTAAGTTTTCAATATGTGTAGCAGTACATGGACCAGCAATGATTAAACCAACATCAACAGTTTCACTATCTGCAAATTTATCATAAGCAGTTTTAATTTCACCTGTTGTTACAGTTGAACCATTAGAGCCACCACTCATAGTTTCAAGTGTTGGTGTATTTACCGCTGTGAAAGTTGTTCCACTAGCTGCATTACCCCAATTTGAACCTGAAGCATGATGTTTAGTCCAATAGATGTATTCTGATTTAGTGTAGATTACATTCGGATAATAGTTGTCATTACCTTGTGGGTCTTTTGCGTCTGAAGCTTTAGAAAGTTTTGAAAAAGTTTCTAAAATAGTTCCAGGTACGCCTGAAATTCCACCGTCTTCGTCAATAACTACTACATGAATTTCATCATTTGCACCGTTTCTTTCTGAAACATATTTTGATGTTCCTGGAGCGCCGTCAACAGCGTCATAATATTTCCATCTTCGTCTAATATTAGAACCATCTGTCAATACTCTTTTAAGACCGCCTGTGCCTCTAGGGTGTTGAACGATAGTTACATCATTAGTTGCAATATTAGTTACTCTGTATTGTTCTCCGTCATCATAATCATTTGTTGCAGCTGTAGTTGAAAACGAAATTATATCGCCTACATTTAAAGCTGCTCCTGAAGCTGCTACAACTACCGTGTCGCCGACCGCTGTTGAAGCGTCATTGACTGTTGTTGCACCTTCTTGCTCATAAGCGGCTGCGTTGGGACAAGTTGATACTTGAAGGTTGTTACCATCTGTACCAGCTTCTCTAGCAACAAAAGTTGCGTTACCAGCTTGGCCACCTGTAGCATAGTTATTTGTCCAGTCATCCGTGTTTTTGATTAATACACCTGTTCCAGATGTACTAGCATTAACAGCGTTTGTTTGAGTTGCTCGTACTACTCTTAAAGAATTAGAATATTGTAAAAAGTTAGCAGCGCTGAAAAAATACTCGAAATTCGTACTATCAGGTTTACCAAATGTATCTACAAGTTCTTGTTCACTAGAAATACTTACTATCTCATCTAAAGGTCCTTTGTTTGCTGATATAGCAATCGCACCGATAGCGGTAGAAACAGCAGGAATGATTCTAGTTAAATCTCTTTCCTGTACGAGAACGCCTGGTGATACTTGAAATGCCATAGGATTCTCCTTTTAATTAGCTAATTACCTTTTTGTCATTGTTTATTTTGTCAAATTTCGTATTATTCATACGCCCATATTCAAACTTTGTCATTACAGATATTTATAAGATACTAGATTTACAACCCTTTTCTGACAACTGGTGACCAAACTGTACCATATTCGTCTACCTCATCTTTTAACTCATCTGGTGTACCATCATCTATAAATCCAAATGGAGCCATGTCTTGCTCTATTAGATTTTGTTGTTCTAAATACAACTGATTTCTTATATTTGAATTACTTAATTCTTTAAAATATTGCTGGTTTGACAACCATCCAAATATGACTAGACACATCATAAGGTCATCATTACAACCATCCTCCGCCATCCATGAGTTACCACGCCTACTAAATGTTGACATCTCCTCTATTAGTTGAAAGTCATTTATTATCATTTTATCACTCTCAATTAATGTTTTAATACTAGATGTTCCTAATGCTTTTATTTGTTTTGTCATACGAACACCCATAGATGTACCACGACCACTAAACATAGCGCCTAATATTTGACCAGCTCTACCTCTTTGAGTTGTCATTAACATATTATCATATTCTAATTCCATTTGCAATATTTCTGCTATTTGTTGACCAATGTCATTCACTTCACAGAGTATATGAGCATGATTAAAACCCTTAGCTACTTGTTCTATGATACTAGGAAACAGGTGAGGTTTAATTTCATTGTTTTTATAAGTTGCAACTACTTCATAAGGTATCTTTGTAACATCAATCATAGTAAAGGCAGAATAATCTTTTCCTGTACCACGAGCCACATCAACACAACAAACATACAATCTATCTTTTTCTGGTTTCTTAAACATTTGTAAACCGTTTTTACTCGTTATCGCCGGTATATAAGGGGTCGCTTTTATTTTAGCCGGCGAAATTAGAGTATCAACTGAGCCTAAAAACTCACATTCAAACTCTTGTTGAAATTGCTCAGGTGAGGTATTTCTAATGGTATCTTCTTTCCATTTTTCATCTCTACCTGGTACCTCTGACCAATGCACTTCAATAGGCACATAATCATTTTGTTTATTAATTGCGTCTATCCATAATTTGTAGTACATATTCATTCCGTGAGGTG
>VTLG01002977.1_pt1 | contig 14505 bp, 17 predicted proteins | sample 4694571 | NCBI WGS metagenome assembly VTLG01 (sample SAMN12604809, study PRJNA352737) | marine metagenome | biome: ENVO:00000447; feature: ENVO:00000209|ENVO:00000569|ENVO:01000036; material: ENVO:00002151; isolation source: viral sequences binned using virsorter ...
CGGGTGGGGCAGGGGGCGGCGGTGGGGCCGCTACAGTAGTACCTCCTCCTAAACACATATCATTCACTCCTAAGTACAGTTTCGTTTTGCTTGTCAAAGTTCTTTTTCAGAAACCTAACGACTGAAACTTGACCAGCTTTTATCCAAATTTCTTTTTCTGTGTCTTTGAAATTAGGAGCGCAGTCTGGAAACATACCGTCTAGGCACTCAAGCAGAGCCTTGTCTATTGGGGGGATTTGCTTTGATGTTTTCATCTGTTCACATATTGGGTGTTATTTGTTTCTACGACGATTACGTGATTTCGTCTGGATACGTAGGTTCTTAACGCTGTTATTAGTTGGGTTACGATCAGCGTGGTCTACGTCTTTGCCAGCTAAAGCTACTTTACCTCGTTTTTTGATAAGTAACCTTCTGGCCTTATTACGGGATGACCTTCGTTTAATTTGTGAAGGCTTCCCGTGATAAGTGTCGTACTCTCGTCTATAGTTTCTTGCCATCGTTATACTCCACAGCTTCCCCCGTGGCCTGTTATGTCGCAAATGTCGTGCGTTTCTACTCCTTCCTCAAATTCCTCACCAAGTTTATCCTTCGCCTCATCATATGATACAGGCACTAACGGTTGACCACCACGGGAACCGTCAGGATAACAGGTGAAACCTCTCAAACGATGGGCATAGCTGGCTAAAGTTTGAGCGAACGGTTTTACTAAATCCTCATTATTACCATCAGTACCCCAAGCTGGAAGGTTAATGGTAGAAGAAATAGACATATCAACGTAGTCTTGAACGTCAGCTTGAAACTTAATACGCCTCTCGAAATCATTAGCTAAGTCCAGAGCCGACTCTATTGAATCAGGATCAACATCATAGCGTTCAATGAGTTCTTGAGAAGTGCTATCGACTACGTACTGGTAGTGCCATTCTGTTCCGTGTTTGAGGTAACGCCTCTTGTACGCCACCGCGAATACACTTTCGATACCACTGGTGCTACTTGTGAGTATACTAATGCTACCAGTAGGAGCAATGGCGCGGTTAGCCACAGGATGAGATATGCTAAGTAAGTCGCTATATTTCGTAGAAGCTCTATCAGATGCACTTTTGTATACCGATAGATACTTATGTAGTTCGGGGGTAACTTCATATTTGCTCCCTTGTTTTAAAAGAAATTCATGGACTCCCATCAAGCCCAAACCTAAACGTCTATTCTTAGCTCTCGTTTTTCCGACTTTGGCATAGGGTAAGTCTGCTCGTAGCGTTCCGCACAAGAGAAAGAGGATGGCAAGGTCAACGACTTCTGAGAGTTCTTGTATTGACTCAATGCGCCCAAGGTTGATGGAGCCAAGGTTGCAAACGTCACTATCGTCGGCTGATGTAACTTCAGTACAAGCGTTGCGTAATGTCTCTTGTTCCTTGTCAAAGAAGTTAAACGAAAATCCGGGTTCTCCCGTGGATAACGCCTGTCTGACATTTTGCTCAAAGGCTGAACCAACATCACCTGTCTCCCAATAATTCATTAACCAATCTGTGTCGTAGTTGACTGAGATGTTCGTCATATCCATTGGTGCGTGGTAATTGAAATCAGCTTCCTTCGCTTTCGCTACGGTAATGTCAGAACCAGCGATATACATTTCATGCCAGTTCTTTAGCTTTAGAAAATCGTAAACATCACCATGCTTATGACTAAGTGAGGCATAGATAGCAGAGCGACGAGAGCCGCCTTGCATGACACGCCGCCCGATCTCATTAATCATTTCCATCTTTGCAAGTGGGCCTGAAGCCAAACCACCAGTAGAACCAAGCGTTGAACCACTCGCTCTATAGCGTGAGTAGTCAACCCCGATACCACCACCTGTCATCAGACAGCTTTCAGATTTCCAAGAAAGGTTAGCCCAATCTTCACGGGTATCTTCCTCTGCTTTAAGAAGGTAGCAGTTGTTGAAGAATTTCTTCTTACGACCAGCGTAGTAAAGGTATCGACCACCAGCGATAAACTTCATGTCGATCATATGTTTCTTTAACTGTTCCTTGGCTTCGTAAAGAGTGCGATCAAGATCAGAACAAACGTCATCGACTAAAGTGTTACAGAGTTCTTCCCATGTTTCTGCACCTTCATGGGCATACTTATGATTGAATATATCTTCTGCGAATTGACTACGGAATTGAGGGTTACGATTTGACTTAAACAATTAAATCCTCCAATTCCGCTGGTTTATAATTTGGGCCTTTCAGGATTTTCCCATCTGCCCGTACAAATACGTGACCCGTATCAGGATCAACCTTAGTCATGTTGGAAGCGTGGACACGCTCAAGCACAGCCTCTAAAGGAAGCCCAAAGGTCACAGCGAACCCACTTATGACGTACTGAAGATCAGCTAACTCTTTCGCTAAAGCTACTTTAGTGTCGTGCGAAACAGCCCCAAGTGTCTGAATATCACCGTTTGCTTTTGTAACTTCGGTAACAAACTCGTTGTATTCCTCAATGATAAGATCAAGGCGAAACCGTAAAGACTGTGAGGACATTTCAATGTCACTCTGTAGCTTCATGGCGTTGTGGAACTCTTTGACTAATTCTTCGCGGTTCATAATTTTAACTCCATTTGGTCAGACTTTTCGGCTTCAGAAATAAGCTGGTCGAGATACCAACGAGCTTTCTTTAAGTCTTTAATAGGGTTGTTCTTATGGGGGGCGCGAGTGACGTACTTAATGACGTTACCTTCAGCGAAACCCATTTCCCAAGAGGTGATGTACTCAAAGACTTCAATACCCATTGTGTAATGCGTGGGCTTGTTAACTTCGACGTAATGCTTATCCGATTCTAGTTTTTTCATGTATTCTACAGGGGATGCCATAATGTTAATTCTCCTTTTTCAATGTTGCCAAACTCTCACACCCACGGATCGTCGTCGGGATGCCATAATGTTAATTCTCCTTTTTCAATGTCATAGTTTTCATGCCGACAAATACGAGCGACTTGGGCTTGAACAAGCGCATCTTCCTTAGTAAGACCCTTCGACTCGTAGGTACTAACGACAGTTTCCCAAGATGGGTCTGACGCTAGTATCTTCTCTGCGGTTTTAGGGCCGACTGTCGGACAGCCTTTGTAATTGTCGGTAGTGTCACCAGTGAGAGTTTGAAAAAGATGCCAGTAGTCGGCTTGTTTCTTGGTGATTTCCTTTATCCCATCTTCAATACGCCAGATGAGTTTCGACGGTATGGTTTTCATATCCTTGTCGATACTGACGATAATCTTATCGCCTTTAACAAGGGTAGGATGGGTAGCTAATATCCCAAGAACATCATCACCCTCTAAAGTGTCGAAAGCGTAAGTCTTAAATTCTGTAGGTAGCCACTCAAAAAGAAGGGGTAGCCCGACAGGTTTATAACCCTTACGATTACGATTGTCTTTGTAGGAAGGTAAGATGGATTTACGGTAGTTATCTTTACCACCTTGTCCAACTTTCGATAACGCAATGATGGATTTGTCAGCTTCAAAAGTTTCTTCTAGGGACTTAATGTGTGATCGAATGTTACGCTTGGCTGTTTTATTATCCAGCATAACGACGAACACATCAGGTTCATCAGGACACACGAAAGGGGATTGGGTAACAGCCGCCACCTGAAATGCTAGAATGTCACCATCTATTAAAAGTGTACGCATCAGTGAGTCTCCTTCCATGTATCACCAATTTTAAATTGCCCATCAAGAGGACACGCGAAATCAAAATGCTTCCCTGCTTCTGCACAGGCTTCGACACAGACTTCACCAATCAATTCAGCTAAATGTTCTTTACAGGCGATCTGCACTTCGTCATGTACCCAAGCACAAAAGGCATAATCACCAGCCCACCCGTGAGACAGTTGCTTTAAAGCTAATTTCTTCTCAACAATAAGAAGCCATTGCTTACACAAAACCGCACCGTGGGATTGTAGGAGTAGATTAACAGCCGAATGAGGGGAGCGTACATGAAGGTATCGACCATCTAATCCGACCAGATATTCCTTTTCGCACTGGCGTTCCACGGCTTTACGCAATTTGGCAATAGCTGGCGTAGCTTTAAGAAACCTTTTAATGAGAGTCGCACCATAGGCCGTAGAACCCCCCACCACACTACCGATCCTTTTCGCCGAGCCGCCATACAGGAACGCATAGATGAAGGTTTTTGCTTGGCTCCTATCGCTGAGACCCGCCGCCTTCGCGTTAGCTTCGTGGATATCACCATTAATCACCTCTTGTGCATAAGCACCCTTGTCGAATTTATGAAGTTCAGCGGCTAAAGCACGTAGCTCTAACCCTGACATATCAGCCCCGACAAGTTTCCAGCCTTGAGGTACATGGAATAACTCACGACACCTATCGCCGTAAGGTGAATGAGTGCTTGGAACTTGGGCAATATTAGGGAAGGCGTGGCTGGCTCTACCAGAAACAGTACCATTGGTTATAACTGAACCGTGGATTTTTCCATCACGTTCAACCTTTAACCAAGCCTGTCTCCCATCGGAAAGCTGACCTAGACGTTTTTGTAAAAGAAAGTATTCAGCTAATAACTTAGCTTCGGGATAAGGCAGACCATTAAGAACAGTTTCATCTACCTTTGGTAAATTGTTTTCAGTTAATTCTTCAGGTTCCCATCCGTATTTGTCGATAAGCTTTTCACCGACTTGCTTACGTGAGCTAGGATTGAAAACGTGTATCTTCTTTTTCTCAAAGAGTTTACCCTTCTCATAACCAAGTTTAGAGTTATTAACCTTGGGGTAAAACGGGATCACTTCTTCTTCGGGAGGCCATATCTCTTGAAGCTCTGCCTCAATCTCTAAGCGTCTTTCATTGAGATCAGCCAAAAGTAAAGTAGCTTTATCAATGTCAAAACAAAAACCGTTCTGCTCCTGTTTCCACATAAGATGAGCAATATCATGTTCTAACTTTGATGCTTGTTCAGGAACACCCTTTTTCAATATACGTCTGTAAAGAGTATTGGTTACTTGAACATCCTGTTCGCAATACGTTTGCATCTTGGGAGTCCACCGATCAAAACCATTATCGACATGACCCTTATGACACCGTAGGCGATACCCCCAAGCTTTGAGGGAATGTGATCCGCAGAGATTAGCAGGGTGTTCGCGTATATTCTTTTCGATAGCCCTGTAATCAAGCTCTTTTATGTGAGGCCAGAGCAACCTAGTGAGAACAAGTGTGTCGGTGATCTTTGCTCTCGTTCTGAATTGGGGGTAAATTTTATTTAAAACAGGTAGATCAAATTTGATGATGTTGTGACCAATGATCTCGTCAGCGTTTGTTAAAGCATCAAGACCTTTCTGCAATGGTGTGTAACCAGTTTGGTCAGCGCATGAAATCTGTTTACCTGTATCAACCTCAACCAAAACTAATGAGTGAACCTTGCTGCATCGGTCAAGGAAGCCGTCTGTTTCGATGTCGAATATGTATCTCGCCATAATCTTCCTTTCATTTCGTGATGTAAATCTTCAGCATACCTTTCAGCATGGTTCAGTTCTTTCTGTAGTCTTTTGATCTCCGCTTTAAGCCTTCTATTTTCAGCGAAAACATGAAGCGCAAGCGTGAGATTTTCTAAAGTAGCTTTAATCAAGACACTCTCCTTAATGGCATGGTTCCTAATAAATCAGCCCTTCGGCTGTAAGCTTCCATAAGGCAGGCATGCCATTCATCTTCATCAAGTGTATGGAACGGGGATTCTAAATGCTTAATAGCGGTAGTGAGTTGTAAGATCATATCCCACTTCCACTCCTGTTGAGGATCATCCTCATAGTCCGTCTTGAGAAATTCCTCCAACCGCATCGTCAGTCTCCGTATAATGTAATTCTTCGGATAAACGTCCTGTCATACGGTCATAAGAGAGGTATGTAGCTAGGCCAGTTTCACCGCTGAAGCGATTTTTAAGAACCGATACCTTGGTGATGCTTGAGTTTTCTGACTGATCTCTCGACAAGGCGATACACATATCAGACAGTTGGGCTATCGAATGTGATCCTCTTAAAGCGTTGAGCGTTGGGTCGCGCCCATTCTCAAAACCTTTATCACCCTCTGATCGACGTAGGTGGGACACTAAGATAAGACCGACACCTGTTTCTTGAACAAGCGTCCGTAGCATGGTCATAGCGTTATCAATCATACGTCTTTCATCACCATCACCAATACCACTAACAACAATGGATAGGTGGTCGAGGAAGATGTAACGACAGAAACAAGCCTTTGCTAAAAACCGCACACGGCTTAACAAGTTCTCGATTTGTGTCGAACCGAAATGGTCATAGAGAAAGACTTTTCCACTACCAATGGTTGTGTCAAAAGCCATCCTCATGTCGTTTTCATCCACACCTTCACGGTCAAGATGAATAGGTTTATTAAGCGCAAGACCCATAAGACCAAGACCAGTACGCTTAACTGTTTCTTCCAGCATAATCATCCCGACACGTTCACCAGAATTAATCATGCTGTAAGCCATTTCGCGGATCACACTGGTCTTACCAATACCAGAGCCGCTAGTGATTGTGACAAGCTCACCCTCACGGCAACCTCGCGTAATTTCGTTGAGACCACTCCAAGGGTAATCTATTGAAGAAATGTTATCTTCCTCAACAACCACATCCCAAAGATCACAACCATCAACGATGCCGTCTGGCCTGTATTCTTTGGCTTTCCAAATAGCGGCGGTTAGCTCCTTCGATCTGCCAGCGACCAGCATTTCGTTTGCGTCTTTCAACGGGAGCTTGGCAACACGGACTTTACTTGGGGAAAATAAAGATACGCATTGCTCTACCGCCTTTTGACCCTGCGCGTCCTGATCGAACATCAAAACCACAGAGTCAAAACTTTCCAAATATTCAAGATGTTTTTCTAATGCTTTACGTGCGCTTGGTGCGCCATTCGGTATGGAAACCACAGGCCACTTCGCACCTTGGGATTCCGCTACGGAAAGTGCATCAAGCTCACCTTCGCACACCACGATCTTTTTACCACCAGCATTATACAGGTTAGCTCCAAACAGTTGAGCGTTGTTCATACTACCTATGATACGAAAATCTTTATTTGGGTAGCGTATTTTCTGTGCGACTAAAGTTCCTTTAGTGTCAAAGTAAGGTGCTATATGGATTTTCTTTCCATTGTCAGAACCCACAGAATAATCGAAATGCTGACAAGTATTATGACTAACCTTACGCTTGCCTAAATGTTCCACTGTACCGCTTAGAAAAGAACCGTTTGTTTTAGGTTCAGTCATGTCTACTCCTTTCTCATCGTTGCTGTGATATTGGCAACCGAAACAGTAAACATGACCATCATCGTAACGTGCGAGATTATCTTTTGATCCACACTTAGGACACGGTTCATGTCGAATGAATTTAACCGATTGCTCCCCCCTCATACTCACTCTCCATCCATTCTTGAACATCGAAACTTGGACAAGCCTTGGTGACACCTTTCAAATCACGATGACCAAGGATCATAGCGTCAGGCCATCTTGATTTAAGGTCATCAAGTAGAGCTTTCAGAGTTTCAAATTGTTCGGGGTTAAAATTGTTTTCAGGTTCTAAGTCAGCATCAACACCACCAGCGAGTGCGACACCTACTGATTTGTGATTGAAGCCTTTAGCGTGTGCGCCAGCTTCACTCAGTTCACGACCTGTTTCTAAAGTGCCATCACGTTTAATTAAAAAATGATAACCAGCACTGAAGAAGCCGCGTTTTCGATGCCACTTGTCGATGGTAGCCATGTCAATGTCAGACTTAGCTTGCGTTGCAGTACAATGTATTACTATTAAATCAGTCGTATCTCTCATAAGCGCATACTCTGGTCTTTTCAGAGTCCCTAATAGTTGACGGAAATGTTCGCGCTCCTTTTTTGAATAGTCTTTCCAATCCGCTAAGATTTGGGCTTGAGGTTTTTTCTCACGTAAATACGGGAGTAATAGTTCAAGGATTGGTTCAAGCTTCTTACCCCCCAAGACCCAACGATATACGGGTCGGCCTTTCTGACGTTTTGGTAAAAGAATACTTCCACCAAATTTTTGTCGGAAAAATAAAAGTGATGGTAAATAGGTATTATCTAGCTGAAGCCGAATAGAATTATGGTTCAAAACAAAAGAACCTTCTCCATCCAAATATCCAGCCATCCATGCTAAATCTAAAGTATCCATGAGAACGGAACCTCTTTCTCGCACCAAGGAAAACCGTTCTTGTCAGACCACATGGCATACGTGGTTTTTGATGACCGATTTAAACGGGCTTTAGCATTGGCAAAAAGAAAACGAATATCTAGGTCAGGGTTTGAAGCCTTAACCAGTTTCATTTTCTGTCGGTCTTTGGAGTCAAAACGTCCCTTCACTTCCAAGTAGATACCGTTTGGAAGAACAAAGTCAGGTAGATAGTTACGAGACTTTGCAGGGACTTCGTATTTAATTTTATGGGGTTCAAATTCAAACTTCACACCCTGCTTGTCGAGGTATAAAGCTACTTTATATTCTAAGCCTGAACGGAAATCGCACGAAACCCCGTTAAATTCAGCAGTTACTTTCTGAAATGTTTGGGACTTCGTGCGATAACGACTTACGACAGGCTTAGAGATCGTCGTTGTCGTCCGTTTCTTCAAAGCTATCTTCCTCGACTTGATCTGCGGAAAAGCCATCTTCAGCTTCAACGTCAAAACCAGCAGTACCGTTACCACCAGCTTTGAGTTCGATGATCTTGCAGATTTTCAAACGCACAGGAACACCAACGCCAGCAGGGTTAGCGTATGGGAAATCGGGATCACCAATCTCGACACCGACACGGGCAACAGTTCCAGACCAAGGATTGACACCCGATACTGGTGCACCCTTGGAGTCGATAAGAGCTACCTTGTTATCCCAGCTTTCACCGCTTTTGTTTTGGCCTTTAGCCTTAACTTTGAAGTTGAAAACGATGTTCCCTGTTTCGTTACCATCATCATCAATTTCATCCGACCACGGTAAAATCTTGCGTGTCTTTTTTGCCTTGGCTTTATTCTCGCCAGCCCATTTGTCGAACCCTTTCTGAACGATGCCATCAATCGACTCCATAAATTCTTGACAGTTTTCGGATGCGATAACGATCTTCGTTGAATAGACACCATCAGCATCGAATTTCGTATCAGGCTGAACAAGGTGGGGGTATTTGAGTTCGCCTCGCGGCGACCAGAGTTTTGTTGTTTGACGAGCCATAATTTATTTCTCCTTTCGGTTTCAGGTTTCTGTCTTTTATTCAAGATTGGGTGTTAATTCAAAAAGTCGCTTTAAAGCTACTATTTAGGCAAAACAATAGCGTGAAAACGTGATTTGAGATAAATCCAAACTACCTTGCTTTGGTGCTGGTGGTATTAGCTTCCGACGACTTTCAGGTAATTGGAGTTTTATCTCTGTAGCAAAATGATCGAACACATCAATCGTTGAATACATCTCCACCAAAGCATCGCGTATCGTCAAAAAGAACCCTTCGTCACCCCCCATATCAGCGGCAAGACAACCGAATGAATCATGGACACACGCCACTTCTTTAATACCACCTTGGAATGATCGAATGACAGTCAGCATCATGTGGCTACTGTCGTTGCCGTGGATGAAATTTGGAGAGACAGCGTTGGATTGGCGTAGCGTATTAATCTTGTCGGTTTCTTCGGAAATCGTAAACCGTAGCCGCTTTGAGCCATGAAGATACGTATCGACCCTATGCCCTTCTTCTTTCCAATAGGCTTGAAGAATCGGGAAATTCACAGGCGTATTCCAGCGTAGAGGTAGGTCAGATTTAGATGCAATCATGGCAACGGCACGTAACCATTCCATACCTTCAGATGCCTTAACCACAGTTTTTGTCAACGCATCCCAAACGTGTTTGGCTAGATACATAGCTTCCTTGTGACCAGAACCCTCGAAAGGCCACAAAGGTTTCTGTTGCTCTAAGGCTACAATCTGGACAGCCGAAACCCCTTTGTTTTTCGCATTGTCCAATCGCCGTTTCCAAGAACACAGTTCCTTGAACCTTGGGCCAAGGTGATCTTCTAAGATTTGTTCCTTGAATCCATAGATACGACTTGAATAGCTGTAGGTCATAGCATTGCGTTTATAGAGATCACGACTCTCACATCCGTATTCAAGCCATGCCTTTGCGTAGATTTTGTCCTTCTCATCACCATGTTCAGCATCGTGCTTAACCGATAAAGCCACTTTATCCGCAATCGTCTGGTAGAAATCATAAGGCTTATCATTCGGAATAAGATTGACTTGTCCACCTGTTTCCTCACATCGGAGGCCACAAGCGAAATGCTGAAGGCCAGAACATGACGCATCCATAGCTACTATCACGTTGCTAACAAAGCTATCACCTTCACGCACGTACCCTGCCCATTCCTTTGCGGCCTGTAGTAGTTGGAACCTAGCCTTTTTACCAGCGTCAGCCCATTGACGATTGGTGAGGGGATCATCAACCCACGACAAAATCATATCGGTGTTATCGTAAACCCAATCCACACGTTCCTCGAATGAAAGCTTGTCTAGTTTTACGTCAGCTACATTACTGGCGAGATTAGCTAGGTGTATCGCCAGCCAGTTTGCACCATGTTCACCTAGAGGCTTACCACGTTCAAAACGAATAAGGGATTTCATGTGGTCAGAACCTTGGTAATTAAAATTAGGGACGCAATAGGCTCTACCCCTGAAATCAAGTTGGATGGGGATGAAGAATTTTTCGTATTTGCTAAACTTTCGGGCTGTCACCAGAGTTTGAACAAAAGCGGCACGTTTGGAATAAAGTTCTCTGTTGGCTTTCTTGACTTGTGTAACCTCTCTGCGCCACACCCTAACCTTTTCTTCGTAGTCGCTATCGTTTTCGTTTTCTAGCTGATTGGGACGGGGTGGCTCATCTTCATTAAACGTGGCAGGGATACCAGCCCAAGTTGCATTGGACTCCTGAAGTTGAAACTGAATGTCTAACATCCAATCATCGACAACAAACGGTACAGACTGAAGATCATTCACCGCTTGGTAGACCAGTGGCATCTTCCAGTGTTTAAGTTCTTCCAGATAACCCTCGCTGTAAGATTTAACTAAGCGCAGAGGCTTAACGTGTCGGCTCAGATAACCACCGCCGAAAGCCCCGTTCCACGGGCGAGGCTCGACAATCATCGGTTCATACAAAAGGAAAAGAGAATTTACGGAATGGTGGTATTGGTCGATGAAAGTCATGCACTCAGGCGTAGGCATGAGAAACTTCTCACGATACATCTTACCACGCCCTTTATGCACAGGCTGTACTTCCTCTTTGATTAAACCCGTAGACTCAATGACAGCCTCAACGAGATATGCGCCTACAAGCGCACGTTCAGTTTTAGTCCATCGTCTGAATTTAATGTTCTCCTTCATGCCTACATTGAGGAAAAGTTGGCGTTTATATTCGACAGCAAACCTCTCCTTCGATAACCGATAAAGACGTTTGAATAGTTTCTCGTCCTGTTCTCTAAAATCAGCTAGAAGAATTTCATCTTCAACCATTCCACCAACATACATATACACCGTCGTCGCACTGTTCATCTTTGTGATGAAGTTTAGGATACCGCGTAGAGCTAGATATGAGATTGTCTTTAGGTCTTGGTCTTTTAGTAACTTTATTGCGCTTGATCTTCGACCAGCCCCACCAGATAGAACCTTTGTGATCCTTTGGTCTAACTCGGTATGTACCTTATGCACTAATTCCTTTAGTACGTGTTGGCCCACCAATGAGTCTGACGTAGTGTTAGACCTAACGTGAAACCTAAAATTATCTTCATACCTTTTTATTCCCCCTTCCCTCATACCATGTTCTAACTCTACCTGTTCTCTAACGAGCTTCTTTAGGTTACTCATTGTTTCTCCTTTCGCTGTTCTTTTGTTCAGTATTGGGTGTTAATTAGATTTTACCCCCTTTGTGTGACTCCGTGACCATAAGCATAAAGTAGCTTTAAGGCTATGATATAGATAAAAAGAACCCAAAGCCTCACAGCCTTGGGTTTGTCGATCATTAGCATTTAAGCTATAGTTTCACAAGGGGAAAGCCACAGGATAGGTACCTGAAACCTGCGCGTCTACCAATTCCGCCACCTAGGCATTGTGCTGAACCGTGTTTTACTGACTTATTAGGCATTTGCAAAGGCATTTGGCCCCACCCTGTTATCCGTGGCCCCATCTAAATAGGTTTCTAGTATCCTGTACTTTGGCCCACTAAAGTTACTTTATTTCGATCTCTTTTAGCAGTCTCTTATCATCTGCTATTATATCTCTAAAATCGCCTTGTGGGTGATCCCTAGCAAAATCCGTCCAATAATTTAGATGATCCTTAACTACTAATCTAACCGACTCTAATAAATGGTCAGGAACCGTCAGAATCGTTTGGTTTTCTGTTGACATTATAATTTCCCTTTCATTTAACTACTTTTAAAAAATCTTTACGTGGCTTTCGGTCATTAACTACATACTTATACTTGTCGATCTCAGGCCAAAGAAACTCGTCAACCTCAAAGTGTGTAAACTTATGTTCCTTTCCATCACCCGTGGTCACAGTCAGGTGAAGATCAACAACAATTAAGGGACTATTGTGGACACCACGGGTCGGCACTAATTTCCATTGAGAACGGGGCTTCGTATCGTGATCGAAACAATCAGGAACCAGTTCCATCAAGGCTATACTTTTCATTAGCTCAATCTGTAGTTCCTCGATAAGTTCTTGCTTTCGTGTAGTCTCCCTGAAGGTAAGTTCAGTCCACTCAAGGAAGGATAACTTTGTGTCTTTCATAGGCGTATATCTCCAAACATCTTGTTAATATCGACAGCCGCCTCAACAAGCATCTCATCGTCAAGATGGGCGTACCTCAATGTGGTCTGTATGTCTTTATGCCCCATCCAATCCTTAATAACCTTGAGATTGATACGAGCCTTAACGAGCCGCGTAGCGCACGTATGTCGTAGGCAGTAAGGAACAAAATACTGGTCATCACTTAGCCCTAACTGGTCACGCATGGCGTTCCACCTATGATTAATCTCACGTTTATCCTTGATGTAGAAAAACGGGGTATCCTCATCGGTATAAAGTGACTTTAGTGCATCGTGGCTACGATCAATCAGGGGTATGGTACGAGGCTTATGGTTCTTGGTTTCCCACAAGTGTACGAACCATTGATTATCAGACCCCGTGAGTTGGTCAGGCTTGGCTCCCTGTTGCTCACTTGGTCGAAACCCTGTGTCTATACCCACCATGACGTACTTAGCCATCCACGGGTCGCCTAGATCATGGAAACACTCATAGATGCGCTGTTCTTCGGCCTTGTCTACCCACCGTATGCGCTGACCGCTTTCCTTTAGCCAATCGAACGGCGGCACTGAGTCTATCCAGTTACGCCTTGGGTCAGCCGCATACGAGAGCATCTTGTGAAGCACCGACAATTTACGGTTGATGGTACTATTGCCGTTACCTTTCGCGGCCCAAAAATCCATAAGTTCCTCAACGTGGTTGAAGTTGATACTTTTGATCCTTGGGTTTCCAAGCATGGTGACAATTTCCTTCGAGCGTATTCGTGTCATCTGTTCGTCACCTTTTCCAGCCCACACACGGCGCATCACACGGGTACGTAGCTGGCTTAGATATTCAGGTACAGATGTACCATCGTCGGAAGCTAAAGTAACTTTAGAGCTACTTTCTAGTGAATCAAAATCAGCCTTCCACTTGGTTTCAGCTTCCACCGCTTCAAGATGTGTATCGAAACGCTGACGTTTACGTTCTCCCTTATGTGTGACGGCGGCTAACCATCGGCCCGTAAGTTTACCGCCACGCTTTTCCCTATATACACTCATTCATCACCCCCTAACATTACGGTTGCTCTGTCAATAAAGGCGCGACCTTTAGGGGTTAGGTAGTAGTTCTTTTCCCTGTCGGAATCAGGACTTCTACTCCCCGATACCATACCCATACCCCCGATGCCCGACTTAGTTTTCGAGTCAAGGCCCATAAGGTTACGTGAAGTTGCTGGTACATTGCTATTTGAGAATTTAACAATATCCCTCTGGTTTGCCCCTTCGTGTTGCGCTACCGCTAACAAGGTTTGAAGTAACGATACCGTAATTTTGTCGCTATGCCCTTGGTTTTTAAAATCATCCAGTATTTGTGCTAGTCTAACTAGCTGTTTATTAATAGCCACCTTTATCCCCCTCCCTTATTCCTCCAAACTAAAAATCGAAACGAACCTACTCCTAATACCACTAATTCCTTACGTTTTTCTAAATAGGCTTTCGCTTTTAATATATTATCATACTCAATCTGAACGCCTAACCAACGATTTTCAATGTACCAGAACATCATACTACTCTGCATTACTGTCTCCTTTCTCCTATATACTTTACGCGGCTACGTTCTTTTGCGCGGCTACGCTCTACGTACTATCACGTTAACTATCACGGGAACGCTTGGCAAAAGCCAAACGAACCCCTGAAGCTATGG
>VTLG01004745.1_pt1 | contig 14504 bp, 17 predicted proteins | sample 4694571 | NCBI WGS metagenome assembly VTLG01 (sample SAMN12604809, study PRJNA352737) | marine metagenome | biome: ENVO:00000447; feature: ENVO:00000209|ENVO:00000569|ENVO:01000036; material: ENVO:00002151; isolation source: viral sequences binned using virsorter ...
TTATTCAAGATAGTGCTAACTATACAGTTACTGGCACTACACTTGATTTTGGTACTGGTAATGCTCCTTCAACTGGAACAGGTAATATATTTGTAAATTATATAGCTAGACCTATAGCTACAGTAGGTCATCCCTCAACTAGCAATTTACAAGCTGCAGCAGGTACATTTACAAGCACTCTTGATGTTACAGGCAATACTACTCTAAGTGGTAATCTTACCTTAACAGGAACACCGACAGGAAATTTTATTACTCATATTGACCAATACAGAATAATTGGTAATTTTGATACGGACAATAATCCATTAGGTTCTGGGACACCTTCTAATAATACAATAGAAAGAAATGATACTACAGGAGCTGCTTTATTAGGAACTGCTATGACAAATAGTAGTGGCATTTTTTCTTTTCCTACTACTGGATTGTGGCGAGTAGAAACTTCTGTGTATTACAAAGCTGATGCCAGTACAAATGATGGTGGATTAAAAACTGATATACAACTCACCACAGATAATAGTAATTTTAACACAATGGCTCGTGGAAGTGGTAACTCTCATAATACAAGTTTGGCAGCAGAGGATTCTGTTTATGTTCAGGTATATCTTGATATAACTAATACTTCTACACACAAAGTAAAATTTACTAGTGATTCAACTGGGAACGCTAACACAACCATACAAGGTGATACTGATATAAGCAAAACTTGGTTTTGTTTTACTAGATTTGGAGATACATAATGGCATTAACTAAATTACGAGATGGTGGTTCTGATTTATCAACTTTTAAATTACTTCAAAATACAACAATATCCAGTTCAACGAGTAGTGTTACAGCTTCAAGCAGTATAATAACTTCAGCCCACGACATTTATTATATTCAGTTTCAATTTGATAGTGTTAGCGATGATGACCAACTACATGGAAGATTTTTGCAAGATGGCTCAAATGTTTTTGGAAGTAATTATCAATATGAATTATCAGCAGGTGGAAGCTCAACTTATACTTCAAGCAATGGGGATACTCATTTTGAATTTGATGTTGTAACAAATGGCAATGCAGCAGGAGAAGGTCCGGGTGGATATCTTTGGATTTATAATATAAATAACAATGATTTTCCTGCTGCTTTTGCAGGAATGCTAAACGACCATAATTCATCTGCAAACCATACAGGCAATAGCATTTTTGGAACTTTGAAACCTTCAAATAGAGCAGATACAGTTAATGGTTTTAAAATGTTTTTTGGAAGTAACAACATAGCAAGAGGTTATTTTAGAGTTTGGGGATTAAAAACATGACGAGATATCAAAATATTGATGGTAAAAGAGTGCAACTCACTGCCGAAGAAGAAGCTGAACGAGATGCAGACATAAAAGCATACTTGGACAAACAACCGAGTAGAAGAATGGCAGAGCTTCGCAGACGAAGAAATTTACTATTAGCTGAAACAGATTACATGGGTTTGTCGGATAACACTATGTCTACTGCTTGGAAGAACTATAGACAAGCACTAAGAGATATAACTACTCAAACACCAACAGATTTCGCTTTGTCAAATATTAAATTTCCAGAAAAGCCAACGGAGTAAATTATGGCATATTTAGGAGTATCCCCAAGTAACGGAGTACGAAAAGTACATACTTACACTGCTACTGCAAGTCAAACAAATTTCAGTGGTGCAGGTGATGAAGGAATAACTTTATCATACACAGATGGCACATTTACAGATGTGTATCAAAATGGTGTGTTATTAGGCACAGCAGACTATACTGCAACGAGTGGCACATCAATCGTGCTGACTCAAGCAGCTTCTGCAGATGATATTATTGTTGTAATTGTGTACGATGTATTTGGTGTAGCAGATACAGTAAGTAAAGTAGATGGTGGTACATTTGATGGTAACGTTACATTTGCAGGTACTGCAACATTTAGTGGTAGTGTAGTAGGAATATCCTCTGCAGCAGATGACATAACTGCAGGAGATGCAGCAATAAATTTAACCACTACATCAGGAAATATTACCATTGATGCACAAGGTTCAGATACAGATATTATATTTAAAGGCACTGATGATTCATCTGATATAACTGCACTTACACTTGATATGAGTGATGCAGGAACAGCAATATTTAATTCTCATGTACTACCTGCAACTGATGATGCAGTAGATTTAGGTTCTTCTTCAAAACAATGGAGAGACATATATACAGGTGATATAAACTTAAATAACACCAAGACGAGGGATAACGAAGTAGATGGCACTAGAGGTTCTTGGACAATCCAAGAGGGTGCAGATGATTTGTTTTTATTAAACAGATTAAATGGTAAGAAATATAAGTTTAAATTAGAGGAGATGTAACATGGCTTTGATTGTTGGTGGAACTACAGTAACAGGTACACAAGTGCTAGACGCAACAAAATTATCAGGTACTTTACCTGCAATAAGTGCTGAAAATTTAACAAATGTACCTTCAGGTTCAAGTATTCCAACTACAACTGCAGGTGTTGTAGGTTCTCTTGCTTTTTGCAGACGAATAGTTGGCTCTACTTCAGGAAGTTCTACAACGAGTAATTTTTTAAGATATGCAGGAGTTGGTTCGAGTGGAGTTTCGGATTTAGCTACAGCATATACAGGTGGTACATGGAGAAATATGCAAAATCAATCTATAGGTGAAAACATAGGTGGTGTTTGGCAGAGGCAATCATAATGACAATTAAGATAAAAGGAAATGGTGCAACATTACTAGGTGCTAAGAATCCAGTATGGGCAGACAAAGAAAAAACATTAATAGTTTTAGATTGTAAGTTTTCTCATTATCCTGCTTTAGGTATGACAGAAAATGATGGTTACTATGGTTTTTTAGCAAACCCTAATGATGTTGAAGAGCATGGCAGACAAATATTTGAAAAAGCAAAAGCAGGTGACTATGGAACTGTTGGAGATTACGTAGAACCTAAAGGGGAATAAAATATGACAAAAGCAGCAGAATTAGCAAAGATGGGCGAAGTCCTAACCAATAGCCAGATTGGTGGGCGAAGGAACATGATTATTAATGGTGCAATGCAAGTAGCACAAAGAGGTACATCTCAGGCAAGTATCACATCAACTGGGTACTATACTTTAGATAGATGGCAAGTTGTAAATACTAATGGGGGTACATGGACAATGAGCCAAGATACAGATGTGCCAACAGGTGAGGGTTTTGCAAACTCATTAAAAATGGATTGTACAGGTGCTGACACAAGTCTTGGTTCATCAGACCATTTGTATGTAAGAACAAAACTTGAAGCACAAGATTGTCAAAATATGAAAAAAGGCACATCAAGTGCAGAAAAAGTTACTCTTAGATTTTGGGTAAAATCAGGTCAAACTGGAACACACATTGTAGAACTTTTAGACAATGATAATACTAGATTTGTTTCTTTAGCTTATACAATATCTTCTGCTAATACTTGGGAAAATCATACATTAACATTTCCTGCTGATACAACAGGAGCTTTTGCAGATGACAATGGTGTTGGTCTAGGTATTCATTGGTATATGGCAGCAGGAGATACATATACAAGTGGAACTTTAGGAACTACTTGGAATACTACTCAGGCAAATAGAGCAGTAGGACAAGTTAATTTAGCAGGTAGTGTAGATAATAATTGGTATCTTACTGGAGTGCAACTAGAAGTAGGCTCTACTGCCACACCATTTGAGCATAGGTCACCTGCAGAAGAACAACAATTATGTTTTCGTTACACAAGAAAATTTACAAGTCATACTTTTGGAAGAGCAAGAGATGGTGACAGTTTTTATGCAGGTAATGTTGTTTTTCAACCACCAATGAGAGGTACACCGACTTTAAAAAGTGGTGCTGATTTTAGTGTAAGTACTGGAAGTGGGGGTTCTCCTACAATTAATACTGGTCAAGGAGCTAGTGGCGAAAGTTTAATAATATCTAATGGTAGTGCTAATTGGACAACAAACGCATTCGCTAGATTAACTGACGCAGTATTTGAAGCAGAATTATAGGATATAATTATGTATAAAAAAATGTATTTGCCAAATAGTGAAGCAGGAAAAATATCAATTAACCCCTTTTATATTTTAAAAGATAATGGTGACCAAATACCAAGAGACCCTGCTAACACAGACTATCAAGAATTTTTGAAGTGGGAAGCAAAGGGAAATACCATTGGTGATGCAGAGCTAAATGATGCTTTACAAGCAAAAGTTAAAGCAGGAACACTAAAAGTAGTAGACTAAACATGGAAATAGATGCAATGTTATTTTGGAACATCATCCTAACTATGGTCGTTGTACCATTTGGTTGGGCATTTAACAAGATGTTTGGCGAAGTAAAGAGATTACAGATATTATTAAATAAGACACGAGAAGAATATGCACGTAAAGATGATGTCAAAGAAGATATGCATGACATCATGGATGCAATGAAAAGATTAGAAGATAAGTTAGATAAGATATTAATTGGAGCTAAATAGTGGCTAGATTTATTGGATTTAAACCTCAGGGTATACAAAAGATTGCCTCTAGAATGGGGTACACAGGTTCGATGGATGACTTTGACAGTTACCTAGAACAAAATCCTGAGAAGAAAAGACAAATGGTTGTCTATGAATCTTTAGCTAGGCAGATGGCTAAAGGTGGTGTTGTTAGAATGCAAGAGGGTGGTTCACCCTCTGAAGAAGAAAAAAAGGTGTTATTGTCAGATCAACCTTACACAGGTGGTCCTGCTATAACTATGCCTGTTGATGACCGAATGATGCCACCATCTGATGGTCTTACTCCTATTAACACTAATGCTCAAGCAGACCCAAGACAATTACCACAAGCAAACGTTCCTGTAGGATCAGACTACACACCTGAAACAGGTATAGGAGATGTTTTTACAGATAGAGCACAAGACCCCTCTTTACCTGAGGGTGGTGTAACTATACCTGTTGGCACACAAGTAACTCAAGATCAGCTTATAAGTGGAGATACAGGTCAAGTAAAAGGGACAGTTGGTGTATCTACTGCACAAGCAACAACTACAACTCAACAGTTACAAGACGAAAAAGAGGCTAATTTAACAACTGCAGAAAGAAGTTCTACTGGAGTAGATAGTGCTTTAGCGGCAACTAACGCTGCCCAAACAAGTTTAGAAGACCCTAGAGCATCAGTTGTTGCTGCCCAACAAACTGCAACAAGTGTTGGCGATCTAAACGCTGCCCAAGGTCAAGCAATACAATTACAAAATCCTGTTCAAAGAAAAATACAAAGTGGTGAATTAATTGAAGGTGCGGCAAATGCAGAGAAGGCAGCTAAATTTACAGAACAAATTGAAGCGGCAACTGCAACACCTAGTGAAAAGGCAACTGTAGCAGGTCAGCTATCATCATTAACAAAAGACTTTGATCTTGAAAATCCTCCTTCGTGGGCGGCAGGAGCTATAAGAAGTGTAGGTGCTCAACTAGCCAAAAGAGGTTTAAGTGTTTCTAGTGTGGCAGGACAAGCTCTTGTGCAAGCGGCATTAGAATCTGCATTACCTGTGGCACAAGCAGATGCTACAATATTTGCACAATTTGAAGATAAGAACTTATCTAATAGACAACAAAGAGCAATGTTGGCTGCTCAACAAAGGGCAGAGTTTATAGGTCAAGAGTTTGATCAAGAATTTCAAGCTAGAGTTGCAAATGCTTCAAAGATTAGTGATATAGCAAATCAAAATTTTACTGCAGAGCAAGCTATAGCTTTAGAGAATAGTCAAGCCGCAAATACAATGAACTTAAATAATTTATCAAACAGACAGGCTCTTGTATTAGCAGAAGCATCAGCGTTAAGTAATATGGATATGTCTAACTTAAATAATAGACAACAAGCTGCAGTTCAAAACGCACAAAACTTTTTACAATTAGATATGGCTAATTTAAGTAATCTACAACAAACAGAATTATTTAAAGCACAACAAAGGATACAATCTTTGTTCACAGATCAAGCCGCAGTTAACGCTGCTAATCAATTCAATGCAACATCTCAAAATCAAGTAGATCAGTTTTTTTCAAACTTATCACAACTAGCATCGCAGTTTAATGCAACACAAGCAAATGCTCAATCTCAGTTTAATGCAGGTCAAACGAATACAGTAGAAAGATTTAATGCTGAGATAAACAATCAACGTGATCAGTTTAATGCACAGAATCAATTAGCTATAGCACAGAACAATGCAGTGTGGAGAAGAGAGATTGCTACTGCAGATACTGTTGCAGTAAACAGAGCTAATGAACTCAATGCAAATGCAATATTAGATATATCAAAAGAAGCCTACGATAATCTGTGGTCACATTATAGTGATACAATGGAGTGGGCATGGAGAAGTGCTGATAATCAATTAGATAGAATAAATCAATTAGCCATAGCAGAAGTTAGTGCTGATATTAGAAAAGAAGTCGCGGCTATGGAATCAAGCTCTGCTGCAGGAACTGCAGTGGGCAATTTGATAGGCACACTAGGTGGTGCTGCAATAACTAGAGGACTATTTGGATAATGATAACAAACCCAACACTACAAATTTTAAATTCATTTGCAAAATTAAAATTACCAGAAAAAGAAGTTAAACCTAAAAGTATGGGCATGATGTCAAGATCGAGAACAACTGTTCAAGAAATGTCTGACACAGAGAAGCAACCTGCAATAATAGCAAAAGAAATGCAAATGTATATTAGAAATGCAAGAAACACACAAAAGAATGGAGACAAAGACGATGGAACAATCGTTTGATAGACCTATCCCCGGAATGGGAATGACACATGAAGTAGGAGCTAGACCTTGGCAAACCCCTCCATCAATAGTAACAGTGCAAGAGGGAACTGACTATTATGTAGAAAGAATGGGGACAGAAGAGTTTAAAAAAAAGTTAATAGATGTTATTGAAATAGGTGTGCCATTAACTACTTTAGCTAATACTATACAATTAGCCAGTGTTATGGAAGGTGTGCATACAGTCGATGTTGGTATATTGATGATACCTATCATAGTAGAATTGATGATCACAATAGCTGAATCAGCAAATATAGAATATAAAACGGGCATGGAAGGAATGGGTGATGATAGTCCAACTGCAATTAATAAATTTATGATTAAAAAATTGCAAGAAAAAGAGATGGAGGAGAGAGACACACCAAAGCCACAAGAGGAAGAAGTGCAACAAGTTGAGCAAGAGGAGCAACCCCAAACTCCAATGGGTTTAATGGCAAGGAGAAATTAAATGGCATTTTTAGGTTCTTTAGGAAAAGCACTAGGATTAGATTCTGAATTTGGAAAAGGTCTTGTAACAGGAACTGCTAGAGGATTTACTAAATCATTTCAAGATGACATTGATAGAACTAAAAATAATATTGATAATATGGTTCAAACATCTTTTAAAACAGGATTATCAGAGAAAAAAAGATACGATGCAGAGGTCAAAGAAAATTTAGAGATTGTAGAGCAAATTATATCTAATTTAGGTGGGACTGAAGGTAATTTAGGAAAAGATGTTTTACTTGCTGCAGATGGTTTAGTCAATCAATTTGGATTAACAAATGCATTAGAGTATTCTAAAAATGCCGCAAATGCTAGTTTTTACGGAATGTCACCTTTACAAGCTGTAGAAATAGCAAAAAAGTTTGATCATAAAACCCCTATAACTGCTAGTTTTATAGCAAAGAGAAAAGTAGACCCAATAAATATACCTGACGTAAAGCAATTAGGTAAAGATGCTGCAGTTGGAATAATGAAAGCAGATTTTTTAGGTGGAGACCCAGACTTCATGGCTAATGAGGGAGCTAAAAAAGCAGAAAGTCTTTTAAAAGCAGCAGGTGTGGACATAAACGATTCAGGTTCTTTTAAAGATTTACCTCCTGCTACAAAGGTTAAACTTGATCCTCTTGTTCTAGGCATGAACACTGATCCCTATAAAGAAATCAATAGATTGCAAATATTTAGTGCAAAGTTAAAACCGAATGATCCTGATTACGTAAAAAAGCAAAATAGAATTAAAAACATGATCGATTTCAATAGGATACAAATTCAAAAACAAGCAGAATTAAAAAGATTAGGTACAATAAGACAATTTAATTTTAGAGATTTTATGGCTTTAGATAATAACGTAGCTGATATATTAGTTGAAACATATGATTTTGATGCAACACCAAAAATGACAGGTGGCTATCTTACTTTAGGAGATAGTGAAAAACAAAGAACTTTAATAAATAACACAAAAAGATATTATAGTAGTTTGATTGCTCAAGCTATTGCCACAGGACCTGTAGATTTAGATCAAAATCAAATGGTTGAATTACAAAAGGCTATTCTCAATAATAAAAAAGTAACAATTGTTGATGGGAAGTTACAGGCTTTACCTAAAAACTATCTAAGTGATACTGAATTAGCATTAATTAAGAAAAAGTCTAGTGCAATTGGAAGTGTGGAGGAAGAAAATTTATCGATAGAAACTCTTGATAATCTAGTCACTAGATATAAACAAGCAAATGACAGTAGAGGTAAAACTAATCTACTTGCTAAAATTAGAAATAAAATAGAAAAAGAAAATCCTACATTTAGTGCAAATGAAATAGATAAAAAAATAAAAGACTTAGGAATAAACTAATGAAGGGTGATTATACTAAGTTTGCTCAAGAAGACTTGACGAGAAAAAACTTAATTAACAACACAAAATTTATAAACGATGCCTCTCAGTTTCTTGCTGATAGAGAAGATTATTTTTCCACAAACAGAGAAGATATATACGACAGATACTTGGAACATTTTCGTTATCAAAACGTAAATGAGGTTACTGCTGTGAGAGATATGTATCAGGCACAACAATATCAAAATAAAGGTGATGAAGAAGGATTAACTAGAATGGGTAATCTTATGAACACCTTTGATAAACAAGATGGTGAATTTACTGATGAAACCATAACAGATTATTTAGGTGGTGTCTTTTCCTCTCCATCTACTTATGCAGGTATGTTTTCTTTTGGTGCTGCAAAAAGTGGTGCTCTAGCTGCTCAACAAGGTATAAAGTTTGGAATAAAGCAAATTATAAAAAACGGAGTCAAGCAAAAAGGAATGAAAGATGCAATTACGTCAACTGCTATGAAAAAGGCAGGTGACTATTCTAGACTTAGAGCATTGAGAGAAGGATTTTCTAAAGGTGGATATAAAACGTTAATAGGTGCTGGAGTTGTTGATGCGGCAGGTGCAGGAGGGACAACTTTGGCACAAGAACAAACAAGAGTAGATTTAAACTTAAAAGATGACATAGATATGTCTACAGTGGCTCTATCTAGTGCTTTAGGAATGGCTCCGGGAGCACTATTAGGTGGTTATGCAGGTGCTAGTAAAGCAGTTACATCTAACATTGCAGAAAATTATGCTATAAGACAATTACAAATAAAAAGAAATAATGCAGAAGATGTTTATAAAGAGATCACCAGTAAACATATTGGCAAAAATAATTTTATAAGCAAAGCATCTAAAGAAATTAATAGTAAACTAAAATTATCCTTAGAAGAAACAGCAGGTAAAACTGCAATGCAAATGGGTAAACAATTAAAACTATTAGGTAAAGAAGACTCTGTTGGTGATTTAGCTATATCTTTAGATGATAAAATTATAGCGAACATAGCTTCTGCTGGAGCAGAAGTGGCTAATAAAGTTGCTCCTAGAGCAGGTGTTACAAAAGGCAGTAAGGAAGATTTAGAGGAAAGAATAACATCAAGAATATACAGAGGTTTGTTTGAAAGAAACGATATTGAAAAACAAGAATTTATTGATTCTATAGATGGAATATTAAAAAAATATAAATTAGAACCAGCAGAGTTTGGTGCGTTATATTTAGCTGATGTTTCTCAAGCAGGTAGAACAATGCAAAGATTTGGCGTAGCACAAAAAGAATTTACTACTAAACAACTAATGGGTGAGCTAAATGAAATAGATAAAGCTATGTTTACTTTGGGTGAAGGAACAGAAGCAGCAAGAAGAAAAGTTTTAGAACAAAATGAAAAAGGTGGTTTGTTAAGTGCAACATCTAATTTTTTAGCAACCTTAAATAAAACACGTATAGGTCTAATGACAGTGCAACTTGCCACAACTGTGAGAAACACTACTAATGGATATCTTCGTAATTATGTTTATGCTTTAGACAACTTAGGGTCTGCTGTGTATAGATTAGCCCAAGGCAAAATTTACTATCCTGCCAAGGGTACTATATTCAACGATGAAAACGCTAAAGAGGCAGGTAAGTTAGCAGTCGCTATGGGAGTGGCAGAAGCTAAGACATTTTTGCCATCAGCTAGATTAAAAGACATGTTTATGGGTTTTCAAGCTGAAGATACAGCGATATTAAAAAGAATGTTTCAAGACCCTGTTTTTGGAAACTCTGAAAAAGCACAAGAATTATTTAGAGAATTAGGAGACATAGGATCATTAGTAGGAAACGATAACAGTAGAATGATGATCGCTGCTAGGTTCGGAAACTTATTAAACACTAAAAGTGATAACATGCTTAAAACTGCTATCTTTTCTCGTGAAATTGATAAGGTAATTAAGGCTGATATTTTTGTTGATCCCAAGACAGGCAAGACACGATCTAGAGGATTTAAAGATAAAGGTATTAATAATTTAAGTGATTTAATAAACGCAGGTGGCTTGAGGCAAATAGATGATAAAACTTTAGCACAAGCCATGAACACAGCAATGGACTTTACTTATCAAACTGGTAAATTTAAAGGAAGAGGTGGAAGATTTAATGATCTTGCTGCTAGTTTCATAGATATATTTAGTAACTCTACTTTAGCTTCTACTTTTGTTCCTTTTCCTAGATATATGGTTAATGCTTTGAGATTTGCATATGAACATACTCCTGTGCTAGGTATGTTTAATCTCGGAAATATCTTAAATAAATCAGGGGCAGCAGAAAGGTTTGGAAAACAGGTAACAGGATTTTCTTTATTAACTGCTTTTTATAGTATGAGAGAACATTTCGGTGATGAAACAACAGGTGCTTATAGATATGTAAATCCTTATGGTCATGGCACATTTGACGCAAGAGCAGCTTTAGGTCCTTTTATGCCTTTTGCATTACTAGCAGATATGGCATATTCATATGGAGGTCCTGATGGTCCTCTAGAAAAAATGTTTGGATCACGATTTAGACTTCACGAAAATGATAAAGTTGTGCCTAGTATAAAAATTAGAGAGTTAATAACATCTGTAACAGGAGGCACTTTTGGTAGAGCAGGTATTAGTTTAGATTTCATTGACGGATTAACAAAAGCATTAACAGCAGAAGGAGATATATTAAGCACAGAAAGAGGACAAGAGGTAGGTGCTAGAATATTGGGTAACTATTTAAGCACTTTTGTTGTTGGGTCAGGAATGTTAAAAGATATATATGCTATGATAAGTCCTGAGTATAGATTATTGTCCGACAACACAGATGTAGAGTTTTTACCTTATGCATTAAAACAAGCCACTAGGTCTTTTCCAATAGAAATAAATTCAGATGGAGATGGATTTTTTGAAAGACCTGCACAAACTTCTCCTTTCAAAACATCAGGAATAAGAAATCATATGCCTTTATTTAGGCAAATATCAGGATTAACACCTGAAGAACCTAAAAACGAAGTAGAAAAAGAGTTTGATAGATTAAAAATAGACTATGTGCAAGTAGCACCAAGAAAATTAAGAGACCCAAAAGGAAATAGAGAAGCAAGACAATTTGTTGCCACTATGGTTGAATCTGACTTATTACAATACATTAATAGTCCTGAGTATGTAAATGAAAAATCTGATTTCGTAAGAAAGAAAAATTTACTAACAAGATTAAATGCCGCAAGAAGTTTAGCACTAGCATATGCAACAGGTGCAAAAGAGTGGGATACAGACAATGATATAATTAGAAAAAATAAAGCTAGATTTTTTAGAAATCTTTCTAGTATAGAAAGAACAATAGTGTTACAAGACTTTGATGATATGTATGGTGGAAGAGAAGTTGAAGAGGATGATTATGGCGAGTTACTAAATTTAGCTAAACAAAGAGATTTTATTAAGTAGCAACGTATCTTAATATTCCCATCATTAACGCTGCACAAGCAACACCATTAACCATTAATAATGCTCTATCATGCCAAAGATAAGCCATACCAGTTAAGCAACCTGTGCCTACGCAGGAGGATATCAAATCGTAGAAGGGGAACACACCGACTGCTCGACAGATTATCCCTGACATGATGAACATAGAACCTATCCATTTTAGATACCAAGATAGGTCATGCGTTGGAGTTATTTTTTGCATTTAACTCCTTTAACTTTTTTAGAATTATATCTGTTAAACCCTGCACAAGTTTAACATTCTCAAATATCTCTTCTAATTTTTTTGAAGTAGTATTATTTTTCTTTTCCATAAACTCTTTAGCTTCTTTTTCTAGCCTCATTCTTTTCAACCTGTTTAAAATAAGCAAAGTTATAACCTCTTTGCCACTCCCTATGTTGCATAGTTTTTGCAGGAAAAGGATTCTTTTTATTAAATCTAAAACCTGTGATGCCCTGATTATATTGCAACTTCAAAGGTGCATCATATTTACCTAAACCTCTTTCTTGTCTACTTAGATTTTTTTTCTTCTTTATCACTTTCTTCTACAGTCTTTCTTTCAAAGTATTTTATAAGCATAGATAGTCTAGCATCATATTTGTCTATGGCTTCTAGCTCTTTATCTATTGATCCTTGTATATCAGAGTGTTCTCCAATACCAACAGATGTTCTTAAAAATATTTCTATGTTAGCTATATGTCTGTTTATATTGCCAACATAATAAGACTTTAAAGCTCCTAATAACATTTCTCTCATAGTTATCTTCCTTCTATATCAACTATCTCACACGATCCAGCAACACATGCCAAATCTTTACTTCCTGTAGTTGTATCTTCTTTTTCAAAATCTTTTAGTTTACTCCAATCAATTGACTCAGGCATATCATTTAATAAATTATTATATTCTTCTTCATCAATATCTTGATAAGGTGCTTGTTTGTAAGTGTGTTCACTAAAAGGTAAAAAAGATATTCCTGATACTTCATCAAAGTTATCATACACCCATGCACCAACTCTCATCCATTCATTCTCTTTTACAGATACAGTGACTGAAGGTTTGTGTTCACACCAATGTCTTTGAAAAGTTAGCCAATAGTTAAGTTGTTCTATGGCAGTCATCTCAGTTCTGGTGGTAGCACCTTTTGGTGATTTCATAGGAAAACTAAAAACAGAAACACTGTCAGGTTTAGTAATGTCAGGCTCTATAGGTATACCTGCTTCTTTCATAAACTGTGTTAGTGGGTCTTTATTATCTCCACGAACAGTTCTAATATAATACGAATTATGTCTAGCATGAATACCACTTGCACTATCGACTAACTGAGAAACAGTTCCTGATGGTTTAATGCAGGTAATAGCAGTAGATTGAGGTATACCTAAATCTTTAGCTACCTTTTCATTTGTTTCTACTGCAACTTCTTTTAATTGTTCAAGGGTGTCTTCTAAATTTTTATCGTATGGAGATAGAATAGGACAATCAAGAATACCTGTTAGGGAAACTCCTAACAATCTTTCTTCTTCTGTATTATCTTTCCACACCTTACGTAAATATTTAAAATCTGTAAGAGTAGATTGGAATGTTCCTAATATAGTAGCCATTCTAACTTTATCTTTTAATGTTTGTAAATCATCTGTTTGTCTACATACGACCTCTGTAAGATTACAAAACTGATAAGGTCTTAATATAATCTCACTACAAGGATTACAACCAAACTGTATATAATCTAAAGGTAACACAGGCTTTTCTACTAAAGCATATTTTCTTCTTTTATTTTTAGCTGCTTGTTTGATGGCTGATTCTCTATTGAAAATGCCACGCTCTCCTGATTTAGATTCATATAAGGCTGTCCATTCTCTCATGAATGTACCCATCTCAGGTTTACCTTTGAATGCTACAGAGTTATTGGCTAATGCTCTTTGCCCTTCGTTCTCCCACCATTGACCTGACTTTGCATGTCTCATTTGATCATCACCTAAATTAGACAAAGATATAAGTGCAGAACGTCTAACACCACCAACAACTACAACTTCTCCTATCTTGCACATAATATCGTGACACTCAATAGGATATAGTCTTCTTCCTGATGCCTTCTTAAATATGCTTATGCAAAAATGATATAAGTCTACTAAAGGTTGAGGACCTGACGCTCTACCACCAAATGTTTTTAATCTTGCACCTGATGGTCTAACTTGTGTTACATCTAAAGATGGAACTTGTCCCACATATAACATAGCAATAAGTTCACGTAATGCTCTTGCCCAACCCGGTCTGCTATCTCCAACTGTTATAACTGTAGTGCTATTTTCAAAGTGTTCATTAACTACAGGTAACTTATCAACATTCTCTCTTTCAACAGAGAATCCAACACCTGTGCCACACA
>VTLG01013506.1_pt1 | contig 14502 bp, 19 predicted proteins | sample 4694571 | NCBI WGS metagenome assembly VTLG01 (sample SAMN12604809, study PRJNA352737) | marine metagenome | biome: ENVO:00000447; feature: ENVO:00000209|ENVO:00000569|ENVO:01000036; material: ENVO:00002151; isolation source: viral sequences binned using virsorter ...
AAAGGACACCTGTTTCTGAGTGGGCTAAAGGGAAGTTGCCTGAGTACATCCTGAAACAACCAAAGCCTCAAGGAGGGGGAGCTCCTGCTGGAAGGGCTGGTGGAGGTGATGTGCCTGTTGGGACTAAAAACCCATTTGCTACTGAAACTTTCAATATCACTGAGCAGATGAGGCTTTACAGAACTGACAAAAATTTATATGATCGCTTGAAAAATTCCGTTAAACGCTAATATATTAAGACAAGGCGGAGTTATGCCGAGCCTAATGGGTTATGCCCACATCGTGAAAACTAATTTTAGGTAATTTTTATGGCGACCGTTAGGTCGGACGTGATCATTCCTGAGGTCTTTACGCCTTACTTGATTGAGCAGACAACTCAGCGTGATGCCTTTTTGGCTAGCGGTGTGGTTCAGCCAATGGCGGAATTAAATGCGACTGAAGGTGGTGATTTTGTAAACGTCCCATTTTGGAAAGCAAACCTTTCTGGTGATTTTGAAGTCTTAAGTGATAGCACTTCTTTGACTCCAGGAAAGATTCAAGCTGATAAGCAAATTTCTGTGATACTTCACAGAGGTCGTGCTTGGGAAGCAAGAGACTTAGCTGCTTTGGCTGCTGGCTCTGACCCTATGGCTGCTATCGGTGCAAAAGTTGGTGCTTACATTGCCAACCAAAGACAGAAAGACTTGCTTTCAGCATTGTCTGGTGTGTTTGGTTCAATCAATGCAAATGATAGTAACTCTGCTTTGTTTGCTAACTGTATTGACTCAGAGAGTGGCGATACTCCTACAGGGTTAAGCCCTAAGCATGTAGCAAAAGCTAAGTCAATTCTTGGTGATGCTGGTGATCAGCTTTCTTCTGTTTGTATGCACTCAAAGGTCTACTACGATCTCGTTGAGAGAAAATTAGTGGATTATGTTGTCGCAGGAGATACAAACGCTGGAGCAACTGCATCTGGTGGTTCGATTGTTGCTGCTTACGGTAGCAATGGTGCTGTTCCTACTTATTGCGGTTTAAGAGTTATTGTTTCTGATGATGTAGCAACTACTGGGTCTGGTGCATCTACTGAGTATTCAACTTATTTCTTCACCCCCGGAGCAATTGCTTCTGGTGAGCAAGCAGGTTTGACAACTGAGACAGACAGAGACATCCTTGCTAAATCAGACGCTATGGCTGTTGATTTGCACTATACATATCATCCTGTTGGTACTAAGTGGGCTGTTACAACAACAAACCCAACTCGTGCCCAACTTGAAACCGTAGGCAACTGGTCGAAAGTCTACGAGCAAAAGAATATTGGTATCGTGAGAGCGACCAATGTTTCTGCTCAGGATTAGAGGTAAAAACTAATGCCATCTCAATTCGAAGTAACCGCTGGTAAGGCTGTTGGGCCTACTACTGGTGGAACTGTTACTCAGGCGACTAACAAGTCAACTGCGGTGACTCTAAATACAGAGTCAGGGCAGATCACAATGAATAATGCTGCTCTGGCTGACGGAGCAGAAGTTACATTTCAAGTAAACAATGATCGTGTAGCTGCAACAGATTGTCCTTATGCCTGTCTTGGGGCTACTGGAACTGCTGGTGCTTACACAGTTAATGTTTCTGCTGTAGCTGCTGGTTCATTCAAAGTTTCTGTTGGAAATGTTTCTGGTGGTGCTTTAAGTGAAGCTGCTGTTATTAACTTTGTACTCTTAAAGGGTGCATCTAGCTAATGGGAATGTTCGCATTTAGGCGAGCAAGGGAACGTGAGGCGGCTGCTGATGCAGTTGCCTCTATTCCTGTTAAAGCTCCAAAAGTAAAACGTAAACGTAAGACAACACCAAAGCCTAAAAATCATGGCAATCTCAATAGTGGCGACAGTGGGAGCGGCAAACGCGAACAGTTACCTAACTCTGAGTGATGCTCAATCATTAATTGATGGGTTAATTGAAGATGAAGATGTAGTCGCTTGGGCTTCGGCAACAACCGATCAGAAAAATCGTGCTATTTATACTGCTGCACAAAGAATAGATCGTGAAAGGTTTTTAGGTGCTAGGGCCACTGATACTCAGGCTTTGCAATGGCCCCGAACTGGGGTTAGGAAGCCAGATACTTATATAAATACTTATACAGTTGGTTTTCCTTTTAGGATTACTACTGACTATTACACAGATACAGAAATTCCAGATCAGGTAAAGAAAGCGCAAGCTGTTCTTTCTGTTTATTTAAATAACAATAAAGCTGGACTTGGTTTATCTGGTTTGGAAGATTATAAACGTGTAGGAGTTGGTGGTATTGCAGTAGAACCAACAACTTCAGGAGCCGTTGGTGCGGACAGAGTTCCCCCAATGTTTGAAAGATACTTCACTGGGCTTAGAATAAGTGGACCTGGCAATGTAGCCATCAAAAGGAGTTAATTATGGATTCTTATCCAGCAGCAATCATCATCACAGACACAAGTGCTCATACTGGGAGGTTTGGGAAAATTACTTGTTTGACTGACTCAACTGTGACATTGGTTTCCCCGAATGTTACAAAGAATGGTTCTTCAACTGTTTCTGGAATTGAGTTAAAAGCAAGCACAGATATTGAAGGTGTTTTTACAAGCATTACTCAGACGAGTGCAGGTTCACTTATTGCCTACAGGATCTGATGGCTTTTGATACTGCTATACAAAAAGTTGTAAAGAAACTTGTTCAGATACAAGGTATAGGAGTTTCAGTTACATACAGAAAGGTGGCAACAGGGACTTACAATTCAAAGGCAGGTACGGTTAGCGAGTCTTTGACAGACACAAGTGTTAAAGCTATTTTTTCTGATGTCAAGACTAATGAGACTAATACTTTAGTTCAGTTTGATGACCGTAAATGTACTATTGCTTCTGATTCCCTGACTTTTACCCCTTCTACTGCTGATCGAATTGTTCATTCGGGGGTTCAGTATCAAATTGTTAGGGTTAAAACAATTGACCAAGCAGGTACTCCTATTAGTTATGAACTTATCTTAAGGGCATGAGGAATATTCCTATAGCTGGCAAAGGTGGAATAGGTGACCATTGTAAAGGTTTACTTGATGAACTTATTAGGGAGACTGTCATTTCAATTGATCGAAAAGTAAAGTTGCAAAGCCCTGTTGATACAGGTCGTTTTCGTATGAGCTGGCAAGTTGGCGAGAATACTGCTGCTGGTGGTATCGCTTTTGGGCCTGTTACCCCTAGTGCTGTTACACCTGTTCATCGCCTCAATTATTTCAAGGAAAATATAAAAAACACTTACCATATTCACAATAACCTCCCTTATGCTGAACCTTTGGCAATGGGGCATAGTGATCAAGCTCCTGCTGGTTGGTTAGACTTGATAGCAAAAGAAGAGAGTTCGAGGATGAAGCGCAATTGGGAAACGATTCTTAGGAGGTCTGTTTAATGGCTGCTATTGATTTGAATAGTGTCAGGTCTGTCATTGAAAGCCGTTTAGATACTGAATTGAAATCAGCACCTCGTGTACCAGTGGTGTTTCATAATATGCCGTACAGTCCAACTCCTAATTCTAGTTGGGTGCAATGTTTAGTTACTTTTGGAGAGAATGAGTATCTAACTTTAGGGGGTACGAGTGATTCTGCTAATAAAATAGTGGGTGTTGTTGCTTGTAATATTTTCACCCCTTTAGGCGTTGGTTCTGGCAGCAACCTTGTTATTGGTAAAAGAATTAGAGACCTTTACAATAGAGTTATAGTTTCTGGTGTTTATTTTGACCCCCCCAATGGTCCTAATATAAACAATGCTCCACCCGAGGGGTATTTCCAGACTCAATTAACAGTCACCTTTGAAACTGTCGAAACCCTTTAATTATGGAAATTACTAAAGAAATGCTCGATATCATTGAGCAAGTCAAAGGCAAGAGGAACCCAGCTTTGTGGGACCCACGCTGTCAACAAGCACTAGACAAGAAGGGCAAAAAAGAGGAAACTGTAACCAAGCCTAATAACGGCTAGAATAAATCAATCATCCCCTTTTAATTAAATGGCTGTCTATCGAGGCGAAGAAGGTTCCGTCAAGTTTAAGAACGCTGCTGGTACTACTGAGGCAGTAGTTCAAACAACTTCATGGAGTTTAGACATCACAAAAGATGTCTATGACACGACTGCTCACGGTGACACTAGCCGTGGTTTTGTTGGAGGTTTGATAAATGGAACAGGTACAGTTGAATTTAATTACACCGCAGCTTCAGGTAATGAAACAAAGAACTTATTAGATGAAGTTCTGGTAACAGAAGATGCTGGTGATGCTCAATTTGAATTGTATATAGATACATCAGGTAGTAAAAAATGGAGCTTCGCTGGAATTGTTGTAGGTTTGAGTACCTCAACCGCTGTTGGTGATTTAACAAAAATTACTGCTAATTTCCAAACTTCTGGTGCTATTACAAGTGCTGCTTAATATAAGCGTGTACTTTTATTACTAAATGGCAGATTCAAAAACACGCACAGTCGACCTCTTGACTGCTGCTTTTGACCTTCAAGAACGTAGAAAATTTACTGTAAAGAAGGAAGATGGAACCACTGTGGTCGACCTTTACTTTAAGGCGGTTACAAGGTCAGAGCGAACGAGGGCAATGGGGGCTGTTGGAACGGAGGATGCTCTGAAATTAAGTACTCAGTTTTTAGTTCAGATGGCAGAGCTTGAAGATGGTACTAAAGCTTTTTCTAATGGTGATGTTGTCAAGCTTCAAAGGGAACTACCCGAGAAAGTGTTGAATGAACTTGAATTGTTCTTGTTCGATTTGAGTGATACGGCAGAGGCAAAAAAAGATTAGAGGAGGCCAATTGGTTGTATTTTGAGTTCTTTTTGGCCTCCGAACTTGGGATGACGGTTAATCGTTTAAGGCATGAATTGACAGAAGAAGAATTTTTGTATTGGTCGGCTTATTATGAGGTGAAGGCAAAAAGAGATAAAGAAGAAATGGAAAAGATCAAACGTCAAAGGTAGAATAAAACAAAGTAATTAATTTTTAGTGGCTACACAGGCAGCAGTAGATCTAGTTGTAAGGAATAGGGCTACTGGTCCTATCAATCAAACGACGGCAGCGGCAAATAAATTGTCAGCGGCTGCAAAAGGTACTGCTGCATCATTACATGGAGCTTCTACGGCTGCAAAAGGTTTAGGGGCTTCCCTTGCTGCTTCTTTAGGCCCAATAATAGCTATAGGTGCTGCCATATCAACAGTTGGAACTGGCCTAAGAGTTTTCAGAGAAAGAGAAAGAGATGCTCGAATTTTACTGCAAGGTTTAAAAAACTTGGAAGGTGGAACGAGGTCGCTTTTTAAACTTCAGAAAGTTGCTGATAAATTAGGCAGGACAACATTGTTTAACCAAGAGGATTTCACCCGTGGTTTCAATTTGTTAACGAGTTTTAGGAAAATTGGTGTTGATTCATATGAAAGGGTTGCAAGAGCTGCTGCTGATGTTGCTCAAGTAAACCAAGTAGATGTAAAAACTTCCTTTATGCAATTAGCGAAAGCATTACAAGATCCTGAGAGAAACTTAGCTGCATTGAACAGGTCTGGTATTGCTTTTACTGAGACACAAAGAAAAATGATAAATGAGCTAATGGAAGCTAACAGGGTGGCTGAAGCTCATGCAATGATTCTGGATATTGTAGATGAAAGTTATAAAGGTCTAGCTGAGGCTGGTGCTACTGGTTTTGCTGGAGACATTGACGATTTAGGGGAATCTTGGAGGGATTTTGCAGAGGTTCTCGGTTCAGCAGTTATTCCTTTGCTGACACCTTTGGTAAAAGCTTTAACTGGTTTATTAAATATACTTACAAAAGTTTCTACAGATACTTACATTCTTATTGGGGCTTTGATTGGGACAGGGGGTTTGGTTTTTGCACTTAAAAGCGTTATTGGTACGGTTAAAGCTTTAAATTTAGCCTTATCTCTGAACCCTTGGACAGCGTTGGCTATGGGGGTAACTGCTGCTGGTGTTGCTTTATACCGTAATGCCACTGCTCACGAGCGTTTTATTGGTGAAGTTGCTTCTGGTATGAGGCCACTTTCTGAATTAGAGCAAAAGATAGAAGACCTAAGTGCTGCTGCTAAGAAATACCATGACAACCAGAAAGAGATGGAAGAAGGGGGGATACATAAATTTAGAGGGCAGATTGCTGAGGTTAACCAGTTTGGTGGGATAGAGGGTTTAGAAGCTGAAATTAAAAAGCTGATAGATTTACACAAACAATTAACAGAACAGGCAAAAGGTTATAAGCTTGAAATTGAGGATACAACTGTTCAGACAAAGTTATTGGCTTATGAGACTCAGCGTTTACAAGAGACTTTCCAACAGGTGGGTCAAACTATAAAAGATGGTGTTGTTGATTCTATAATGGCTGCTGTTGAAGGGACAAAGACTTTAGGTGAAGTTGCTTCAAACGTTCTCAAGCAAATAGGTAGGCAGATATTGGAATCAGGTGTTGACCAATTATTTGCTCAATTTGGAGCAATTGGATTAGAAAAAAGTGGCGGGAAGAAGACAGGTTTTTGGGGTTCAATTGGGCAGATGTTTGGAGGTGTACTTGGTGGTGGGCCTACACCTAAGGCAGCAGGTGGTCCAGTTTCTGGCGGATCACCTTACTTGGTGGGAGAAAAAGGGCCTGAATTGTTTGTTCCCAGTTCTGGCGGTAATATTGTTCCTAATAATGCAATGGGAGGTATGACTATTAATGTTGATGCGGCTGGTTCTTCTGTTGAAGGTGATGCTGGTAGGAGTAGGGAGTTAGGTCAATTGATAGGTGCTGCTGTTCAAGCTGAAATAGGTAGACAACAAAGACCAGGAGGAATACTTTATTAATTATGGCAACATTCCCTAGCATCACCCCTAGGTACGGGGCTTCAAAGCAGAATGAACCTAAAATGAAACAGGTTCGGTTCGGAGATGGATATGCTCAAGTTATTAGATATGGATTAAACCAAAACCCTAAGCAGTGGAACCTCAGGTGGGAAGTTTCAGAAACTGATGCAGACACTATTGAAACATTTCTAGATGCAAGAGCTGCTGATGGTGCAACTTTTGATTGGACTCCATTGGGTTCATCTACTTCTTATAAGTGGCGTTGTTTTAATTGGACAAAATCAATTCCTTATAAAAACAGAGCAACTGTTCAAGCAACATTTGTTCAATACTTTGAACCATAATGGCAGTAGCAGCATGGGCAGCTAGTACTTCCTATAGTGTTGGCGATATAAGAAGACCTTCTGCCGTACCTCTTGACGGTCTATTTTTTAAATGCACAACAGCAGGTACAAGTGGTTCAACTGAACCTGTCTGGGCTAAAAGCGTTGGCAAAACAACAACAGACAATACAGCTGTCTGGACTGCAATCCTTAGTGTGTATGAGGATGTTTCAACATTAGCCCCAGATACAATAATTGAATTATTCGAGATGCATTTAGTCTCTGCAATTCATGGAAGTAGTGATGTTTACAGGTGGCACAATGGTTGTAACGCTAATGTTACAGGCAATATAACTTTCGCTTCTCAAGCCTACACAAGGCAACCAATTGAAGCTGAAGGTTTTGCTTATTCTTCTAAAGGAACCCTTCCCAGGCCAAAGCTCACTATCAGCAATGTATCAGGTGTGATGACTACATTGTTATTGCTTGTTAATGAAACTACTACAGGAAATGACTTAGGTGGCGCAGAGGTAAGGAGGATAAGAACACTCAAGAAATACCTTGATGGTGAATCTGGTGCTGACCCTAATGCGAGATGGCCTACTGAAATCTGGGAAGTTGATAGAAAATCTTCTGAGAATAGGTCAATAGTTTCTTTTGAACTTGCAATGAAGATAGATTTACCAAACACTAAAATCCCCCAACGTCAATTGATAGGTAATATTTGTCAGTGGGCTTATAGGTCTTCTGAATGTTCTTACACAGGAAGCAACTACTGGAAAGCAGACGACACTGTTGCTTCGACTCTTGCTCAAGATGCCTGTGGAAAGAGGTTGAGTTCTTGTAAATTACGTTTTGGGGCTAATGGTAATTTACCTTATGGTTCTTTCCCAACAGCAGGTAGAACCCAGTGAAATTATCTGAAGAGATTCAATCAGAGGCTTTGGTACATGCTAAGAAGGATTTTCCAAGGGAGAGTGTAGGTTTAGTACATATTGTTAAAGGTAGAGAGCGTTATTTCCCTTGCAAAAATATTGCCGATGAACGTGATTTACATTTTGTATTAGATCCAGATGATTACATAGAAGCAGAAGATAAAGGAGAAATAACTGCTGTTATTCATAGTCATCCAATTACAAATCATGCTCCTAGTCCTGCTGATTTAGTTGCTTGTGAGAAATCTGGATTACCTTGGCATATTATTAATCCTCAGACAGAATTTTGGGGTTATTGTGAGCCATCTGGATATGAGTTGCCTTATGTAGGAAGACCTTTTTACTATGGTGTTATTGATTGCTATACCTTGATTAGGGATTTTTATAAACGTGAATTTAATATTGAATTAACTGATTATGACCGTAAAGATAGGTGGTGGGAACGTGGGGAAAGTATGTATTTAGACCATTTTAAAGATGAAGGTTTTAGAGAAGTTCCTATGGGGGAAATTGAATATGGTTCTGTTGTCTTAATGCATTTAGAAGCTACTGTTCCGAATCATGGGGGAATTTATATAGACGGTAATATGATTTTGCATCATGTTCAAGATAGACTAAGTTCACGAGATCTTTATGGTGGTTTCTACCAGAAAAACACTGCCAAAATACTGAAGCATGAAAGTCATTAAGGTCTATGGAGAATTAAAGAAGCGGATTGGTCAGAGCCGTTTAGAGTTAGATGTTGCGACTCCTGCTGAAGCAGTAAAGGCGTTATGTTCAAACTTTTCTGGTTTACAAAAGTGGATTATTGATAGTGAAAAAGATGGTGTTGCTTATAAAGTCAAAGTTGGGAAAGAGCAGATAGGAGAAGATAATATTGAGACACTTCATTATCCTTGGAGTGAAAGAGAGGTTTTTAGTATTACCCCTGTATTGATGGGTGCTGGTAAAGGTGGGTGGGGGAAAGTTCTTGTTGGTGGATTGTTGATAGGTGCTGCTGTTCTTACTGGTGGAACTTCTTTAGCATTTACAGGAGCAGGTTTTGGTTTGGCTTCAGGGGCTACTATGACGACAGCTTTGTCCATTGGTATCTTTGCTGGTAATCTAGGTATTTACATGGCCTTGCAAGGTGTGGCAGAAATGCTTTCTCCTGCACCTGATGTCCCAGAAGAGGCGGAAACTTTAGAGAATTATGCATTTAGCGGGGTTGCAAATGTAGCCCGTGTTGGTACGCCTGTCCCAATTGCCTATGGAAGGTTATTTGTCGGAAGTTCGGTAATATCAAGTGGTCTTGATGTTGATCAGGTGATCTGATGCCTTACATTCGAGGAGCTGGTGGTGGAGGTAAAGGTGGTGGCGGTGGGTCACCTACTGAAGCTGATGATTCTCTTCAGTCGATTCAGTATGCAACTGTATTAGATTTACTTTCAGAAGGTGAGATTCAAGGTTTAGATGATGGGTATAAATCGGTGTATTTAGGAGGAACACCTGTTCAAGATGCTAGCGGAAATAATAATTTTGAAGGTTATACAATAACAACTAGGAATGGTGTTCAAGCACAAGCTTATATAGGAATGTTGGAGGGTACGGAGTCGGAGCAGAATGTGAGCGTTCAGGTTACAAACAGTACCCCTGTTGTTAGGCAAATTACAAACACTAATACCGATCGAGTAAGGGTAACTATCAGAATCCCATCTTTAAGGAAAGTAGAAGATGACGGGGATATAGTAGGTAATAGTGTTCAAATAAAAATCGAGGCTCAGTATAATGGAGGTGGTTATAGCACAGTAAAGACAGACACTATTGCAGGTAAATCTAGCAACCTTTATCTGAGGGATTACATTTTCTCTTTGTCAGGTGCTTTCCCTGTAGATGTAAGAGTTACTAGAGTTAGTGCTGATGACCCAGATAGTAAATCAGAAAGTCAAACTTACTGGGCTAGTTATACAGAAATCATTGATGAGAAATTAACCTACCCGAATAGTGCTTTAGCATACCTTCGCTTTGATTCTAGGCAATTTAATAGTATTCCAGACCGTAAATACAAAATCAGGGGTATAAAGGTAAAGCTTCCAAGTAATGCAACTGTAGATACAACTACACATATAGGACGTGTAACTTATAGTGGTGTTTGGAATGGAACTTTTGGAGCTGCTACGTGGTGTAATGATCCTGCTTGGTGTCTTTACGATCTGCTTATTTCGACTAGGTACGGCTGCTCGATTCCTGAATCTTCCCTTGATAAGTGGGATTTCTATAGTATTTCCCAATACTGTAATGAATTGGTTTCAGACAGAAAAGGTGGTCAAGAGCCAAGATTTGCTTGTAATATTTTAATCAATCAGAGGAAAGATGTTTATACAGTCATAAAAGAAATGGCCTCTTTATTTAGGGGGATGAGTTATTACGGAGCAGGAAATTTAATGGTATTGCAAGATAAACCGAAAGATAGTCAATATTTACTTGGCCCTAGCAATGTTATTGATGGAGCTTTTGAATATTCTGGTGTTTCACAGAAAGCAAGGCACACTTCTGTGAAAATTGCTTATCAAACTTACGAAGGGTTAGGGGAGACAATGTTTGAATATGTGGAAGATGCTGATGCGATATCTAAATTTGGAATTATTAGTAAAAGTGTTAAGGCATTGGGTTGTTATTCCCAAGGTCAGGCCCACCGTATGGGGTTGTGGTTATTAAAGTCTGAACAATTGCTTACTCAAACTTGTACTTTTTCTGTAGGAATAGATAGTGGAATTGTGTTAAGACCTGGAATGGTAATTGACATTGCTGACCCAGTTAGGGCAGGGACAAGAAGGTCCGGACGCATTGGGACAGGCTCGACTACTACTGTAATAAATATAGACAGTGGGGAAGATTTCTCTGTTGACTTAACGAAAAGTCCAACCTTGTCTGTTATTCAACCAACAGGAGTTTTAGAGACAAAAACAATTTCAAACTATGCACCTAATGCTTCTCCTCCTACTGTCACTGTAAGTTCTGCCTTTAGTGAAGCACCTAATGATGAATCTGTTTACTTAATTCAAACAAGTGACATCCAATCCCAGCAATATCAGGTTGTAAGTGTCACAGAAGGGGCTGATGGGATTTCGTCTGTGACAGCCCTTTTTTATAACGATTCAATTTATTCTGCGGTTGATTCGGGTACAGATATTGTTCTTAGAGATATTAGTAATTTAAGTGCAGCTCCTGACCCTGTTACTGACATAGAAGGGGAAGAATTTCTTTATTCAGATGGTCAAGGTGTTTTTGTTGGTTGTGATTTAAGTTGGCAACATAACAGAAAGAGGGTTACAGAATTTTTAGTTACCTATCGAGTAGACAATGATAACTGGGCAACGTTAACAACTGCTTCTCCGTCTATTAGCCTTAGACAAGGTGGTAACTTTGGTGCGTTAAGAGCAGGTACATTGTCTGTTCAGATTCAAGCTGTTAACTATTTAAATAAAGGAAGTACTATTGCGACTTTTACAAAAGCATTAGCAGGTAAAACAGCGGCTCCCGGAGATGTTACTAATTTAACGATGATTCCTACGAATGGGTTAGCTCGTTTGCAATGGACTCAATCTGCTGATCTTGATGTAATCGTCGGTGGATTAGTGAGGCTTAGACATTCCCCTGATTTGACGAATGTTACTTGGGCAACTGCATCTAGTATTCATAGTGATTTAACTGGTACGGCTAAGGAAGCCTATGCAGATTTAAAAGGTGGAACTTATTTAGCTAAATTTGTTGACTCAGGTGGAAGGCTTAGTGTTGGTACAGCATCAGTTGAATTTACAAAACCTGATTTAGATAATTTAGTTAATATTAATACTCAAACAGAAGACAATACTTTTCCCGGCACGAAAACAGATTTAGTAGTTGATAGTGGAGAATTGTTAAATGCAACTGACGGATCTAATTATAAAACAACAGGTACTTATTTATTTCAAAATAATCCTATAGATCTAGGTGCTGTCTTTAATGTTCAATTAGAAAGTACTTTGAAAATTAGGAGTTTCTATCCTGGGAATAGTTTCTTGGATTCTTTAGGTACAAACTATGATGCAACCGCAGCAGCAGGCACAACTGGTTTTGACGCAATCACAAGTCTTGATGGGACGACCCCTCCTAATGCAAACGCTAGTTTATATATAAGAACAACTCAAACTGACCCTAGCAGCTCTCCTGCATGGACAAGTTGGAGACCATATAATAATGCACAGTTCCAAGCGAGAGGGTATGAATTAAAAGCAGAAGTAAGTACAGATGGAGAAAATGATGCTCGTATTGCAATTATTCAATTAAGGGTTGCTTCTAATATGCCTACGAGAACAATAAATGGTACTGGAACTTCTTCTGCTAGTGGAGATTTGACTGTTACTTTCTCTAAGAGATTTAATGCTACTCCTGCAATTGGGATCAGCATGAGTACATCAAATTCGGGTGATTATTATACGATTGCAAGTAGTTCTGCTACCGCTTTTGCCGTTTCCATCTACAATAGTGGAGGTACTCGTCAAGCACGTTCATTTAATTGGACGGCTACTGGATACGGACAAGGAATCTAATGGCCCAATCAGACCAAATAATTCAGAATGATACAGGGGCCAACGTGAGGGCCGACATAAATAATAACCTTGCTGCGCTTTATAGTTTAAGTTCTGGGTCTTCTTCGCCTTCTACAACTACAGCTCATCAATTTTGGTTAGACACAAGCACGAGTCCAGATACTCTTAAGATTAGAAATGCAGCCAATAATGCTTGGATATTAATTGGGGATGTTTCTACAAACCTAGGGATGGCTCTACTTTCAGGAGCTACATTTTCAGGGAATGTTTTAATTGCTGCTGGTGCTGTAGGTTCTGCTGGACTTGGGTTTAGTGGAGATACTGATACAGGTTTATATAAAGTTGCTGCCAATGATTTAGGTATTACAGCAGGTGGTTCGTTAATAGCTCATCTAAATAGTTCAGGTTTAGAAATAGAAGATGGTAAGCAGTTAAGGCTAAGGGATTCAGGTGGTTCAAATATTGTTTCTTTGGTTGCACCTGCCTTAACAAGTGATGTTGCCTTAACTCTTCCTAATTCCGATGGGAATAATGGAGATTTCTTGCAGTCAAATGGTTCGGGTGTGCTTTCTTGGGCCGCAGTAGCGGGTGTTCCTACTGGGTCTGTTTATGCAATGGCAACAACAACTATCCCTGCTGGATATTTGGAATGTAATGGAGCTTCTATTAGTAGATCGACTTACGCTTCTTTGTTCTCAGCAATTGGGACAACTTGGGGGTCTGCTGATGGTTCGACGTTTAACGTGCCAGATCTTCGTGGTGAATTTATAAGAGGTTTCGATAATGGTAAAGGAACTGATTCGGGAAGATCATTTGCAAGTCATCAGACATCACAGAACTTAGATCATGGGCATAGTATTAGTGCCTCATCATCTGTTAGTGATCCTGGTCACAAGCATAGTATTTATGGTGGGGGGAATGATGATGACGGTGGGCCTCATTCCACAGGTAGTAATAACAGCGGAACCATGAACAATATGTCCGACAGCACAACGGGCATAAATGTTTCGACTTCAATCAGTCAATCTGACAGTGGTGTAACAGAGGCTAATGGTGGAGCCAGACCAAGGAACTGGAGTATGATGTACGTAATTAAGACTTAGCGATGGCAATTGCACCTGGGACTTATGATATGACGATCCAAAGAGGATCAGATCATAGTATTGATATGAGCCTAAAAGATTCAACAAGTTCTGCTGTTAATTTGACAGGTTATACATTGGCCTCTCAAGTCTGGGACACTGATCGTACTGCTAAAGCAGCAGATGCAACTGTTACGGTGACTAATGCAAGTGGAGGTGCTTTTACTTGGAAGGTAACTGATACTCAAACAGTCTTATTTACTTCTGATGAATATAAATATGACATCCTTTTAACTAATCCTTCGGGTGATAAAGAATACTGGGTTGAAGGTACAATTTACATGAGTCAAGGTTATACAAGATGACTTCAATAAATGTCACCAAAACAACTAATACTGTTGAGGTAACAGATGTAAGTACTACAACGACTGTTGAAGTTCCTGTCACTTCTGTTGTTACTGCCACAACAGCAGGACCACAGGGGGCTAACGCCTCCATTATAAATACAACTAATGCTGTGAATAAATCTATCGTTTATTATGACGGTAGTTCTTCAAGTCTTAAGGCCAATAATACTTGGACCACAGACACACTTACAAACGGAGGTAACTTCTAGTGGCTAACACGATCAGAATTAAAAAAAGAGCTGCTAGTGGATCAGATGGTGCTCCTTCTAGTCTCTTCCCTTCAGAATTAGCGTTTAACGAAAGTGATTTAAAACTCTATTACGGTTTTGGTGACAACGGTTCGACACCGCCTTCGGCTAG
>VTLG01001290.1_pt1 | contig 14501 bp, 18 predicted proteins | sample 4694571 | NCBI WGS metagenome assembly VTLG01 (sample SAMN12604809, study PRJNA352737) | marine metagenome | biome: ENVO:00000447; feature: ENVO:00000209|ENVO:00000569|ENVO:01000036; material: ENVO:00002151; isolation source: viral sequences binned using virsorter ...
CCTAACTTACCAGACTTCTTACCACCTTTTGCTTGATAAGCAACATTTGGTGAGTATTCTTTCAGAGTCAGGAAGTCCACTAATTGATGTTCTTCCTTTACACCACGCTTTGCCTTGTGTTCAGCAGTGCGGGCTTTCATGGCATCTAAACCAGGAGCACCTTTCTGCCCCTTCTTGTCCATCCACTTTTTGGTTCGGGAAACAACCTTTTCACCTGTTCCTCTGTAATGATCTTCCCTAAATTGTTCGAAAGTTTTCATGAATTTTTCTTAGCTGCTTTTTTCATTGCAGCATTCTGTTTCATAATTGTAGCAATGCTACCAGAGATACCAGTAAACCCAGCCTTAGAAGGATCTGATTGCTTAGAAGTCTTCCTATCTTTTTCCTGACGGTCTGGATCTCTTTGATATCCTTCATTCTTAGCAATCGAATTTAAAGAATCTAATGCTGATTGAACTGCAGGGGCAAGTTCTTCTTTCACACCTTTTGTTTTCTTACCACGTCTTGCCTCATGCTCTGCTCTTCTTTGTTTTTGTGCATGATCACTGGATGTAGATCTAAGTCCATCTTTTGATTCAGAATCTCTCTTATAATCTGAACCAAACTTATTCAGTTTTCTTTCCTTACCATCACCAAACCTGTTGCGATTTCTTTGACCAACATCAGCAGTAGTCCAAGCTGTCGTTCTACTTTTCTTTGATGCTCTCTTACCTACAGGTCTTGATGATAGTTTTCCTGCACGATATCTATCTGCAACTCTTTCACCCTTATTTGCTTCATCAACCATTTCACCTTCTGGTTCATTATGAGCAACAAGAATACCTCTTGCTCTTAATTTATTCTTTATTAAAGCAACAAATGTTGGGATTTCTCTTGGATCTCCACTACCTTTAATGGTTGCACCACCATCAGGCCCACCACCATCAAAAGTGACATCGGCAATTTGCCTATCACTTTGATCTTTTATTGGAGGTTCCTTTTCATATGATTCACCATGCATACCCGTATGGTACTTACGCTTCTTCCAATTTGGATCATCCTTATCTATTTCACCACGCTCTTTCTTGGCGTACTTCTTCTCCTTATCACCTTTCTCCTTCTCACCGTGCTCAGTATCCCAATCAGCATCTTTACTTGCATCCTTTGACTTATCATAAGCACGGATAGCATCAACTACTTTCTTAGTATCCTTTACTTTAACCTCTTTTTCAGAAATTACATCACCTTCTAGTTCATTATGTGCGACAATATCAGCACCAGCACCAGTTCTTACTGCTTGCATTTTCTTCTGAAGAATCTGCCTCTTAACCATTCTGATTCTCTTATCTCTAGAATCTTCTTTAGGTTTTGCATCTGTAGGTGCTAATTCATTCTGCTCACCCATATTTGGATTAATCTTAACAGTATTCTTACCCTTCATAACATCAACCTTCTTGGTATTAGCATTAGGGTTATCATTTTCGGTATTTACTTCACCGATAAATTCTTCTGCAACAGAACTTGGTGTTCCATCACCATGCTCTATAACTTTACCATTAGCATCTTTTTGATGATGTTCCTTATGTAATGCCTTTTTTATAGCCTTATCTTTAGAACCTTTATATTCTGCTGTTGGTGTTTCCTTCTTACCATCACCATCATAATCTTTATCAGCTAACCCTTTACCAGATTTTACTGCAGCAGTAGAAGAACCTTTCTTCTTCTCACCTTCATATGGAGTACCATATCCAGTCATTTCTACTGAAGAAATATTAGGATTCTTTCTTAACTCAGAAATCTTGGCACGATCAGCAAACCTTGTATATGACTTACCAGTTTTCTTATCAGTAACTCTTACTTTATATTTCTTCTCTTGTACTTCTTCATTAACTGTTGGACAATCCTCAGTTAAATGATCAAAACTACCGCATATCTCACATGCTTTCTTATTTTCTACAAAAATACTTTTAATAGCATTAGCAACAGAAGATTCTACAGTATCAGTAACATCAGTAAAATCATATGCTTCACCAACAAGCATCTTCTTTGCAAGTCCTTTTACAGGGCCTGGAGCAGGTGACTTACCAAGTTGAGAAAGATAAGCTCTCTTCAAGGAAGCAGGGTCACTTTTTTGACCATCCTTAAATCCTTGTTTTACTTTATACCTAACATCATATGCAAGTTGACGTGCTTGCTTTCTGATTTTTTCCTCACCACCACCAGCACCTTGACCTTGTGGGCCAGATGGTGCATTAGACTGTTGTGTAGGATTCTCTTCAACGATATTGTTACCCATTTTTGAAATCCGTCAATTAATTACTTTTTTCTATACTTATTTATGAATTGTTTTCCCCACGCACTTCCAGGTACCATTTTCATAGCATATTTTAAATATGAATCGGTTCCAATCTCTCTTTGACTAGCAGGAACTCCATGTTGTTTTCCCACAACTTCATTAGGTACTTTTGCTTCTGCAACATCCTGTATCCAAGATTTAAACATAACCTTATCTTCAGTGACACATATCAAATGATTAGCTCCTCTACGAATAATTTTACCAATCAATCCTGTATTAAGATTCTCAACAAAATCTCCAACCTGATATATTTTCTTACCTACAAAATGTTCACGCAAATTCTTCCAATCAAATAATGGTGCAATCTCCCACATATTCCATCCTTCTTTAATATTCATACCTGTACGAAGATTTTTAAAAAGTTCTTTTGCAACCTTCTTATTCATGGCACTTGGAACACCCTTTAAGAAATTCTCAAAGTCATTCTCTGCAGCATATTTTCTTTGCTTTGATGCAGACATTCCTTCTACACCTTCTCCATCAGGATCTCTGTCACCAGCAGATCTAACTTCTACCTTATCAAAATCATACTTTAATCCATTATAATTATTGGTTAACTTATCAAATTCCTTTTGTCTATCAGCACCAACCACCATTCTTACATTTGTATATCCATCATTATGAGCCTTCTTTAATACATCAAAGATGGTTCTATTCTGAGGATCATTGACAATTCTCTCACTATGATTAGGGAACATCTGCCTCATCACAGCAACCTTCTGATCAGCATCTAATGGATTCTTTTTCTTATCCTGACTTCTTGATGGCACAATAACATAATCACCATCATCAGAAGATGAAGCAACGGTATCTAATAATTTCTCATGACCAGTTGTAGGAGGATTAAATCTACCAAAAGCAATAGTCAAAGTTCCCTTTGTTCTTTCATTTCTTGGTGGTGTTAAATCTTCTGGTTCTACAGGGCCTTCTGGATCATCTTTCTGCTGAAGAGGAGCACCAGCTAAATCATCTTCCTGTCTTCTCTTCTGCATAACTTGAGCAGGACTTTCATCTCTTGCAGAAGTTGTATGTGATAATCTCTTTTCTTTTTCAGACTGAGGAGGATCTTGCTTACCCACCTTCTGTCTCTTATTATAAAACTTTAATTGTCCCTTCTCTGTTTTTGCAACAAACTCTCCATCCTTATACCATCCACCATGACCATCACCAGTCAAACCCATACGGGCAGCTTGCTGAACTGCTTGAGATTCAGTAAAAAATTGTAAGAATGATTTCATTTGGATAATTCTGCAGTTATCTCTACCTTATGTGCAAGGATATATTTGATAAGGGCTTCCCTATCAAAATCTTTAAACTTATAATTATTTATCATTTTATCAAGATTGTAATTACAGTAGTATAAAAATTCAGCATACCTCTCTTTAGGTTTCTTTGAATCGGGTTCAAAGCTCTGAATGATTGCTAGTATTTCTGGGTTTTCTATGTTCATCAATATACCTTCATAAAAGGACCATAATGATCCTTTTTCGTAGTTGCTTTCTTCTGAGCAATGTATACCATATCAGTTACAAACTCATTTCTATCCTTAGTATCACTAATATTATTAATAACTGAATTAAAGAAATCCAATCCCATTAATTTTGCTCTAGTATTCTTAGGATCCTTTCCATATGATGCTCTAAATTTATTCATAATTGTATCTATATTAGTAATATCCTTTTTAATAGCGGGTAATATTCCTCGAATTAAGTTTTCCCAAAACTGTTGATCCTCCATAAATTCTATTCTAGTATTAGGATATCTACTATCTGTCCATTTATTTACAAATCTTGATTGTTTATTTGTTACATCATTTAATAATTCTACAATAAAATCAGTAGTAGCTTTTCCTAATCTAGCAGCACCAGCACCTTTCTTTGTTCCTTCAAATTTTAAATTAGAATTCTTTTGACTATCAACTGCTTTAATTTGAAAAGTATATTCTACTGGTTCTCCAATAGACATCTTCACATCTTGAGTCATTGCACCATTTGATTGCAATTCAAAATTACATTCAAATTCATAATCTTTGTAGTTATTATTAATATTACCTGTATCAACGAAATTTTTATCCATATTAACTTCTTCCCATCTAGCAGCTTTATTCATTGATACCTTCTTTAAAGAAACACCCATAATTAATTTTCTTTTATATAAAGATCTCAATAAATCATTGAACTCCATTATAGTCTGTGTTCCTCTTGTAACACCTTTTCCTGCTGCATTTTCAAGCATTTTCTCAAAGGTAGATTGTCTACCTTTAATAATCCATATATCAGCAGGGTTCCAATTATCTTTATTACCCCCTAAATTATATTCTTTATCAAAATTATCTTTAACTACTTTACTAATAAACCCCATAAAACCATCAGGGATATCTTCACCAAATTCTTTATATGGTCCAGGAGAATACTTATTAAAAATTACTTCTGATTGTGCATAATAACTAGACAACCATTCATCAGGTACATCACCATCAAAAATTTGCAGTAATCGATTATAAACAGGTGTGTCTTCTACAATATCCTGCCAATTACGCCATCTAGGACCAGAATGATTTAGAACCTGACGGAATATAAAAGCAGATCCTTGCTCCTGCTCTAAAGTTCCTGCTGTCGTTTTTTCAACTTTACCACTTTTTCTGAAAACTATATCTATAGAATTACCCTTATCATCTGTTGTTTCATATACTAATTGTTTACCACTCTCCCTTTGTTTTGGAGTACCATATAATCTCCTTGCTGCTGATGTTAGTAAGTACCTATGATTTCTCTCAGTAATTTTAATCATCCATGATCTAGTCACCGCAGTACCTTTCCCTGAAGGAGGTCTCCAATTCTTATCAGCAATAATTTCTCCACGATAATGTGGCATTCCTCTTATCATGACAGCAAGATCTTCAGCAAGAGATTTATCAAAAGTCTTTGCTCTTTTTATAATTTCATTAGATCTTAAAGAATACCAAATCTTAGCCATATTAAATAACTACTTTTTGAAGTATTTATTTATGACATCTATCTGGTCTTGATACTTGGCAATCATATTGAGTTCTTCTTCAATTGCTTCCACAATATTAGAGTGCTCACCAATACCAGCAGGGTTGGTTAAATAAACTTCTACATTAGCAACATGCTTCTGAATGTCTCCTTGTGCGTGTGCTAATAGTGCTTTGATTAGTTGGTCTCTCATAGTAACATTTTATACTCTGTATTATATATCGTTCCAATGTGTGACTTCTCCAATAATCCAAGAGTTCAACCCATAAGTCTTAATAATAGATTGAGTATCCTCAGATACATTGGCAGGAACCACCACACAATATCCAATGCCCATATTAAATGTCTTCTTCATTTCTTCTTCTGGTATCTCACCAGCAAGCATAATCTTACTGAATAACTCAGGCATTGGCCAAGAATTATAATTCACATCAACCTTTAATCCTTCTGGTAAACACCTTGGTAAATTACCTGGTATACCACCACCAGTAATATGTGCCATACCCATAATAGGAACTTCTTTTAATAATGTTTTAACTACGGGTGCATATATTATAGTTGGATTAAGAAGTTCTGGTGTATCACTCAGATATATCTTATGTCTCCATAACATATCTCTGATCAAACTATATCCATTACTATGAAGACCACTACTCTCAATACCAATAACTAAATCACTCTCACGAATTAAATTACCATCTATTATTTCATTCTCTTCTACAATACCAGTACAAAATCCTGATACATCTCTGATAGGATCTACCATTGATGATCGTCTTGGATGTTCTGCTGTTTCACCACCCAATAAAGAACAACCAGATTGCTTACATCCTTCTACTATACCATTAACTAACTCTTTTACCAGCTCTCCATGTAAATTTATATTCGATGTACAAATATAATCCAAGAAATATAATGGATCTGCTCCACATGTAATCACATCATTGACACACATGGCAACAAGATCAATACCTATACCCTGCATAACAGATGGATTACCAGTCGCATTCAATTCAGCAACATGTATTTTAGTTCCCACACCATCAGTACCCGAAACTAATACAGGTTTCTCATATCCTGTAGGAATTCTCATCATACCATTAAACCCACCAAATCTACCCAAGACCTCTGGCCTATGAGTAGATTTAACTCTATCAGATATACTACCTACAAAAGCATCTCCTGCTTCTATGTCAACCCCAACAGTTTTGTAATCCATCACTCCTCATCATGATTATGTTGTAGTTTTCCAGACATCTCATATGCCTCTTTATTTCCACCGTGACCATGAGCAATTCCCATCTCATGCATTTTGGCATGTTCATCAATAGGGTCACGTAAATCTACTTTTCCTGGCCCTATGGTTAGATATAAACCATATCCCATAATAAAGAATAGTAATCCTACAATAATAAAAACTAAAATCATACATCACCCTCCTTTCTATTCTCTGAGTAATGAACATCAAACTCTCCACCAGGATATCTTGCTTTAAGTTTTTCTACATTCATCTCAATGATTTCATTGAAGTCTGTATCAAGAGCCATACATGCCTGAGCAACATACCACATAATGTCTCCCAGTTCTCTCTTCATATGAAAAATATTATCTTCATTAACTGGTTTTCCTTGGAAGACAATCTTCTTGACTACTTCAGTAAACTCACCACCTTCAGCACAGATACCAAGAGCAGCAGTTAATAGACGATGAACAGGAAGTCCATCACCACTCTCTACTGATTGTATCCCAAAACATCTAGAATTAAATGTAATATAATCCTTTGATTCTTGGGATGTAACTGCGTCTACAAACTCAGTATATTTTTGGGTATCAACTTGTTTAGTCATTTCTCAATAAATTAGTTAAAGCATTTTGTATTTTTGATTTTCTTTTTCTTTTTGGTTTAGGAACTGAGGGTGCCTTACCACTTACCCATGCTTCATTCTTTGTTGTAGTAGGATCATCCTTAATAAACTGACCTCTCTCATTTCTGGCTCTTAATGGTTTTTTGACTTCAACCTTAACCTCTTCTGGGGGCCATGGAACATCATACTCCCAATGCTCTTCTGTCTCAAAGGTTTCTGCTGGATTACCTCTACATATTTTCTTTACTCTAACAAACACAGTATCCTTTTTAAATACTGGATGAGGAGTAACTATTCTTGCAAGTTCAACAATCTCCAGATAGGAAGTAGACTTGGGTTCCACTACAGGAACATATACTTTTTCTTTAGGCATTTTTTTCCTCCACTAGGGCACTTGATTTATTTAACTGTTCTAGTGCCGATAAAACTTCAGGAGTTTCTTCCCAACTCCACTCTTGGTTATGTTGATCGTTTTTCTTTTTTATCGTATGTGTTCTTAAAGTCATGAAAACTTAAATCCCTCAAATGATTTCTTAGGTTTCTCCTCAGGATTATACTCCTCTTCTTGGCCGCTGTCAACTATATTGTCTTGAGCACTTTGCTCACAGTCATATAATCTCATCTTGGCACGATCAATCCCCACCACAAATCTCTTAAAGATTGTAGGATCATTATATCTATTCTTTAATTGCTTGACCATTATTTGATTTAACCCTTCCAACTCTTCTGTAGAAATAAGGGCAAACATAAGGTCAGCAGTAGCAGGGAGTCCAAAAGACTCAGAGGTGTCAGTAAGGTCCACATCGCTACTGCCAAAACCGCTACGAGTAGTTTGAGTGGCAGATACAATCGGAAGGTTCGTCTCAACTGCGAGACCCCGTAATTCTTCTGCGATTGCTTTGATGAACGAATAGGAGTTGACATTACTTCCTGCTCTGTATCTTGATGAGGCACAGATATTCAAATAATCTATGAATATTATATCAGGTTTGAATGACTTTTTCAATGCTAACTCATTAAGTAATGCTTTGAAATGTCCTGAGTGAGCAGATGCAGTAGGATACTCTTTAATAATAAGAGTACCTTGTGTCTTCTGAGCAAGGTTACTTACCTTACTCTCAAACATAGGTCTAGGTAAATCTGTAATGTCTTGTATATTAACATTCAAAAGATTAGCATCAATTCTTTCAGCAATTTTCTCCTCAGCCATTTCAAGCGTGATGTATAATACATTCTTTCCTTGGAGTAACACACTGCTTGCGACATGACACATAAACAAAGACTTACCAACACCAGTGCCAGCGAGAGCAATATTGAGTGTTTTATTTGGAAGACCACCCTTGGTAATCTTATCAAAGAATTCCAAGTCGAACGGTATCTTATCTTCTTTTCTGTGATAAGATTCGTATCTGTCTTCGTAGTCTTGTAAGTAATCATGTCCTATATGATTATCGAAAGAAACAGAAAGAGCATCGCTGAGAATAGAAGGAATAGCATCCCTTCCTTTCTTGTCATCCTGTCCATCGGCTAATGCGATTGATTCCATTAGTGCAAGATAAATCGCTCTATCTCTACACCACTTTTCAGTAGTATCTATTAACCACTGATTCTCCACAACAGAATCGGTCAGAGAATTACTAATATCTCTAACCTCTGCAATCTCAGACTCTGTTAAGTCTGTTCTATTTTCTGTCTCAATATTAAGTGCTTCAATCGTAATTGAAGAACCATACTTTACAATAAATTGAGTTATCTCTTCAAAGATTACCTTTTCAGTTCTGCTCTCAAAATATTCTGGTTTAATGAAAGGTATAACCTTTCTAGAATACTCTTCATTATAAATTAAGTTTCTGAGAATGGTAGTCTCAATTCGTTCCATAAGAGAAGGTTTGCTGTGCTATAGCATCAAGTTGATTCATTATATCATCAGTAAAATATTCTGTCGGATTCTTTAATATTTCCTTCGCATATATCTTCTTACCGTTCATCTCATATCTTCCAGCAACATTCTTCCACATACCACCAAGTTCTCCTAATTCTAGAAGACCATAGTATCTGTCAAGACCTCTTTCATCATAATAAAGACGAATATTTACTTCTTTATTTTCTTTTGAGAGTCTTGATTTATGTGTCTTAGCTTTAATAATGTTTCCAATAACCTCTTTCTGATCCTTTTCCTTTTTTTTGCTGAGATAAATGATCGTACTTGCGGCATATTTGAGACCAGAGCCTCCTCCCATTTCTTTAGTTGGGACATAAGATCCGATAACATCGTAGGTGTGATTTGTAACTATAAGTGGAATGTTTGCTTGACCTAGTTTTAGAGTAAGCATTCGGAACGCTCCCTTGACAAGTTGAGATTTGGTCATATCTCTAACTTGTTTATCATCCAATGCGTCTCTAATTTCTTTCTCTGTTGAAAGCATACCCAAAGAGTCTAACACAAACATACAAGGTTTGCGTTCTTCTTCAGATGTTTTTAAGTATATATCTACAGCACGAAGTGCCTTACTTCTAAACTCCTCAATTGTAACCACATTCACCACCACAAGGCGATTCATATCTATACCACGGGATTCAAGTAATCCTTTATTAACGGCAGCTTCAGTATCGAAATAAAGACAGTAACCATCAGGGTTACTATCCAGAAAGTTCTTGACAACTGCGAGGGAGAAGAAAGTTTTCCCAGTACTGCTTTCACCAGCGATGGCAGTAATACGATTGCTAGATACGCCACCATAAATGGAACCGCTAACCACTGCATTAAAGATGTACGAACCTGTGTCGATGAATCTTTCTGATTCTTGGATGTCTGCGGCGAGTTGGGTGTAGTCATCACCTATTTCTTTTACAATTTCTTTCAAAAAATCCATAATTAATTACTCTCGTTTAAAACCTCCCCATTTAATTCATATTCTTCCTTAATATATCCTCTTAAAAGATGATATAGTCTGGTATCTCCTCCCAATGAAAGAGCATTTACAATTGTTTTCAAATCTTTTTGATTGATAGGTAATTCCATTAGGAAAAGAATAGTTCTAAGTTTACAGTTTTCTCAACATTCCAACCTATGGCATCGAGAATAGCTCTAAGGGGTTCCACAAAACTCTTCTCAAATTGTAGGTCATAGTCGATGTATTTGTCAAGACCAAGTTCATGAGGAAAATCCTGAATAAAGGATAACACATTCTCCTGTATGATATTCGGTTTTTTAAGATAGAGAAACTTGACCTTTTCTCCATTACCGATGAGTGAATATTTATTAGTCAACTTTTTTTGTTTAACATAATGGTTGAATAATAATGCACCCCGTATATGTATAGGAGTTCCTTTTGCATATATCGTAGAAGATGCCTGATACTTACGAACATCAGATGCAGTTCTGGGGAATGCTATATCTTCTGGTGGAAGTGTCTTGAATTCCTTACGACACTTATCAATAAAATCAATTACATCATCCTCAGTAGCATTCATCATCAACTTAAGTGCATCCTTAATCATTGTTCGACAAGGTGCAGGTGTAGAAGATTTAACTGCCTCAATACCCATCATCTTAAGTTTGGGTTCTTCATATCGAACACCCTCACTATCCCATACATTTAAGATGTATCTTTTCTTGGCAGTCCATATACCTCTATCGGCAATGTTCTCCCTTTTCATGACCATCTTATTATCATAAGCACTTACATATTTGGCCAACGCTTCATAAGAACTCTCAATAAAAGGTTCAAATTCCATTTCACAGATCTTGTTAAGGAACCGAACAACGCCCTCATTAGTTTTCTCTCTGCCCTTGTATACAGCTTCGACCAGAGGGCCCAAATTGAGATAAATGGAATCAGTATCTGAAGCAATAACATAATCTTCTCCGTCAGTTTTTAAAATTTTATTGATATGAGCATTCATCTTATTCTCTATCCAACGGATAGATACCTGCCCACTTAAGGTAATTGCTTCAGCGTTAGCCAGTTTGTAGTATCGAAAATACTGATTGCCAATAGCACCATAAGCACTATTAAGTTGAATCTTCCTGGCCATCTGAATATTATTACATCTAGCAATCTCCTTTTCAAGAGTCTTTGTTTTTGTCTTTTCATACTGCTGTTTTGCATCAAGCATCTTCCTCTTGTATATCGTTCTGTCCTTATAAATCTTCTCCATGAGTTCAGGCAAAAACCCACGCACATCCTTCCTATATTGTGCTCCATTCGCACAAACTGCATAATCTCCATCAATCTTTATCTCCTGATTTAAGAGCCCCTCAACGCTCGCACTGGGATGTCTAGTCTCCCTGATGGTCTCTGGTGAGATATTGTATTGCATAATAAGATGAGGGTACAGGCTATTAAGGTCAAAAGAGACCACCCAATCATACTTTCCTGGAATCGGTTCCTTAACATATGCTCCTGCGTATTTTGCGTCCTTATCGGATCTTTCTTTTGGTGGAATAACTATATTCCTCTTCTTTAAATAATTATAAATTATCGTATCCCACATACGAACCTGAGAGAACACATCAGCATAATTTGCTTTTGCATCATATGCCATAACTATGGCAAGTTCGATGAGTTTCATCTTGTCTTCCATACGGTCAACAAGTTCAACGTCAATTATATTATACTCTACAAATTTTTGCCACCCTTTTGTATAGAAATCTTTAAATGTGTCGAATTCACTATGATCTAACTTCTTCTGTCCAAGTTCTACACTGGCAATATAATCCAATCGATATGATTCCTGTGCCTTATAGGTAAACTTCTTATAAAGATTGAGATAATCCAATTGAGTCACCCCACCAATATCATAAGCAATATTCTTACGACCCATAATATGAATCTCTCTTTCGGTCACCAATCCCCATGGTGACATACGACGCATCAGTTTCTCACCTAGAATCCTCTCCAAGCGACGACAAAGATATGGAATGTCATAAAGTTCACTATTCCATCCAGTCACAACCTCTGGTGTATTATTCTCAATCATCCACCAATTAATAAAGGCAGTTAGAAGTTCATACTCAGTTCTAAAACCCTTGTAGATAACATTCTCCTGCTTATTATTAAAAGGCCCTAAACCCCATGTACGAATCTGTTTTGTATTATAATCCTGTAGAGTGATGAGTAATATTTCTTCTGCTGCGGATTCTACATCAGGGAATCCATTCTCTGATGCCACCTCAATATCAATTGTGGTTATCTTAATTTTACTGGTATCAAACTTTATCTCTTCTTCTGGATATTTCTCAGAAATATATTGGTATATGAATCTCTCATTACCAAAAACCTTAAACCCCTCAACACCATCATACCTCTTTATAAAGTCTCTACTCTCACGAACAGTACCAGGTTCGACAGGTTCGACATACTCACCCTCCAGAGTCTTGTACTTACTCTTCTTATTAGAAGAGACAAAAAGGGTTGGATAAAACTTCTCTCTGGTGGCAAAATGTCTTCCATTTTCATAACCACGAACCAAGAAGTTGTCTCCAACCATCTGGACATTAGTGTAGAATCTCATTTCTTTTTAATAAGAGCTTCGTATTTTTCAAGAATGTTTTCTGCAGGTTCTGCAAGTGTAATTATCTTATCAGAACTTAGCATAAATGTAGTGTCTGGTGTAAAACTTTGTAACCATGGTGAAAGAAGAACCTTACCTTCTTCAATAGTAAGTTTTTCTTCAGTAGTTTTTAATATTACTGGATGGATTAACTTACAATCAGGTTCTCCAACCTCTGCACCAACTTCTTCAATCTCACTCACTAAGATTTCTTTGCTCGTCAGAACTATAAGTTTGACTATTTTGCTCATTTACTTTACTCTCGTATAATTCTGTAATAGATGTGATTGGTTCTACAACAGTGACAATCCAATCTTTTGGAACTGGCATTCTATCATCTTTAGAAAAAATAATCCATGGTGTAAAACTAACTTGCAAATCATTTTTAGTAGTATCTCTTTCCTCAGTAAGAAATTGAGTTCTATAATCAACAACATGAGGATCTTTAAAAAGATATCCACATACTTTATCATCAGATATGAGTTCTTTCATATCTGAAATTATAGTTTCACCTGATTTTAAAAGGGCAAGTTTAATTGACATTTTTTTATTCGTTCTCCATTATTATACCAATAAAAAAGGGTTCCGTCAAGGAACCCATTTGATCCATCTCGAACCAATTTTATTTATAGATACTCTTTCCGAGCATGATGTTCTGGAACTATCTTCTTCAACTCCACGGTGAGGAGTCCATCTGTAAACTCGACGGATCCAATCTCCGTATCGTCTGAGACCGTCCAAACTCGTTTAAAACTTCGTTGGGCCAATCCTTTGTGGACAAACGTTCCATCAACTTCCGATTCTTCTTTTCTGCCTTCAACATATAACTGTCCAAACTCCGTGAAGACTTTAAGCTCATCTTTCTTAAACCCCGCAAGTGCGATCTCCAATTTTGATTCATGATTATTTAACTGTATCAAGTTGTATGGTGGATAATTTGATTGTGGGAAGTCGATATTAAAGAATCGGTCTAGGTAATCATCCATTCCTATTCCATTCTTCTGAATCCTTTCCATTAATTCTGGAAGGTTAGCTGAGTGATAGCGTTGTAGTGCGTTCATGGTTCTCCTTAAATAAGCGAGTGTAAATTGTTGTCCCTTACGGCGACATTACTATTTAAACACACATACCATTTAAACCAGTTCGGTTACTACATCCAATATTCATCTAATACTTCCAACACATTAGTAAGTATACGGGATGCCGAACCTCTTTGACGGGCATCCCACTCTGGATACCATGCCTTACTATCAACCCCATTTTTTATCCTTGTGACTTTGGCCACCATTTCCACTTTGTCTAAACGACCATTCATTCTTCAGGTTTCTTTTTCTTACTACCTATATTATATTTTGTCTCAAGTATCCAATCACCTTTGTCTCTATATGCCAACACTTTAATTTGATTTAAAGGTGCAATATCTTGAATTTTAGACGTATCTACAATATCAACCAATCCCCAATCAGCAAGAAGTTGAGCAATACGATTCCTACGCTGAACATCATTAGAAGTAAGGTTAGCATGTTTACCATCAAGAGCAAATAGTTCCTTGAAATGAACAAGAAAATATCTTCCCTGCTTATGCAGTATATGACAAGATTGATATATCTTCTTTTCTTTTCTTGATGCTACACCAATTCTTGTTAAAGTCTCACGGACTTTTAAAAAATCATCAGGTTCATTAAGGGTTACCTCCACCATCTGTTCGGGTGCCCACTTAACTTCAGGCTCTTGAACCACACTCATTGT
>VTLG01004746.1_pt1 | contig 14499 bp, 16 predicted proteins | sample 4694571 | NCBI WGS metagenome assembly VTLG01 (sample SAMN12604809, study PRJNA352737) | marine metagenome | biome: ENVO:00000447; feature: ENVO:00000209|ENVO:00000569|ENVO:01000036; material: ENVO:00002151; isolation source: viral sequences binned using virsorter ...
CGAAACCACATCGGGCAGGCTACTTACAAACCCCTTTCGCCCGACCACGAATGTATCGGCTTACTGGGTGAGGTTGCCTTTAGCATTGCCTATGCGCTGCCGTTAACTTGGGAGAACCTAAACGGTGGCGGTGATGCGTGTGACTTCCGCATTGGCAACATAACCATAGACGTAAAGACCTACCGCCGTCCTATAAGCATACTTTGTAAAGCGCATAAAGAACATGCGGAGCGAGTTGTGTTGGCGAAGTATGTAAATGATTCCGCGATTGAATTAATAGGATGGGACTTCTACGACACAATTAAGCAAAGCCAGCCAAAGGATTTCGGGCGCGGTATTGTCAACCATTACAGGGAGGCACACATGCTGCGAAGCATGGCAGAGCTTGGCGATGACATACAACAGACCAAGGACAATTTATGGCAACAGAAATCAAGGTACATTGTTCACACACAGAACTAGTTGACATTGTTAAACTGGTTGAGCATCCGAACAACCCTAACCAGCATGACGACAGGCAGATTCAATTGCTTGCCCGAATTATAAAGGCACAAGGCTGGAGGAATCCAATAACCGTATCAAAGAAGTCAGGCTACATTGTAAGCGGCCACGGCCGGCTTGCGGCTGCAAAGGTGTTGGGCGAAACAAAGGCTCCAGTTGACTACCAGGAATTTGAAAACGAGGCAGACGAGACAGCGCATCTGCTGGCAGACAACAAGGTTGCAGAACTCGCCGAGCTAGACTTTCAACAGGTTGGCGACTTGCTAAAGGAGTTAAAGGAAATTGATTTTGATTTGGAGCTAACTGGTTTTCTTCCACACGAAATAGAACCGTTACTAGAAGCTGATTGGACACCGCCAGAAGTGGAAGAACTGCCAGACCCAGCAAGCGGTCACAACGTAAAGTTCACAGACGGGCAATGGGATACAGTTGCAAAAGTAATAAGCGGAACAGATGAGGCCCAAGCCATTACAGACATTTGCAAAACTCACCAACAGTAAGGCTCGCCTACTTTAGTCTACCGGCGGTTTATAAGGCACTTATGGATGACAGATATAAACCGGCCTTATTGGTCAGCTATGTTTATCTCAAGACGTTTCTTGAGAAGCAGCACAAGTATAATTATCGAGATTGGGTTTTAGATTCGGGTGCATTCAGCGCCCACAATAGCGGAACCGAAATTAAGTTACAGGATTACATTGATTGCTGTAAGCGCCTCATAGATTCGGACAACACCTTAACAGAGGTTTACAGTCTTGATGTTATTGGTGATTGGAAGGCGAGCTTAAAGAACACGGAGGAAATGTGGCGGCAAGGTGTTTCCGCTATACCTTGCTACCATATCAACGAGCCGTGGGATGTGCTTAAAGGCATGGCAAAAGACTATCCCAAGATTGCCTTGGGCGGGGTTGCGTTATGTCGCGGCGGCTTAAAAGACAAGTTTGCTGAACAATGTTTCGCCCGTGTCTGGCCAAAGCGAATACACGGGTTTGGTTATGGTAGCGAGTCATCAATTATGCGGCTGCCTTGGGACAGCGTTGATGCAACTAACTGGGAGCTTGGCCCTTGCAAGTTTGGGCAATGGCGTAGCTTTGGAAAGATGAGCGTTAGGGGTAGTAAGCAAAATTTAAAGTCGGAGGTTGAGTATTATTTAAAGCTGGAAAGAAAAGCGCGGAACAGGTTTGGAAGATACTTGGCAGAGCTTGGTTCCCAACACGATTACCGGCTTTCGTATTCTACTGGAGGCGGCGGTAAAGTGGCTTCAAAAACTCTAAAATGAAAACAATACATGTCATGTCGGGTGGTATGGATTCTACCACGTTATTGTATCAACTACTGGATGAGGGCAGAGAGGTTAAATGTATATCGTTTAACTACGGCCAGCGCCACAAGAAGGAATTAGATTACGCAAGGGGAACATGCGAAACGGTATTGGGTGTGCCTTTCCTAGTTTGCGATGTGTCTGGCGTAAAGGAATTGATGAAAGGCAGTAGCCAGACAGACGATAGTGTTGCGGTTCCGCATGGGCATTACGAAGAAGAAAACATGAAGAAGACTGTAGTGCCTAACCGCAATATGATTATGTTAAGCATGGCGGCTGCTTACGCTATTTCGTCTAGCTATGATTCCATCAGTTACGCCGCCCATGCCGGCGACCATGCGGTCTACCCAGACTGCAGAGTGGAGTTTGTAGAAGCGATGCGAATGGCAATGGATTTGTGCGATTGGAATAAGGTTAGCATTTACGCGCCTTATTTAAGCAAGCGTAAAGAGGACATTGCTGCAATAGGCGACAAACTGGGTGTTCCTTGGGAAACCACATGGAGTTGCTACGAGGGCGAGGACTTGCATTGCGGTAAATGCGGCACATGTCAGGAGCGCATAGAGGCATTTAAACTTTCTAACTTAAAAGACCCAACGGAATACAAGCCATGATAACATGCAGTAAAACATATTATAATATCCCGTTCGCACACCGGCAGCCGCTCCATGGCGGTCATTGCCAGTATGTTCACGGTCACAACTGGGCCATTAAGTTTACATTCTTGGCAAAGGAAAGGGACGAGAATGGTTTCGTTATAGACTTTGGCAAGTTGCATTTCATAAAGGATTGGATTGACCAGAAGCTCGACCATGCGTTGCTTATATGTAAGAGCGACCCTTATGTGGAATACTTCACCAAGAACGCGAGCATACTTTGGAAGCTGCACCTAGTAGACGATGCAAGTTGCGAAGGGCTTTGTGACTACATTCACGAACAGTTTAAAAGGGCTGTTACATTTGAAACTAATGGCAGAGTAGTTATTAAAAGCGTGGAGGTATTTGAGGACGATAAGAACTCCGCATTACTGGAGGTTGGTGTATGAGTGAATTAACATTAAAGGTAAACGAAACATTCTACAGCTTACAGGGTGAGGGGTATAGGGCGGGGCATCCAAGTTTCTTTGTGCGGTTAACCGGCTGCGATTTAACTTGCGGGTATTGCGATACCGAATTTGAAAGCGGTAAGGATATGACGCCTAGGGAAATACAAAGAAAGATAAGGGGCGAAACAACTTGCAAGTGGATTATATTTACCGGCGGCGAACCGTTGTTGCAATTAACTCCAGAGATACTGGAACAGTTTCCAGATTATATAATAGCGGTAGAAACAAACGGTAACAACAAATGCACAAAGGAATTAAGGGGGGAGATTGATTGGCTGGTTGTTTCTCCAAAGGTTGCCAACCATGTTATAGAAAAGAACTTCAAGGATGTATGGATAGACGAGTACAGGTTGCCAAGGCACAAGGGCCATACATCGATGTCAACGCCAGATAATGTTCGTATTCAAAACAAATACGTCAGTCCTATATTTAACGGTAACACTCCTGACATGGAGAACGTGAACCATTGTATTAAATTATGTCTACAGAATCCAGAGTGGCGGTTAAGCCTTCAGAGTCACAAGTTGCTGAATGTATTGTAAGTGGCCACATCCGAGCCCTGCTTCGTGCAATAGGTGAAGACCCAGACCGCGAAGGCTTAAAGGAAACACCGGCTCGCGTTGCCAAGTCTTGGAAGGAGCTTTACCAAGGTTACAGGCAAACGCCAGAGGAAGTTCTTGAAACCAAGTTTGGCGCTGATGGTTACGACCAGATGGTTACATTAAAGTGCATTGAATTTTATTCCACATGCGAACACCACATGTTGCCCTTTAATGGTCATGCCCATGTTAGTTACATTCCCGAAAAGGAAATTGTAGGGTTAAGCAAACTTGCAAGGCTGGTTGATGTGTTTGCAAAGCGCCTGCAAGTACAGGAGCGCTTGACAGTACAGGTTGCTGATAGCCTTCATAAAACAATTAAACCAAAAGGGGTCGCGGTAATGTTGGAAGCTAAACATGGTTGCATGTTGTGTCGTGGTGTGCGTAAACAAAACAGCAGCATGATAACAACCGCATTAAGAGGCGCGTACGAAAGGCCAGAGGTAAGGGCAGAGTTTTTTAATTCGATTAAATGAACAAAGGCATAACGCCAGAGTTTGCCGACAAGGTATTAGAAGCAGATGCAGCGTTAGCAGCGAAGAAAATAAACGAGGGCAAGGGAATGACCAGTTCCCAACGTGCCTATTATTTAAGTGTATCAGGTAAGCACAACATACCGGCGAGCGGCTTGGCAAATAACCATGTCGAGCTTGCAAGGTTATTAAATGTAAGCCGGTCAAGTATAGTTAAGTGGGCCAGACAAGAGGCAGCGCCGAAACCAAAACCAAACGGCAAGCACGATATAAGCGAATGGTTGTTGTTTATAAAGGAACACGGTTTAAAGGGCGCGGAGGAAGAAGGCGAAGGAGATTTAAAAAGGAGGAGACTGTTAGCCCAATGTCTAAAGATAGAAGCGGAACTGGATATAATACGGGGCAACTGGTTGCCGAAGGCATTGGTCGACCGTTACATGCAAGACATATTTACGGCTTGCCGCTCCAAGATATTACAGTCACCGCTAGACGAACAGGCAGCAGACGAGGTGTTGCATGAACTTGCCAGATTACAGAAAATTGAATTTGCAGTTCGGTCCGACGATAACGAGTCTAAACTACAACTTCCGAGTGTGGCTTCCACCGCCGCGCCTGACGGTTAGCGAGTGGGCAGAGAAGCATAGAATACTTTCAAGCGAGTCAAGCGCTCGCGCTGGCATGTTTCGCTTGTCACTTGCCCCGTACCAACGCGAACCAATGGACAGCGTTAAGGATTCAGATGTGCAAAGCATTACGCTTATGTGGGCCTCGCAAACTGGAAAAACAGAATGTATTAACAACATAGTTGCTTACTTTATTTGCCAAGACCCCTCCCCCATTCTTTGCATTCAACCAACATTGGAAATGGCAGACACATGGAGCAAGGACAGGCTCGCGCCAATGATAAGAGACACACCGCAACTTAATAAGACGGTAAGCTCAACCAAGGCGCGTGACAGCGGAAACACATTGTTGCACAAGCGTTTCTTGGGCGGTCACATTACAATGGCCGGTGCAAACAGCCCTGCGAGTTTAGCGGCTCGCCCTATTCGCGTTCTACTATGTGACGAGATAGACCGTTACCCTTTAAGCGCTGGCACGGAAGGCGACCCGATAAGTTTAGCAGAGCGCCGAACCGATACGTTTCCAAACGCTGTTATAATTAAAACAAGCACCCCGACTGTAAAAGATGTAAGCAAGATAGAAACGGAATATAACAACACAGACAAAAGGGAATGGTTTGTTCCATGTGTTAAGTGTAACGAATTCCTGGTGTTGAAGTGGAAGGATGTTGTTTGGGAAAAGGACGAACCCGAAACCGCGCATTTAGTTTGTGAACATTGCAAGGAGAAGTTAAGCGATGAGGACAGGATGGAAATGGTTATCAACGGTGAGTGGCGACCTACTGCGGAGTTCAAGGGCAAGCGAGGATACAGGCTTAACGGTTTGAACAGCCTGTTCCCTGCCAAGAAGGGATTCGACAACCGTCTACACCAAGCTGCCGCCGGTTTTCTGGATGCAAAGAAAAGAGGTCCGGAGGGTTTAAAGACATTTATAAATACATTCCTTGCGGAGCCTTGGGAGGAATTGGAAACCACATTAGAAGGGCATTATCTGGAAAGTAGGCGCGAGGCATACAAGGGCGAATTGCCTGACGGTGTTCTGGTTCTTACAGCCGGTGTTGATGTGCAGGCCGACCGCCTCGAGGCCGAGCTTATCGGGTGGGGCGCTGACGAGGAATGCTGGGGCATAGAATATAAAATCATTTACGGCGACCCGTCACAACCAGAGATATGGAAGCAGTTGGATAAGTGGCTAATAGAACGATACACAACTGATGACGGTAGGGAGCTGCCGGTTGCGGCTTGCTGCGTTGATTCGGGTTATCTAACGAAAGATGTTTATGACTTTGTAAAACCCAGACAGCCAAGGGGCGTTTATGCGGTCAAGGGGTTGGGCGGGTTTGGTAAGCCGCTTGTTTCTCGGCCAAGCAAGTCAAGCGTAAGGGGCGTAAGGTTGTTCAGTATAGGAACCGACACCGCCAAGGATGTGGTTTATGGGCGGCTGCGGATAGAGGACGAGGGGTTTGGTTACTGTCATTGGCCTTTTGCTGGTGGCTACCATGAAGATTACTTTAGCCAATTAACCGCAGAAAAATGCGTGGTAAAAATGAAAGCGGGGCAACGGTCGCGGAAATGGGTTTTAAAACAAGGCACTCGAAACGAGGCGCTTGATGTTAGGATTTACGGATTGTCGGCAATGATTATATTAAACCCGAACTTCAAAAAAATAGCGTCTAAAGCAGAAACGGCCCCGACCGCCGTAACCACACCAACCAAACCAGAACCGAGCGTAGAGAGCGGATTTCGCGCCAATACGAAACGGTTTAGCGGTGGAGGTGGGTTTGTAAAAGGGTGGCGCGGTTGAAACAGGACAAATTTAAATTAGTTTCAAGGGGATGGCGGCAACTGTACCAGAGATAGAACCATACGAAGTGTATGCAGGCGACACGTTCAGATGGGATAAAGATGTAAAGGATTATACGCCAGCCGATGGTTGGGCATTAACTTATAGCTTTAGAAGCGTTACCGGCACGGGATTCAATATCACCGGCGCGGCTAACAGCGGGAACAGCGGATGGGAGATAACCGTAGCCGCATCGACTACCGCAAGTTACACGACCGGCGAGTATAACTGGCAGGCGTATGTAACCAAGGGAAGCGAGCGTTATGTGGTCGACAACGGTGTAACCGTTATTCATCGCAACCTAAACGCCTTGGCGGTCGGCGCTGTTACTGACCTTCGCAGCCATGCCAAGTTAATGATTTCCAAAATCCAATCGGTTCTTGAGGGCCGAGTGGATGCTGACATTGAAAACTATTCCATAGGCGGCAGAAGTATAAACAAGATTCCAGTTAATGAACTGGTAAACATTCTGCACACCTACGAGGAAAAGCTGGACAAGGAGGAACGCAAGCGGCGTCTGGCTAACAAGCACGGCAGCGGTCGGTTAATCAAGGCGCGGTTTAATTATCCTGTCAGGGTAACTAGCAATTCCGAGTATACAATTTATTAAGATGACTCTAGTTGAAAGATTTTTAAAGCGGTACGGTTACGCCAAAGCTAAAAAAGCAAGGGGATATTCTGGAGCAATATCAAGCCGCTTAACTGGCGACTGGCTTAACCCGACCACTACAGGCGACGAGGAAATACGCCGCGACCTACAGAAGTTACGGAACAGATGCCGCGAGCTTGAAAGGAATAACGATTATGTAAGGCGCTACCTTAACGGCTTGGAATCAAATGTAATTGGTTCAGCCGGTATAATACTGCAAATGAAGGTAGAGGATGCACCTTTAAAGTTTGATGACAATGCCAACCGCGAAATAGAACAGGCATGGAGGAAATGGTGCAACAGAAAGAACACAACGCCAACGGGGAAATATAGTTGGCTTGATATTTGTAAACTGGCTTTAAGAAGTACGGCCCGTGACGGCGATGTATTGTTACATCTGCTGCGGGGATATAATAATGAAAATGGGTTCGCCGTTCAGTTAATCGAGGCAGACAGATTAGATCTGCATCACAATAATTACAAACTACAGACCGGCGGACAGATAAGGATGGGCGTGGAGCTAAATAGTTTTGGCCGGCCGGTTTTATATCATATTCTAACAAGTCATCCCGGCGAAACAGGCGACACCGTGCGTAAGCGCATAAGCGTACCCGCAAACGATGTAATTCATTTGTACAACCCCGAACGCATTAGCCAAACCCGTGGCACTCCTTGGATGGTAAGCGCCATGACACGGTTACAAATGTTGGCTGGCTATGAGGAGAGCGAGTTGGTGGCGAGCCGTGTAAGCGCCAGCAAGATGGGTTTTCTAACCAAGGATATAAACGCAGAGCATTACACCGGCGAAGAAGATACCGACTACAATCTTATTATGGAGGCCGAGCCGGGCAGCATTGAGGAATTGCCCACCGGAATGGATTTTAAGGAATGGTCGCCAACACACCCGACAACCGCTTACAAGGATTTTGTCAAGTCAACCCTGCGAGGTATTAGCGCGGGATTGAATGTGAGCTACAACATGCTCGCTAACGATCTGGAAGGAGTGAACTACAGTAGCATTCGCGCCGGTCTGTTTGATGAGCGTGAACATTACAAGACGGTGCAGAATTGGTTTATTGATTCTTTTATTCAGCCGGTGTTTGAAGCATGGCTGGAAACCACAATGTTAAACGGTGGATTCTCTTTTGGCATTAATCGGTTTGATAAAATGAATAAGCCGAAATGGTGTCCGAGGCGTTGGCCGTGGGTTGACCCGTTAAAAGACATACAGGCTAACGTGCTTGCAATGAATAACGGGCTGGAAGCCAAGCGCAATGTCATTAATGCAACCGGCGGTGACATAGAGGATATTTATTCCACAATCGCCGCCGACAAACAATTGGCAGAGGAAAAGGGACTAACCTTTGAAACCGTTGAAGCGCCGATAATAAATGACGATGACGAGGAAGATGAACCCGCTGAAAAGGTTCAAGAGGTTAAAGCAGCGCCTAACCCGCCCAAAAACAAGTCAGAAGAAAAGCCAGACAACTTATCGGTTGAACCAACCGCGGCGCTGAACGGAGCGCAGATACAGGCAGCGTTATCGGTCATAGAACAAATAACATCGGGAGCAATGCCAGCCGAGGCCGGCAAGGAATTGCTTATCTCGCTTGGCCTAGACGAGCCAACGGTTATGAAGATGCTGGCAGCTATAAAGGGATTTGCTCCCAAGAAAGTTGAAACAGAATTTAAACCCGCCAATATTCCCGCAGATGAGTGATGTAGAAACCAGACATGTAGTTGGTGTTTCGGAAAATGATAACACCATGACAATTACATTGGAGAAAGCACCTCCCCCGCCAATGTTGCAGCCTGACGCTGGCAACGAAGGCCCACATTACCCGCCAAAGAATGCTTATGAAGATGATGGCAGAGCTGGCGGTAATGAAATAATAAGGCGGGAAGTAGAGCTTAATGCCAGAAAAATTGACGAGGAAAACCGAACCGTTGAGCTGGCGTTTAGCAGCGAGTTCCCTGTCGAGCGTGGTTACGGGATTGAAGTGCTAGACCATACCCCCGCAAGCGTTAAACTTGAAAGGCTTAATAACAGCGCTCCGCTTTTGGTAAACCACAATTCTGATGACCAAGTGGGAGTTGTAGAGTCAGCGCGTATAGATGGTGACAAAACCGGCCGAGCTATTGTGCGGTTTGGCACTAGCCAAAGGGCAAAAGAAATTTTCGAGGATGTAAGAACCGGAATCAGAACTGGAATTTCTGTAGGTTATTATATTCTGAAGGACAAACGCGAACAGCGTGACGGTGTGGAAACTGTACGCGCTACATTGTGGGAGCCTTTGGAAATCAGCGTAGCCTCAATCGCTGCGGATTGGAAAGGGTCAGGCGTTGGCCGTTCAATCGAAACTAAAACGCAACGTGAGGAGACTTACACTATGTCTGAAAATAATACTGAAATTAAAACCGAGGAGCCTCGGATTGATGTTGATGCGGAAGTTAAAAAACGCACCGACGAATCTGTTAAGCGTTCCAAGGATATACTGGCCATAGGAGCCAAGTATGATTGCATTGACGATGCCACAAACTTCGTCAACGATGGCAAAACAGCCGGTGAATTTAGCCGGTGGGTTTTGGATAACAAGATGAAGTCCGAGCCTGTTAAGGCTGCTCCAGTTATGGATGTGCAAGAGCGTGAAGATTTTTCTATCTCCCGCGCTGTTCGCAATTTCATTACCGAGGGTAAATGGACTGGCTATGAAGCCGAGGTTTCTCAATCGGCTCAAAAGGCTCAAGGTCGTGCAACTAATGGTTTGTGTATCCCCACGGAGGCATTTGCCAAGCGCGATTTGACGGCTGGCTCTGCTGGCGCTGGCGGCAACACGGTTGCAACTGACCTGTCTGGATTCATCGATCTGCTTCGTAACGAGGCGGTCGCCATTCAAGCCGGAGCAACGGTTCTCGACGGACTCACCTCTAACGTGGCGATTCCTCGGATGTCTGGTGGCGCGACTGCTTACTGGGTAGGCGAGCAAGTAGCACCAACCGAAACAGCACAGACGTTTGACCAAGTGACGCTCACTCCGCATCGCTTGTCTATGCACGTTAATTTGTCAAAACAACTCATTCAACAGAGTTCGGTTGACATTGAAAACGTGGTTAGGAACGACTTGGTTGTTACGGCTGCAAACGCCCTTGATACGGCGGTGTTTACTGGCACGACTGCACCGGCAGACGCAGACGCTCCAACAGGTCTATACGCAAGTATCGCAGCGAGTTTAGCGGCGAACGATGTAGACTTTGGCGCGGCTCCGACCTATGCAGAGATTGTAAACTTGGAAAAACTGGTTGCAGACCAAAACGCGCTTCGCGGCTCGTTGGCTTATGTGACCTCGCCCAAGGGTGCATTCACCGCCAAGACCATTACGCTGGATAGCGGCTCTGGCCGTTTCTTGTTCGAGGATGGTAAGATTAACTCTTACCCTTCTTTCATTACTAATAATATTGCTATCGATCTTGATGACCCGACAGCAGGCGGCACTACTTCGGCAGATACCGCTTACTACTTCGGCAACTGGAATGATTTGCTTATTGGTAATTTTGGCGGCCTCGATGTTGTTATCGACCCCTACACGCTTGCGACAACGGGAACCATAAGGATGGTTGTTCAAATGATGGTTGACATCAACTATCGCCATCTCGGTTCGTTCGCAATCGGTTATGTAGGAACTGCCTAATTGAGTTTCCCTCTAGCTGGTTGCTCATAACTATACCTGCGAGGGGGGGGCTTAACGGCCCTCCCTTTTTTAATTAAAGGATGGCGACTTTGTATAGCGTAATAGGTGCAGACCTTGGAAGTGTGCAGGATGATTTCTACATCACATTCACATGGGGCAGTAACACCGTTAAGGGTTACATAAGCACGGTTGATGTTTCGGATGACTTGGAAGTTGGCGGGTTCAAACCAGAATACCGCGCCGACTTGTTTGTGCAGAAAAGTCAGTTCACAGGTGACGGTGTAGATGACCCAACAACAGGCAGCGAGATAACGGTTGCCAGTTCATATGATTCAGACCTGGTGGGCAAAAAGTTTAGGGTTAATGAAGTTACAATAACAGACAACGCCACGTTAGAATTTGCATTAGTATCATTGGCTGAATAATGGGAGCGCCTTACAACAACATAGACACCAAGGTAGAAGCGGCAATGGCCGAGGTAATAACAGAAGCCTCGTTGTCGCTAACTGATTCGGGCGTTCTTCGCACCGGAATAGATGATGAGATAAAGGAAGAAAACTGTATCATCTGCCATGTTGATGCGGCGGAGGAACATGTCGCGCGGTCAGGCATTTGGAATGTTAGTTGCATAGTTTCTGTCTACACTAACATGGATGCTACCAGCGCATTGGCTAACCATAAAAGCAATGTGGCAAAGGTCAGGGATTTATTTATGGATGACGCATTGCACACAACACTAACAGCAACAGACGAGAGCATACTTGTTAGCGGTGTAACCAGTTATTCCCTTACAAACGAAACAGAGGGACGGTTTGCGCTTGGCAGTTTGCGGTTTGGGGTTATTGCTGGAGCAATCTAATGGCAACAAGATTAAACCCACTATCAACCCGCGAGGGTTTGTTTCTGGATACTGGCGAATGGGAAATGGCTGTTCGGGATTTAATGAAGGTCGCCAAGACCAAGCTGGGAAAGGTTGTTGAAGATGAAGCCAAGTTACTTGTTAGGGATTGCATTTACCTTACACCGCCAACAACCGGCGGCGCTGGCATAATAAAGGAGAGCTTAAAGAAACAACAACAGGCTGGCGAGAAGGCTGTTACAAATGATTTAAAAAAGGTCGTTAAGAATGTCACACAACTTCAAATGTATAAAAACCCCAAAGTTAAGAAGTGGCTGGATGCAGCTTTTAAAAAACACGATTGGGCGTTGGTTATGGATATAATAAACGACAAGGCTGGTACGGCTGGCATGCAAGTTCCATCTGGCTTCCATGAGAAGCATAGAAACAAACGAGGCAGGGTTAAGAGTGGGCCAAGGTTCTATGTAAAGGATACCAAGAGGGAAGCGAAGCTAAAGGCTTATGCCAATGAAGTTTTTAAAAGAATTGGTAAAGCCAAGGCGGGTTGGCTACCGGCTGCAAGGCGCTTAAAGGTTGCGGCAAGAGACAGGATTGCTTTCATTAGTAGGCATCGCGGTAAGGGTCGCATAGCTATGAAAACTAAAAACACCCCTGACCCGTTTGTGTATGTGGCCAACATGGTAAGCCACGCACAGAAACACGGTCGAGAGGAACGTATTATGGCCGTAGCATTGAAATACAGAACCCAATCCATAAGGGCAAAGATAGAAAAAGTTTTAAAAGCAAATACTAAAAAATGGGCAAAAAGCAGGGTAGGCGGTCGATTGTTCTGATGCCTATTTGAAACAGGATTTAAAAAAGACAGAATAACCGCATGGCGACATTTAAAGGACAGGCCGTTTTTTGGGGAGTTGGTGGCTTAACATTTACCGGCTTTGTTGCTGGTGATGCTCAAGAGGGCCAATGCCAATCATATTCATTTACCAGAACAGCAGATGAGAAGTTAATCCGTAATGGTGACGGCGATGTGGTGGCGGCGGTTCACTACAACCCGATGAGGGAGATTAGTTTTGAAATCATCCCGTCAGATGCAACTGATGTAGGTGCTACTGGAACCGGAGCAATGCTACACGAAAAGCTTCATGCAGATTCTTGGATGCCGGTTATTGGCCAAGTTATTAAAGTGCGTGATAATTCTTCGGCTGAGACTGATGCTGAAGAAGCCGGTACGGGAACTACAACCGGCCAGTATATTGTGAGAACAGCAGCGCTAACCAGAAGCAACGAATCCGAAGCAAGGGTAGCCATAACAGCGTTTACCGCTGATACCAAAGTTGGATATAACGACCTCACAACTGATATAACTTAATAATGTGGCAAGGGACTTCTTACAGGCGGCAATCCCCGAACCTGTAACCCTGCTTGGTCAGAGGTTGCATCCGTTCAGCCTTGGCCATTACATATTGCTTGAACGCTTCAAGTCGCCTTTTATTTTAGGCGGTAACGCAGACGTAACAGATTTGTTCACCGCTGTTTTAATTTGCTGCAATGAGTATGACGAGTTCATTGACTTAATTAAGGAGGACGATTTAATTTCAATCGTCAAGCGTTGGGCAAAACGGTTGGGCGATTTTGACCCACAGGAGATTGCACAGGCTTTTAACGAATACATTACCGACTCTTTTTCTAACTTCCCTAAATACTGGTATGAGGATTCCGGTAACACAAAGAAGATGGGCGCACCATTTGTGCAATCTATAAAGGTAAGGTTAATGCGTTCGTTTAGTTTAACAGAGGCAGAAACACTAAACAGACCGCTAGGCACTTCCGTTTGGGATGTTGCAACACTAATGGAACAGGATGGTGTAATTAAAATTAACACCGAGGCCGATGACAGGGCAGCAGACCAGAAGGAAGCATTTGAGGAATGGTTAAAAGATAACCCGAAAATGGTTAAACAATTTGGAGCAAACTAATGGCTGTAAATCTTGAAGCAAAACTAATGCTCCGCTCTCGCGGCTTCACTCAAAAGGTGGATGAGGCAAAGGGTAAGGTGGGCGGTTTAAGTAAATCATTTAGCGGTCTGCGCGGCGTTATTGGCACGGCGCTGGCTTTGGCCGGTGTAACCAAGTTCACATCTGGCTTAACCTCATTAGCCGACACAATAGACAACCTAAATAAACGGATGGATATTGGTGTGGAGAAAACGCAACTGTTAAAAATTGCCGCAGAAGAAAACGGCCAGAGCGTTGAGGTTGTTGCTGATGCGTTTAAGACTTTAATTATAAGAAGCCAAGAGGCGCTTGCCGGTAATGAGAAAATTGCAGACGGGTTTAAGTCGTTGGGGATAACAATGGACATGCTCGCCAGCGGTGACAGGGGGGCAATGTTTGACCAACTTAACAAGGCGCTTACACAATCCCCAAACCGCATCGAGGCAACCGCTCAAGCCATGATGGTACTGGGTGAACCGATTGAAAAACTGGTTCCGATATTAGAAACATTTAACCATCAAGCAGAAAACGTATCCTCACCGGAAACGATTAAGTCGGTGGATAGATTAGGCGACTCGTTTGCAAGGGTAGGGCGCAATTTTAAAAACATGGGCATGTCAGCGCTTGCATGGGTTTCTGATTTACATTCTAAAATTGCAATCAGCCCCATCAACATGGTTGAAAATATGCAGCGCCAAAGCAAGGAGCTAGAGATTGCATTAAAGGGCGGCATTGAAAAGGTAGACGCAGAGAGCATGGCGCAAGTTGCAAAGCGCAAAAAGGAAATGGAGGAGGCTACAAAGGCCGAGGAGGAGCGCAAAAAGAAAGAGGAAGAACTCGCAA
>VTLG01006465.1_pt1 | contig 14499 bp, 19 predicted proteins | sample 4694571 | NCBI WGS metagenome assembly VTLG01 (sample SAMN12604809, study PRJNA352737) | marine metagenome | biome: ENVO:00000447; feature: ENVO:00000209|ENVO:00000569|ENVO:01000036; material: ENVO:00002151; isolation source: viral sequences binned using virsorter ...
AGCCTTCCCTGCTTGTTTATCTACTGATACTTCATTGTTTTCATTAATTTTTATTTCAACTTGTTTAGTAAGTTTTTCATTATCTGTTTTAACAAGTTTCGATAACAATCCCGGTGATTTGGCGAGTATAGATAAGATCATCTTTGGGTCGTAGTTTGTTACTTTTGCAACTTCTGCAATAGGCGAATATGTTTCTGACCGTAAAATTTCTGGAACACCTCCTTCATACGGTTCCTCAGATGGATGACGAAATTGATCTGCTTGAGGAATAGATGTTTCTTCTATAAGTTCATTTACAAAAGTATTAGGAGGAGTGAGTACACGAGGTTCTGGTACTCCTCCTAAACCTTCGATATGCTTTGTTAGTCTAGCTCTTGCTGTTTCGGAAGGAGTAACAAGGTTTTTTTGAAAATCTATTAATTTTTGTCTAATACTATAAGTGTCGTCCTTTGCGGAAATTAACTGGCTACCTTCATTTTCATCTGGATGTGTTCCTACCCCTTCTGTAAAGGGCATGCCTTTACTTAGGCCAGCAATAAGATTTAAATTAGGAGGAACAGCTGGGTTAGGTGTAAAATCTCTTTCTTCTTTTGGAGAAGTTAATTGAAACAAAGGAGAAGTTTCAAGAAATTGTTGCACAGGTGAATATGTTTCTTTTCTCAAAGAAGAATCAGGATCACCTGCTAATTGAGTACCTCCCACTGCAGAGGGTAATTCTTCTACAAATTCATTACGAGGAACAACTTCGTCACTAGTAAGCAATCCTTTTCTCTTAGGAGTAACTAGATCCTTAAAACCTAGTTGCCAAAACCACCTGCTTACTCTTTGTTTTTCACTAATCTGCTTTGGGGTTAAAGAACCACCTTGTTTTTTTGCAAGTTTCTTATAGTAATTTTCAGATTTTTGTTTATCCGAAGCAGTCGACGACCAGGTTTTACCTGCAACTGTTATCTTAGCACTACTCATGATAATAACGACCTTCCGATAAGGGTATTAGTTAATAACCCTGCTATGGCTGGAGAACCAGCAAAGGCCATAGCTTTATTAGCATACTCTTTAGAATCAGGGTGAGGCGGTATGCCGGGGTAAGAAGGAGTTTGAGGAAGATCAGAAGCTAATGGTAAATTCATACGGCTAGGTCTTTGTGTTCCTACAGTTGGCCCTTCAGGCATAGATCTTGAACCTAATGAGTCTAACTTATACTCATCCGTCTTTTTCTTTGACCCTGATCCGGCAAGTTCTTCGTAAATTCTTTTTCTATAGTATTTCCCATCTTTCTTTTCCCACCCCATTTCTTCTAATTTTTCAAACGTAGGCGAAAGAGCTTTCTCCCTAGCAGCTATTACTTCGGGAGACAGTGTGGTTTCTGCTAGAAGAATTTTTGTTTGAATATGATCGTCCAGTAAAGATATTACTTCGGGAGACATATCTTCTGCCGAAACTTCTACAACGTCAGAAGTTATATTTTTAAAAAGGTTAAAGATACTGTCAGAAATATCTAAGGGATTTCTCATAATACTTATCAAAATCCTTTAGCTATTTGTTGACCAGTACCGATAAGACCTAGTACTTGAGCTATTGTACTGGGACCACCTGCAACTGCTTGAGAACCGAATCCTTGAGTTCTTTGCTGTAGCTGAGTCTGGCTACCTAGACCAGACAATCCTCCAAATAGATTAGCCAGTGTAACTAGCTGTGCTCTTTCTGCCTCTTGACGTTGCTGCGACAGTCTGGCTAAGTCCTGTAAAGTTGCTGCATCCTTGGTTTCTACAGCTTTACCTATGGCTTCTTGCAACGTGGCAGGAGTTACTTGAGCCGCTAACTGCTGCTGCGCCATGCCCGGAAGTCTACCCTGAGCAGCCACTCGCCTTTCCTCTGCTAGTCCTAGCGACCTAGCAAGTTGTTGCTGAATTAAATCTTCCCTATCTATTTCCTGTCTTTGCTGTAAATCTGCAAAAGCTGTACTACCTAGTCCAAACTGTCCAGCGTCTAAGGCTTGCTTCTGAGCTAAGAGTTTATCACGTTCAGTGAGTTGTCGAGCTTGATTTGCTATGGCTCCTGTACGAGCCAAGTGCAGAGGGTCTTGAGTAATATCTCCACGAGCCAGTGCCAAATCACGGCCAAACAAGTCTCCGTAAGTAGGAGCTAGACCTGCTGCTGTTTCACCAACTTGTCCGTAGATGTCTCTAGCCGCCAGTGTTTGAGGAGAATCAGCAGGAGTCAGACCACTTCCAAACAAAGCAGGACGGGCTGTGAAAGTTTGTGCTATGGGGTTAAGGATATTCTGTAGAAAAGGTTCTACAGGAGCATACGGCCTAACCTCAGTGCTTCCTTGCGTGGCTGATTGAACTGGAGTCTGCACGACCACTGGATCTGGTCTTGAAAATACACTGCCCATCTTACAATCTCTTTCGTATGGTTATACTTTTAAATTCATAGCCTAAAGGTTTCATTATTTTTTGCCAGCCTTTGCGACCCGTCATTTCAAAAAATTTAAACCCTAGTTCTTTATAGTACTTTTCAACAACTGGTACTCCTATTTGGAAATTAAACTTACCAGCTATAGCCTCTGCGTTAATTCCCTTTCCTCTGGGCAGGTTGCCAAAACCTATGACAAAACAGCCCTTGATGTTTTCACCCTCATCTACAGAAACCCACAGATCACTCTGTTTATTTAGTACACGTTTGACCAAATCATCTGTGTTATAAAGGTCTTCGCACTTACTCTTAGCAATAGACCTTTCCAGATCGTTGTAGCAGTTAGATAGTTTTTTCCTAAGCAGCGTACTGTTATGGTTTACCAGCCTATAGCTTAGTCCAGCTAGAAGCGGCGTTGAAAAAGTATATTCCTTCTCCTCCACTTCCGGGGTTCCAGTTACTGCCATCAGCATACCTTATGTCTCCCTGTTGTGGATTACTAGGAGCCACGTTAGATACGTCCAAGTGACCATCTCTTACCAAGTCTAAAACCGTCCTGATTTCTAAAAACATAGAGTCTATAAATCTTGGTATATCCTCTATTTCCGAAGGACAATTAGTAGGATCAAAACGTAGAAACTCTCTGCTCATCGGTCTGAAACAACTTCTGATTCTATGGTGTACCCAGACAGTCTGAATTGAGAAGCAGCATCGCTTTCTATCTTGATAGCTGCGTACCTGCCTCTAACTCTACAGTCTACTTTATTATCTGTGCCTATTACAAACGATACAGGGTCGTTATAAACTACTCCAGAATTAGGAGATATCTCTGCCCCTATGCTTATATCAACAGTTCCCGTACCTTCTATACGGGGAAATACCCTGCTTATGCTTTTAATAGCGTCCACACGTCCAGCGTGTAGACCTCTACGTTCCAATGTTGTTGTAAAGTTAGTACCGTTGAACGTAACTCCTGAGTCTGCTAGGTACAGTTTAGTATCTTCTGTACCAGCCATTAGCAAAGAATCAATGGCAGGGTTATAGGGTAACTGGCCCCAGTTAAGCGTATCACCCTTCCAAGTGGTAGTGGCAGCTGCCCAAGTATTTGCCAACACCGGGTTGACCAAACCTTTGGCTATGTAGTTTACATTTGGTAAGTCTCGTACAGCCCAAGTGTTTTCTATATAGTTCCAGATCAGGGCTGTGTCTGGATAACCGTTAGTTGCTCCAGTAGACGGGAAACATATCCATACTTCGTTCTTGATCTTGTTATGTACCATAAATGTTCTGTAGTAATAGGTAGAGTCAATCTCAGAAAACAAGAATGTTTTCATCTGGTCGTCTATTATACTGGTGATCGAGTTTCCGTTATGTACAACCACATCACTGGTTGTTACCATAACATGCTTACCATCGCCTAAATCTACCACGGCATCTCTGCTGAACAAACCTGTATCTTTAAATACTTCTCTGATGTTAAAAGTAAAAGCACCGCCTACGTAGTTTAGAGAATAGACACTATCCTCTTTATAAACCATTAACAAGTTACCCAGTTGAACAGCGTTGAGTATGTGTCCCTTAGTACCCATCAGAGATGTCTCAGCTGCCTCAGACGCAGCTGCTGAAGTTACCCAAGTGTTGCTACCGTTATTATCCGTACCTACGGGTATGGCATCGCTCCAGCGAATTGTAAACGGCTTTGAAACTGCCGAACCACCAGCACTGTCTGTAAGATTTAGAGCTATTAAGTGGTTTCTAAAAGGTACAATGGCTTTGCACTTAAGCGTGGAAGGCCACTGAGCCAAGTCTGCAAATAAAGAACCACCTTGGGTAAAGCTTTGAGGAGCGTCTATGCCGTTGCATACAACCAGAACACCGCCCAGTATACCGCCTTGCCAGTTGTTTGTTGTACTTGCTATTGTAGTATATGCACTGGCAGAGCGTGTTACATCGGCGTGTGTAACACCTGTGATCTTACGCAGAGAAGTGGCTGTTCCGTATATCCAAAGATTATTACTACCTTGGAGCCAGCTAATGGCCCAGTAAGGAGCAGCAGCTGGTGTGCCTAAAACTTCCGTATGGCCTAGTATTTTACCAGCCTTGCCGTCTAAAAACCTTACATTATTAGCAGAGCTAAAGAAAGACGGCGGCATGTCATAGGGAGACAAGTCAGTATTAATACTAAACCGTGGAACTTGTTTACCGTTTATGTCAAATAATTCTTTAGCCACTACCAGCACTCGTTTGCTCAGGCCATAAAGTTGAGTTAAATTCTTGCAAAGCTATATAGTCTGAACCTTCTGTTAAAATGTTACCGCCCGATTCTTGAAGTATGCAGAAGTTTTCTACAACCCAATTAGTAGCCATCAAACACCTCTACGAACCAAGCTGCCCGGATCACCTTGTACACTCATTGTCATAACCGTACCGCTATATCTGGCAGCGTCTTCAGCTGCTCTCACGCTTTCCATAGCTTGTTTATAAACAACCATAAATCTTTCAGTTTGTTCTGAGTCGTTTAAATAAATCGCTCCCTCTAAACAGGCACCGAATAAGTAAAGATCAGGGAAAGAAGCTAGGATATCATTACTAGTCACGCTGTCTGATAACGGAACAAGCTTTTTAAAGTAGTTAATTCCAAGAGTATAGGCTGCGTCAGGTGCTGGGTAAAGTTTTATATTTTTACCCAAGTTTGTATAAGCTCTGGGATAACCAGTGGCATACGCACCGTATTCTCTACTGCCAGATTCTGGAGACAGGTAGGATAAAGCGTTACTATTATTACTTGAAGTTTCGTAAGTTATATTTCTCAGTTCGATCAAGTCAGATGGTAAGTTGTAGAACGCAGTACTAGCAGTGGTTGTAGTTTCTGCTCGTACTAAGTTGACTCTTACGCGAAGTTCTCTGTCCAACCTGTTTTCAGTTAGAGAGATAAAATCAGGTATAACACTGGTAAGATCATCTCTGTTGAGATAATTAGCCACACTAGTTTTAATCTCTGAATATGTCGAAAGACCCATTAGATATGACTTTCATGTGTCCGTAAAAATCTATACTCTGGATCATTCAGTAGTTGTTTAACCTTGGGCCAATGATCCTTGTTCATAATATCTACGCCATTCTCAGCTTTCCACTTCTCAATAATAATAAGCGGAATACTGGCAACTTTACGCATACCTGTTTCTTTAGTTTCTACTCCACCGTGGATATAATCCCTGTTATATTCTTTTTTATTAAGTTCTATAAGAGGCTCAACATCTTGTACAGAATGTTGAACTAGTTTATCACCGTCTGGATCATATGTAGATTTACGCTTAATAGGTATAGAATCAGTCATTTTATTTCCACTTTCTTCTTAGTGGGGAGAGCCGTTAAGCCCTCCCCTTGTTAAGAATTTAAGCTAGATCGTAAACTGCACCAAGAGCTTTCTCGTTGTCCACCTGCAAGGTGTACTCAGTAATGATAGCCCTTTGCTCACCATCTGACGTTGAAGCTACCTCACGCTGGAAGAATGGGCGTAGGAAGGCAAGTTTGTAGTAATCAGGATCAAGTAGCCATACGTCCCTAGCACGCTGGAAGCGGTTAGGTACAACAGCCATTTCACCAAAGTCACTTACATACACGTCCATGCCACCGATAATACGCTGATCGGCTGTATCCGTCCAGTTGGAAACACCACTGGCTCCACCAACACCTACAAAGGCAGAGAACGTCTGCTTCTGTGAAGGTTTCATCATCAAATATTTGGTGTCAGCACCGGCGTTATAGGCAAGTAGGATTACAGCTTTCAAGAGAGTTTCTGTGAAAGCTCGCGTACTACCATCAGTACGACCAGCACCTGATCCAGCACCTGAACCAGTTTGGCTTACATTGGTAGAAACCCACGCAGGGAGACTTCCAAATTTACGCACTGTAGAATCCGCTGCCATAGCGGTTTTGCCACTATTCTCGCCTACCAAAGAAGTTTCCATGTCTCGCTTTAGCTCTTTTGCGCGCTTAGACATTTGGTAAGCAAGCTCTTCTTTACGCCCTGCTGCTGATACTGCGTCAAGAGTACCAGAAACAAGCGTAGTCTTCAAACTAATCTGACAAATATTGCCAAGACGAGTTGTAGCAGTAGGTTCAGCAGCGGTAAGTGTTGAACCTTCCTCGTGGTAGTTCGTAGCAACAGCAGATGCTAGGGCGTCTGTCTGCCACTCGTGGTTTACTGCGGTTGCATCTGTCCTACCACCCATTGACATAAACGGGGTATCGGTTGGAGAGATGTCGTATATAACATTTTCCAAGTCTTCTCGAAGACCTCTTGCGGAAAATGTCACATATACTCCTGTTGGTTGTGCCATTTTTTTACCTCACGTTTGAAAGTTAAGACTCTAATAAGTCCAGAAAAACATTTGCTGCGTCTCTCTGATGACCCGTTTTAGCCAATCTTTCTCGCACGTTCTGTTTAGCCTTACGAGACTTTTGAGCTTTAGTCTGAGGCGTACCAGATTTAACGACCTTTGGAACAGTTTTGGTTTTCTTAGAAGGAGCCGTAGAGCCTTTATCTGCCAGCATAGCTTTGTGCAATACTAGAACAACTCTGTGATCGGTTATTCCATCTACATCTTCCGGCGAGAAACCAAGCCCTAGAGTGTAATCTCTAATCTGATTTCTCAAGTTTGAAGAAGGGTCAGAGTATTCTGGAAGCTTTTCTGTAAGAGTCTCCGCTTCTTTCTGGAGTTTATTCTGTAGAAAAGTTTTAGAATCATCTACTGCCTGTTGTTGAACTCGTTCTTGTTCTGCTCTAACAGATAGTATTTTATCTTTAGCATCTTGTAGTTCTAGACGTTTCTCCATGTATTCCATTGGGTCATCTTGTTTAAGAGTTGCCCAATCAACACTTTTAAAACGCTCCAGATCAGCACCTTGCTGCGCTGACAATACTTCAAGAGCCTGTGCATACTGCCCTCTTTCGTTATGGACTGCCTCCAAATTAGATTCGTAGGCTTTCCTCTGTTCCGCTAGTGATTGAGACTTACGGGTGTAATCCGCTTGACGCTGGTATCCGTTTTGTAGTTCATCAAGAGTAACCTCGTGTTCGTCACCGTCTATTTTAACGGTGTAAACCTGTGGGGTTTCTGTCTCAACTACTTCATCTTCTACCTCTACTTCTACTTCATCCTCCAGCTGATCCTCCGAAGCAGCTTCCACCGCTTCTTCTTCCGGCTCTTCAGTTTCTTCCTGTAACTGCGAAACTAAATCACTTTCAGATTGGACTTTGCCTTTGGTTTTTTCGATTGTTTGTTCTGGATTGGTGTTTTCGTCACTTCCAAACATGACATCGAACATGTTAAGCTGTGGCTTATCGACTTCCCCTTGGGGATTGGTCTGTGCCTCACTCATCTTATAACCTCTCCTGTTTAGTTGTTTTCGATTTTATCGCTATGGATGGTTGCTTGTAAGTCTTCCGTTATGGAACGTAAAGCATTTAACTTCATCCAACACAATTCTCTTTCACTTGTAGTTTCAGAAATACTCCACTGAAAAACTAAACCTTCTCTTAAATTATCTACTATTTCTTTAAAAACTTCATTATTCAAAATAGCATTTGCTTGGTTAGCTTTTTCTCTGGAGTTCATATTAACCTTTACTATTGCCGTAGATTTTGCCCTTGGCAAACCTGTTACCAGACGGCATGGGTGGGATAGTGGGAGAGTTTCCACCTGCTGGTGGTACAGCTTTGTTACCTACTTTACCAACTACGTGTCCTGTATAATCTTTAGCCATCTGAGCCTCCTAAGTTTTAATAATGAAGTTAATAGGTTGCGCTTTTAATACAGCAGAACCTGCCGAAGCACTTGCTGTCACAGCTGTACCAAGAGAAAATCCTGATCCAACTCCTACTGGGAAAAATGTTCTAAAATCTGGTACTTTGAAATCACTACCGCTAGTTCCAAACACTGTTCCTACTACTGCGTACAAAGCAGAGTAGGTAGATGTACTATACGCTGTACCGTCGCATAAGAGCCAATCGTTAACACCGCTAATTGTCTGAGTCGAGGGGATGCTGTTGGAAGCAAACATCATAATAGAGCCAGTTTCAAACCCTAGCTTATTCATCTGCGCCGAAGACTGAGTAACAGCAGTGGTGGCTAAACTTGGGAACTGCGTCTGCAAAACAGATTTGATAAGTCTCAGATGATCGTCACCTTCAGAAATATTATCACTGGCTGTTGGATTAGATGTATTTAGCTGGCTTATATAACTTGCAGATTCAACAGGCATTTTATCATCCTTTTCCTATTTTACCATTCTTAAGCAGTTTTGTCAATACTAAAGTGAGTTCCCTTTATTATCCACAGGTACTTCGATAGTGTACCAATCTGTTCCTTCCACCAGTGGACAAGATAGTTCTTCGTTATGAGTAGGTGTTATTATCAGCATAAAGCCGTTTTTTTTATTCTCAAAAAGCTGTACCAATGCCCCGTCAGTGCTGATTCCTACAGATGACAAAGCTGCTCCCAAAGTATTTTCTATATATTTTTCTATATCACTCTTTTTCAAACAAGGTACGTGACCTAAAGATTCAGAAATCCATCCCATACATGTTAAGAAACAAATGGCAATTACAATTTTACGTGTCAATTTCTATCCAACCATAGAGTAACAGGTTCTGTTAATTTCACGATTCTATCAATATCTCGTCTTGAACTTCTTCCAGAGTTTTGTTTTCGATCTTCGCCTGTCTGGATAACAGCTTCCGTATAAGAGGATCGTGCTCGAAGCGTTCCTTTATAAGATCGTTATCGCTTTGATGTTTGTTGACACTGTGTGGGCTGACTTCCACTGTTTTTGCAATTGGATCAAATAACCAATCAGAGAAACCACTATCTTCCGGCATGGCCACGACAAATGCTTCGGGAAATACATCTTCCAAAGTATTAACATGGTTCTGGGCCGCTATCTCTGAATCAAATTCAACATACTTACTAACCCTGTTCGGGCCAAGATCATCATTCGCGTCAGTTACTCGAAGTATTGATAGGAAAGTCATAATTACTACTCCGTAAATATGGTAATCGACCCGGCATCGGGGTCGCCGCTGGTACAAGTAATTTTGACCTGTGTTAGTTCAGCTGATAGGGCTTTGTCTCCACCTCCAGCTTTCATACGACCAGTTGTACCCTTACCTGAGTGGGACGAAACCCACGCATTAGTAGAACTATCAAGAAGCGTCAGCACCATATGACCAGACCAAAGTGTCGAGGCTCCTGCACCGCAATCCATTATGAAACCTGCCGTTGAAGATTCGATGGAGCCTAACTGATCTCCACTGGTTGAAACGTAACCCGATGTTTCAATGCCGCCCGAATCCCCAAGCTGTACAAGAAGATCCTCACCTGCGGTGTCAACTCCAACTGCTGAAAATGCAACCGTAATCCGCTTAGTACCTGCTGCAAGACTGCCAATAGTAACCGACGAGGTTGTTGCAGTCTTGGCGCTAGCTGTTATACCAGAAGCCAAATCTAAAATGCCCTGCACCGTGTCCCGCTTGAGGGCATTATCGGTTATATCCTCAAAAAGAATAGAATCCCCTGCCGCAATAGCAGTATCTGATTTACCTATAATCAGGCTTTCTATATTGGCTGCTGTGGCTGCTCTAGTAGTGTCCGTACCTGTCGCTAATTCTGCGTTGGTTAATAATTCAACCACACCCGTTGCAGAGGTCGAAGCGTCTTGCTTGAGATTGGAAAATCCTGTTGATGCGTTACTGGCACCTGTTCCACCATCCGTGAGAGGTACGTCGGTGCCTCCAGCCCGGTAAACAATGTTACCCTCGACGTTTATATCACCTGCACTAGCTCTGGAAACTGTAGTATCAGTGGCTGCTCCTATGTTAACTGCTGTAAACTGGGGGCTGTCTCCAGTGCCAACTCCTATGGAAGTTCTTAAAGTAGCTCCGCTTTCCGCTACAGGATCGCCAGAACCATCCCCTACTATCATTTGCCCATCTGTCAAGACAGCCATTGCAGTAACAGCTGCTGTATCGCTTCCAAGCAATACACCCCCGTCAGTAAGGCTAGAAGCTCCTGTACCACCGTCAGCTACGGGAACGTCTGTACCACCAGCCCGGTAAATAATATTACCTTCTACAGCAATGTCACCAGCACCCGATCTAGAAACAGTAGTATCAGATGCACTTCCAATATTAACAGCGGTAAACTGAGGACTATCTCCAGTCCCCACTCCTATACTGGTCCGTAGCGTGGCTCCGCTCTCTGCCACAGGATCGCCAGAACCATCCCCCACTATCATCTGACTGTCTGTTAACACGGCCATGGCAGTTACTGCGCCAGTCCCACTTCCCAGAAGTACACCGCCGTCTGTTAAGGACGTAGCTCCTGTTCCTCCACTGGCGACAGGTATAGTTCCTGTACTGACCGTCACTGCTCCTGTAGATGAATCTACTGCTATAGGAGAAGTAGCAGTAATACTGGATACACCGGACAATGCAGATGCTAGAGTATCTTTTCTGACCTTATGAGTTGTCCCCGTGCTTACATCGACAATGGGGAGAACATCGTCGCTGGCTAAACTAGCCTCGGTAAGTTCTGTAAGATCAGAGATTTTTTTATTAGTTGCCATAAATATAATCCCTCGCTAGTTTTACCCTTCAAGCCAGCTGATATTCACCGTTGCCGTTCCAGTAGCGGTTATAGCCGCTATTTTATCGCCGGGGCTTATTACAAAAATCTCAGGTGCGCTAATATCTATCTGTACACCAGCAGCTACAGTGGCTGTTGGCGTTGCTCCTTGACCAGCTGTGCAAAATACATACACAAGAGCCGACGAAGATATACGAGCTAGTCCTACACCAGTTGGACAAGCTCCTGAGCGTGTTGCTCCAGAAGAAGTCGTAGCAGCTAAGTTTTCACTTGAGTTTATTCTATAATAATTATTTTGGCGAGCCATTGTATTTTCCTCTATGCTTTAATGTTTTTGTCGGAGTTCATTTCGAAGCCTAGCTCAATACCCTTGAGCCTTAATTCTTCTTGTTTTATAGTCATTTCATGTTCTGCTTCTATTCGTTCAAGCTCTAGTCTGGCAGCTTTAATTTCAAGGTCTTTAGCTTTAACCTGAGCTTCCATCTGTGCGGCTTGAGCAATCATCATCTGAGCTTGGGCTTGGGCTTGCGCCAACTGTTCCTGTGCTGTTGGCCCTGTAGGCTCGGTAGGTGGTGAAGACACAAACTTGTCTACATTTTTGATTCCCATTTCATCTGCTATTTCACGCATTAAATTATATATATTATCCGGCTGGATAATACCTTGAGTCTGCTGTCCGACCTTTTCCATAAGCATAGCATAGTTACTAAGATTCTGAAGTCTGATATCCTGATCTCCATATCCAATACCAACTTCTATATCCACATCTAAATCTTCTCTCCAACTGGACGGATCAATGGTATAATAGACATTATTAAGCCTTACCAGTTTTTCCCTATCTTCATATCTTTGAACAAGATTATAAATAGACTTGAACATATTGCGAACGCCTGAGTCTGCAAATATTCTGGCTATAAGCTCCAAGCGTCCTTGAGAATTAGTCAGAGCAGCATTGGCTGCTCCTTGAGTTACATGCGACTTAAGTACATCTGCTGATAATCCTTGGGTCTGGGGATTGACCCCTGTACGGCCTGATTTAATATCTTCCCAATATTGCAACATTCTAAAGGCGTCTGGTTGCAAAGCAGGCGTTTGTATAGGCGTAAGAGCATTGGGAGAACGTGTTCTGACAATACCTCCGGGGCGATTTGTCAGTAAGTCGTCTACGTTTACTTGTCCCTCCACTATTTGAAATCTGCCGTTATTCGCCAGATACATATTATCCAACAGATTTCTGGTTAGCGTTGATCTAATAAGCTGGATATCCTCCACTGTTTCTGCCACACTTAATCCATAGAACTTGTGAGGAATCGGTATAGGACAGACAGTGCTAAAAGGTATGTAGTCTATTGGTTCTAGGTCCAGTATTTCTGATCCAGAATGACAGATTTTATGCAGTACGCTTATGCCTGAACCATCCATGTCCAGTTTCATATATGATTCGCTTATCAATACCTCTGTTCCAGCTTCTGTGCTGGACTCAGAAGGAAATATTCCCGTGGCATCGTAAGAATGTCTAGCTATATATTCTTGGCTAGTTGTAATAGAGTCTGCTTCTGAAGTATATCCGGGTAGATTATCTACAAGTTTCTGGTCATAGCCCATCTTAATAAGATCACTTTTAGACTTATGTGATCTATGGCAGATAAACCTTGCATCTTCTAATGTCTTAGCTCCTCTGTTTATTAAAAACTCTTCAGGAGGTACATTTTCAATAGTTACCTTGCCACTGTTACTTGTTCTAGCAAATACTACATCATGGCTTGTTTCTTCAATTTCCTCCGCCTGTCCCGTCTGGGGATTAATCTCTTCGTGTATGGTGGAATATTCCTCGTGCTCTATTATCTCTAAATTATCGTCTTGTGACAGAACTGAAAATTCCTGCTCTGTAAGATTCTCATAACTTTCGCTAGTTGTTTTTTCTATCTCTTCCCAGTAGTGCTTAACGACTCCTACCTTTTGCATTAAAGCGTCGAGAAACATATTGTAAAGTATCATAAAGCCATTGTTCTGTTTATAGAACACATGGTTTATATACTTGGTAGCTTGCTCTGCAATATCTTCGTCTTCCGGTCCTTCCGGTACAAACCTTACAACACTGTCTCCTCCTGTGAAGATACGCATAAGGCTGGGCATCATCCACATTAAAGTGTCTTGTACGTCTGTTATAACTACTTGGGATCGGCCTTCTTCCTCATTTCCAAAAGGCTCACCATAGAAATACTCCATAGCTTTAGCCTGCTGGGAACTGATTTCCGAGTCTAAAAAATCAGAACTACTGTTGATTTCACCCTCTACTAGAGAGATGATTTCTCTATCGTCTAGTTCTCTGGCCATAAATCTTCTTTCAATTGCTTCCGAGAAAAGAAGAGGTGTTTATATGCTCTACAGAATATAAATTTTTTTCTCGTCCTGTATTTTCTTATTGAAAAAACGCGGCTTTTCTTTCTTGATCGGGGAGTTAACAGAGCGCGGTGAAGGTTTACTTTCAGTTTGCAGTTGATTGGCCATGCGTTTTATAATTTCTTCTTCTTTTGTTGTTCTACGAATAGACATAAAACTACCCCCTACTAGTATTTCTTCGCACGAACCTTTTTTCCTTCGAGGTATTCTGCTATATATTTTTTGCTGGCCGAAGTTGCCCTTTTCTTTTTCGCAGCCATTCTTTTCTTTTTCAGGTTGGAAACCTTTTTCGAAGTAGCTTTCTCAGATTTAGTAAGTGCCATTACACTATCCCCATGTTAGAATACTTTATTTCTTTATCAAAACCGTACTTACGGTAAAGAGTCTTGGTCTTCATTTGCTCGCCAAAACGCTCTACGCTTAGTGCTCCGTAACGCAAGGCGCTTAAAAGATCGTCTTTGATTGGGACCACTTTACCATTTTTTCGATGATAGAGGCGCATTTCTTCAAGAGTTTCAATACAGGATTCAAAGATATGTAGACGACCAGTTTCCATACGTTGCAGAAGGATGCTAATACCCGCTTCCACAGAGTTATTTCCATTTAGTGCTCCCTCAACTGGTGGATTTCTAAAATGATCGGCCAGCATGTATACACCTAAATCTCTATATTGCTGAGCCAGTTGTATGCCTGATCCCTTATCGTGCTGTAGCCCATCGTGCGGAAAAGCTACAGGTATGCCGGGAGTTCTGGCATTTAAAGCTGCTGCGTGAGTTATAGGCGTTTCCTTACTTCTACGGTATTCGTCGTATATGTATATTATATCGTTGTCCGGGTCCAGAGCTACCCAGCTAATAGCTGTTGGGTGGTCAAAACCAAAGTCTATGCCTGCCAAGCGCGAGAAGTGCTCTGGTAAGTCAAACTCTTCGCACACCAGATCATCTTCCGAGACGGGGTAGATCAAGCCAGACCCAAATACTGGAACTCCCTTAGACCTCATTTCCCGCTCTGCGGGGCTATAGACAGCCAG
>VTLG01011752.1_pt1 | contig 14499 bp, 22 predicted proteins | sample 4694571 | NCBI WGS metagenome assembly VTLG01 (sample SAMN12604809, study PRJNA352737) | marine metagenome | biome: ENVO:00000447; feature: ENVO:00000209|ENVO:00000569|ENVO:01000036; material: ENVO:00002151; isolation source: viral sequences binned using virsorter ...
GTTATGGTTCACCAACAGATGATGAAAAAATGAAACGTAAAACTATGACTTGTTTTATTTATGAATTTTTAACTGCAAGTCATATAAAAAAAGAGATGGAATTAGAAGGTGGTTTAAATGTTGGTTTGTATTATATTGAAGATGACCAAGATAGCGAAACTTATAATTCTTACCTAGATTATATAAATTCCATAGAAAGAGATTTACATTTAAAAAAAATAGAAAAAGGAGATTCAATGAAACAAGTAACTTTCAAATTAACAAATCCAGAATTAAAATCGCTCTGGCCTACGACAAGTTCAAAAACATTAACATTTTTTAGATTGCTGGAGTGCTGTGATAAAAATAAAACTCATTCTCATTACGAATGTGAGGTTTTTGATGTAGATAAGTTTAGAGATTTTTTAAATAATAAGATGAGTGCTATTGAAACAGAACAAAAAGCATCTGATTATATTGATAGACAAAAAATAGATACACTGGTTGAATTACGAATTGTCTTATCTAAACTTAATGATGCAGTAATTGATTCATTAAAAAAACCTAAAATGAATCATCAATACTGGCTAAAAAACCAGAAAAAAAGATCAAATAAACCAGAGGAAGGTAAGGTATATGCTCTTACTGGTGGCCCTAATGATAAGTGTGTTGCTAATGGTGATAGTTGGGAAGATTGTGTAGTTCAGAATGATGAGCCTAAAGAAAAATTATTTGATGTAGAGTTTATGGATGGAATATGTCAAAAAAATATAGTATGTACTTGGGAAAGGTTAGGACAGATAAAAATTGAAAAACCTTACATTGTTAAATTTAAAATAAAGGAGAAAAAATAATGAAATATCTGATGACTATTTCAATAAGTGTAGTATTGGTTTTATGGAGTATCTTAATGTTTAACCATATGTGTAGAGGGTTAAACTGGTATCCACTAGCATTAGTGTGGGTGTTCTGGATGTTTTGCTTGTGGGCAACATATAGAATAGATAATAGTAAATTTTAATTAAATAAAAAGGAGATTCAAATGAGTATAACTAGATGTTTAGATTGCGAAAGAAGAATTGACATAGATATAGAAGATGCACACTATGTGAATGATTCTGAATGCTTGTGTAATGATTGTAATGATGAGGTTCAGAATGATGAGCCTTCATATAAAATAATCAGATTTTTTAAAGATGATGATAAACCCAATAAAGTAATTCTAACCGGTCTTACTTTAGAACAAGCACAGAACCATTGTCAAGACCCAGATACATCTGGTGATGGATGGTTTGATGGCTATGATGAGGAGATGAAATAATGAATATATTAGATGATATATTGAATGATAAGAATGTAAACAATAACTTAAAAAAAGTAATAAAAGGAGAAGATATGGGCAATATGAGTAATCTAGCAATGGAGCAAGAACAAATCTATGATGGGACTGAAGGAATGTCTGAAGAACAAATAGAAAAAGATATGAACGAACAATATGTTGAGCATATGGGTAGAAATATTCTTAAAAAAGTTCGTTTGGAATTAGGCTATAGCCAAAAGCAAATGGCTGATGCTTTAGGTTATACCAGACAAGATATTATTTCTGGAATTGAAAATGGTAACAGAACAATGTCTGGTGTAGCAGTTAGATGCTTGGAATACCTTATGGAAATTAAAGAGTTGAAATCTGATATTAGATTTTTAATTAATGGAATTAAGGTTTAAAAAGTAGTCTTTAAATAACTAATAGCAGTATCAATAGAGTGAAGGTCATAATCTGTAGTTTGGATTGTGACCTTCCAGTTTGTAGCCACTTTATCATATGGTATGTAAGCAACCTTCCTTAATTCTGGATTAACAAAAGCAAACAAGTCAACATCCCTTCTTCTGTATCCACCTTTTATAGCCATCTCTTTAGTATACTTTAATACATATTGAAAGGAGCGACCATCAGTAGTTGTTGTATTGGATGTCTTAACTTGGACTTTATAAACATAGCCGTTATCTGCTATAACTACATCATAAGGCATTTGTCCATTAACAATAGTTGCATTATGACCCTTGTAGAAACAATCAAAGCAAACAAAATGCTCTCCAGCTGTCCCTACCATTAAACTCATTTGTTATATATAATTCTGGTTACTGATTCATCAGATATAAAGTAGTGTTTTTTTATAATAGATATTTTATCACTGGAGTTTAATTTGCTATAACTTAAACCTTTCCAGAATGCTCTGATTTCTGCATCCCTTATTGCAGTATCCATTTGATCATTAAGTCTCTGGAAATCTATGTATTTACTCTTCATATGCAGTGTTAAGACAATAGCCACATAAAATATAATCTTCTTCTTTACCTATACCAAGCATTACCATAGGCTCATACCAAAGGTCTTCAGTATCACCACACTTAGTGCATTTTTTCGAGTTCTTCGTATTTGATTTTGATTTGCTCATATAACTCCTCTAATTCAGAATTAGAATATTTTTTTGTTTGTATGTACTGACCTCGTAACTCTTCAAACCTATCTTCACCAAACCTATCTTTGTACCACTTGTAATACTCATAGTTATCGTAGCCGTGAGTAAAGTTATGTGACCAGCATTGAGTATGACAATTACCATCTTTACTAATATCCCATCTGGTTGAGTAATGTCTTCGTGAAAAGATATGGCCATTAGTAAGATTCTGGGTTGTTCCACACTGGACACAATACCCATCTCTAAGTCTAATATATTTAGATACGATTGTATCAAGTTTTTTTACTAGATTTTTTCTTGTTGGTTTTTTCTTTGTTTTTCTTACCAAAGATTTCCTCCCATCTCTCTGGCGAACACATTCCAGAGAGACTTGTTCTAATACCAGTAGAGAAAGGTTGGTTTACTGGGTCAACATAACCACCATCATTAGGTGGCCTAGAAGACTTTTTCTTTCTTCTTATGTTATTCTGTTCCCTTTTCTCTAGTATCTTGTTTTTCGTTTTTTTGTCCATCTATTCTATTCAACTCCTCTTTAAGTTTTTCATAATGCATAGGATTTATGTACTCAAAACTCCTAGCAAATTCAAATAAAGCCTTTAATTTTATTTCTAATTTATTATTCTTTGCTTTTTCCTCTGATAGGAGTGTTGTTAAATCATTATTTGCTTTAATCAATTCGTCATACATTAAAAAGGTACACCTTCGTCTTGATTAGATGAATTACTAGCTCTATTATCTAAAATATCTACTAGTTTTTTGCCTTGCTGATTGTTAAACTGCCTATATTCTCCAGATGGATCATAAATTTCACTGGCCATATCATTTAACTGGTCTCTCTTATCTTTTGGAAACCAAATAATGTCCATATAACCATCATCTTTCTTTTTAACCGATGGACTAGCAACAAACAAACCATTAGTTCCTTCTACCAGTTTGCAGTTTTTAATCTCAAATCCATCTTGAGTTTTAATAGTTAGGATTGCTTTTACTTTGTTCCAATCTACATTCCTCATTCCTATTATTTGCATCGTATCTCCTTTATCGTTTTTTTTAGCTTTTTATAGATAGGTATGGAGTTCTTAACTTTATCCCCATAAACTCTACCTATTTCTTCTTTTGCCTCTTCCAGCAATTCTATCAATTGATATATGTCTTTAATGTGTATCAATTTTTTTAGTACAGTCTTCTAGCCTTATATATCCTACTAATTTTTTAATTTTTTTTCTATTTTTAAAATTAGTAGTGGCCTCTATTAATTTCCATTCCCATCCAAATGTTGTATCATTTTTGCTTAAATTGAATATATATATATTACCATCAACTCTTACTACATATATAAATTTTTTTTTAGCAAGTTCTGCATATTTGATATTAAAACTATACTTATCAAACTCTATCATTGTATTATCGTAATATTTATTTCTATCTTTAATTTCTACAATATAGTTTTTATCTTCAGCATCAAATCTATTATATTCGTAGTCATTCCATTTTAAATTTATACCAAACTCTTTATTTACTAAATCTAAAATATCTTTTTCGTTTTGTTTCATATTTTTTATTTATTTAGTTATTTTCCAACAACATTTTTTGTATTTTTTTTCAGACCCACACCAACAAGGTTCGTTTCTTTTGGGTCTTATAAATTTACGAGTTGGCTCTAAGCCTATTTGTCTAACACCATCAGACCTTTTATGTGATACAACCCAGTATATAATATCATTCCATAAAACCAAAGTTCCATCTGGATGCTCATCAAGTCCATCAAACACTTTGTCGTGTGAGACAAATCCTTTATTAATAAATGTTTGCTCTTTTATTTCTTCGCCCATTGTCCTAATAGTTCCTTGATTTCTTCTGGAGATGCTGTATCTACTGGTCGATTTTGTTCTTGTATTCTTCTTATTCTTTCAGCCTCTCTTCTTTCCTCAGCTTGTTTAAGTCTTAGTTGCTCTTTCTTTTTTTGATCATAATCTCTATCACTCATACCTCTTTTGTTTTCTTTTGAATTTTTATACCAAGTATTAAGCCTTCTTTTTATTTCAAATGTAGGCTTAGTCTCTGCTAAGAATCTTTTACCAGTTCTGGTTTTTTCAGTCCAATATGAAATAAAGTCTTCTAGCATAGTTGGTAGGTATTGAGTATTCTGCATAACTTCATCTTTAAATTCTTTTATTCTAATTTCAATCGGCTTTATTTTTTTTATATTATTATTTATAGTATTATTATTATTAGTGGATTTTCCACTAGTGGATTTTCCACTCTGGTCCATAGTGGATTTTCCTCTCTGGATTGCATCTTTAATCATATAATTTATATTTTTAGGATTTTGATGCTTATCTTCAAATACATTGTACTCTGTAATAAAAGTTCCCTCTGGTGTTCTGTATTTATTTCTATCAAGATAGTATGCATTTTGCAATTCTATTAATGCTGTCTTTATAGAATCATACCCATCTTTAAAATTTCTAGATATATCTTTAATGCTAGTATTCCATTCATTAGGCTTTGATAATAAATATATTAAAACAGCCTTCGATTTTGCTGATATAGTGTTATCATAAATCAATTTATTATCTATCATTGTAAAGTTTTCTTTTTTATGTGTAGTAAATTTAACCATATAGTTTTCTCCAATCCTTAATTGCTTTTGCTCTCTTCTTGTTATACTTTTGTGTGTTTAATTTTGCACACTTTTTGCAAATATAACCCTTACGAGGGATAAGTTTTACCTCATCTTTTGTAAGGGTCACTTTGCACTGCCTACAATTCATTTAGACTCCGACAAATCTAATTGAAATGTAGATTGTAATTTTGGTTTTCTTTTAGGTTTTTGATCCTTATCATAATCCTCATAAAACATATTAAATTGATATACTAAATGCCCTACTGCCTCTGGATTATAATCAACCTCGTGTAGTAAGTTCGTTCTAGGAGAAGGTTTTTCGCCAGAAAATGTTTTGCTACAACGAATAACACCTAATCTATCAATCTTTTCGCCACCCATTTCTTCCCATAACATTTTATACATAGAAAGTTGATACATATAATTAGGGTCTTTATAGTTAACAGATGTTTTAGCATCAAGCATCCAAACGTCACCATCAATACGAGCAACCATATCACATCTTCCAGCAAAACCAAACACAAGTTTGCCTTTAGATATTCTTGGCGAGTATAACATTTTTTCAATACTAATAATCTCTGGGTTATATTTTTCTCTCCAGCACACATAGCTAATCATTCCTTTAATAGCCTCTCTTGATTTATTTTTAAAGTCTACTAACTGACCATCCTCATAATCTTCTATGCCTTGATGAACATCAGTACCATCTATTAATGCTTGGGTTTTTTTATTATAGTAAGTATCAACAGAACCTTCTGATTGCTTAATAATATATAGTAATGTTGAATGAGCCATAGGGTTTCCATATCTACAGAGAGTAGTTGCAGAGGGAACTATCACACCCTCTGCAATCTCGTAGAACCTACCATAATGAGTTCTTGGATAGATTCTTGGGAAACTCAAGACTTAAATGCCTTTTCTTGTTCTTTTATAATATGCTTTTCTAGTGCAATTAAAGTATTTAAGTGTAATTGCTGATCATTATTAAGATTGGTTTTTGGTTTCCAAAACTTAATATCTTTACGAACATCTTCTAGATTATTTCCAAAACCTTCTGCATAAGTTGTACCCTTTCTAAAGCCTACAACTATTTTATCAGAACCTCTAAGTCTTGGTGGTGCATCTGGTTCTGGAGTAAAGGTAGAGGGTGGTTTTATTGTAGGAGTGCTTTTAGGAATTGGAGATTCGTTAGAAGAGTCTCCCACACCACCCTCATTAATTTCATCTAGCATATCCATCTTATAAACCTCAGCACCCAGACCAAAACAAACTGCTATACATTTAGTAAGACATCTCATCTTTGCTGTGTTGATGCTAAAACAATCACCAACCGGTTTATTAGAATGATTAGTTACTGGTAACCACATATGCATTTTAACATCGCCTATCCAGATATTACACTCTACACTACAACTACCATCTTTGTAATATTGGACATCTAACATAGTTCCATCAGCTTGTTCATATTGAACAAATTCCCATCTTGCCTCTGGATAATGTTTTAAAAGTTCTCCTAAAGCATAAGTCCATTCAATGTATTCACCAAATGCACCCTTCTTTGTTTTGATCTTATCTTTAGGAATTTTGACATTAGTTAATGTCTTTCTTATTGATTCTATAGTATGTTTTTTACTCACAACGAATCTCCTTATTATTTAGTTAACTTTATCGATACCTAAATATAAGGATTAATTATGAGAATAACAAATTTATTTTATAAGAACATCTTTTATAACATCCTTAACAGAATCATAAATAGCACCAAAGATTTTTTCTTCAGTAGATTCATTTAAAATAGGAATGTTAACATTCTTATTCCATTTAGATACAACTTTTTCTTTAGTAGCTGGATCATCTAACTTAGCCATAACCCAGTCAGCTATTTGTTTTTTTAAGTTCATTTTCTTCCTTTTCTTTTTTAGCCATTTTTTTAATTTCAAAATCTCTTTGGAATTTTGGTAGACTTAATAACCAATCCCAGTCTATTTTTTTCTTGCTTGTTTTTCTAGCCATTTTATTCTCTTCTCTAAATTTTTTATTGGTGGATGCGAGTCATTTTTTAAAGAGCCTATGTCTTTTTCAATTATTTCTTGATTTTTTAATATCTTTGTTTGATTTTTTTGAACTTGTTTCATTTGTCTGTCAAGCACATTATCTTTATTAACATAATCATCCATTTTTTTTAAGTTGTGCTTTTCATTAATTTTTTTCATTATAGCACTAAATATTAATTTAACAACCATCGCTTGTATCATACTTTTCTCCATTCTTTTATTTTAATAGCCAGAGTTATTAAACCAATAATTAACCCAACGAGTAATGTAAGGAATGAAAGGATAGGATTTAAAATACCAGTCCAATACAATATTCCAGACCCAGCACTTGAGGCTATACCAATCTCTGGCTGATTGCTTAATGTATCTAAAAAATCTTTCATTTATAAATCTCCTTTATATAATAATAACCCTATTGTAAAAAAAACCACAAAACCCAATATAAAAAAACCAAAATCATTCATTGCAGTTATCCCACTTCTTTAAATCTAGCATAGGCAGAGGTTTTTCTATTAAATGATCTTTTAATTTATCATTTTGTATAGCTACTTTATTTCCACCTTTAATAAATGGTTTCCCATCTGCACATCCTACTTCATAAACAAATAATATTGTTTTCCAGAAACCTACTCTAACTACTCTTGCTGGTCTTCCATCAAATATAATAGTATCGTCTGTGTTTAAATCGTCTCCAGCAAAAACCTTAATTGCTTCTACTAAAGACTCTATAGTAGATCGACCAATAAGCAAAACAAAACCAACAGCAATCATCCAGCCATATTGCCCTATCATTAATTCAATTGTCTGCTGATCCATATTAATCCTTGTTTGCTTTTAAAAAGTGTTCAGTTGTTCCTTTTCCTTTTTCTGTGTTATAGTATTGTTTCCAGTATTCTGCTCTAAATTTTTTACTTCTAGGTATAGGCTCTGGAACTCTTCTGTAGTGAAGTCTACATAGACATACAGCAACAGCAATGTTTGTTTTTAAACTAAATTCTAAGTCCAGAGGGTCAACACCAAAATAAATTAAAGCCTCAACTAATGACGGCCTATATTCTACATAGTTATTAAATATATCTCTAGCTGTATCTGGCTCTATTTGGAAAAAACTTAAAGCTGGACCACCACCTTTTTGTACCAAAGCTCTATATCCAGACTCAGCCATTCCAGTTTCATATATTAAGTTAACAGCCTCTTCCGTAACTGGTATTTTTGTTAATTTTTCTAATTTTTCTAAAACCTCAATAATTATATTTTTTATATCTTTTTTCATTTTGTGTATAATTGTTTTAATCTTTTAGTATAAAGACTAGGTGTTATAAGATTGTTATCTAGTGCATCTATTAATACATTTTCATACATATCAATACTAGCATTTGATAAAGTTTCTTTTTTTAAGTCTTCTTTTAATTGTTTTAATTGTAAAGATGTTGTTTTTTCTATGTTTGATTCGCTACGCTCAAAAGGATAGTAAGGCCTATCTTTAAATGCATCAACACTAGGCGTTATCCAAAAACCAACCTTACCTACAACCGGTATTCTTTGCATTAAATCAAAGTAAGTTTCTTTTATTTCTTCGCCTCTCATATCTTCAAATTCTTCGTCTGTCATACTTTCTTTGGTTTTTTCTAAAGATATGTTCTTCCTAAGTCTTTCAATATCTGTAAGTAATTCTTCTCCAACTGAAACAGATGGAGGCCCTACAAATTTATTTATTATACCACGAAATCCATATCTTTCTACTTGATATATATGATACCTACTAGCACCTATAAATTGTAAAAGATTATCAAATGCATAATCGCTTATATTTTTTATAGGTCTTAATAAAATTAAATCTTTTAAAGCATCTTTTGGAACACCAGCTACAAGAAACATCATTAAAAATCTTGTAAAGTTTGCAAAACCTAGTGCTTTTTCTTTGTATGTTTTTGCATTTTTTATATCATTTACAATTTTTCTACGAATCACATCTAACTGTCTTATTGTGAAAGTTTTTAATTGATAAAGTAGCCTTCCTTTATTAGCATTCAAATATCCTTGAGGCATTTCTGATTGTGTTACTGGCTGATGGTCTAATAATTTATTAAAGACTAAAATTTGCACATCTTCAGTTACAATTCCATCTGCAAAATCTTGTATAAGTTGATTAATTTTTTCTTGATCTTTTGTGTCAAAATAACTTTCTATATCTTTTTTGAATTGCTTAGAAATTTTTCCAGATTTAGCCTCTTTAGAATATCTATTGTAAATAGAATTGATTAAAGTTTCTTTACCCAGCCTATCCATTTTACTTAAGCCAACTATTTTAAATATACTATCAACAGCTTTTCCAGTTCCTCTGTTAGATGTAAATTCTTGCCCAATTTTCTCAATTCCTATATCTTCTATTTTTATTTTTTTAGTAGTAACTAAAGTTCCTAAAGTTTCAAAAAAACCAGCTTGGTCTAAACTGTAGGCTAAGTCTCCTATTTGTGTTATAGCAGAAATAAAACTTCCCATTGTAAGAATATATGTACTATTCTTAATATCTGAAATAATTGGACTTGTTGCTTGTGGATTTAATCTTGAATTTAAAACTTCTTTAAGAGTTTGCTCTTGCTTTACTGTGAGAGGAGTTCTTTCATTAACTTCTACAATAAATTTAGCTATAGCATTTTCATTAATTTCTCCTTGACCAATAAACTTTCTTTTTTCTATAACATCAGTCATATTTTCTATGTAGTTCATTAAAGATTGAGAAGAAGGTTTATAAAACTTATTAATTTCACTGTCTATAATTTTGATTGTTCTAGGTTTAGCAGATTTAGGATCGCCAGAATTAAGAGTTTTGTAGCCTCTCATTATCATACTCATTATATGTTCTTTTTCTTCTATTGTTAAAGGCTCTCCATTTTTCTTTTCAATAGCTTCTTTTTGTAGTTTGTTATAAAGAGTTTGCAAGTTAGGGTCTATGTTAAAAATTGTCTGCCTTAATCCATCTAAATCATCTAAACTTCTAGGAATATAATTTTCTATAAATCCAATATCTCCACCAGTGTCAATATAGTCTTGACGAATTTGATCAAGCATTATTCTTAATGTATTATACTCTTTTTCTAATCCATACTTGTTTATTAATTCATCTATTTTAGGTTGATGTGAGTTTTTAAAAGCTAAATCCAGATAATAAAAATCTTCCTCTGTCATATTTTTTGCTTTGTCAAAAAAATTGAAAACAACTTCTCTGCGAAATTTAGTTTTTTGCAGTAAGTCGTATTCAAAATCTCTAAGCTTTCTTTTTAATATAGGATCAATGCCTTCTAAAACTGAAGATATTGGCTTTAAAATTATTTCTAGCTGTCTTAAAGCATCTCTTTCTTTTGTTAGAGTTCTTATTATCTTGTTTTTAATTTTATCTTTAAAAGGCTCTTCGCTTGGAGGGGTTTCAAATATTTCTTTAATTTTTGTATCAAAATCTAGGTTTTCAAAAGAATCTTCTGATAGTTCATCTGGGTCTACTGGGTCGAGTCTGTAACTTTCGTTGTTTTTGCTGATTTCTTTTTCGATGAGGGATTCAATTTTCCTTGAACTATTTTCCAGCCTCGTTTGTATACCTCGTCCGTATCTTTGAACCAGCCTTTCAATGTAATCTTGCCCATTATTTTTTTCCTCCCAATTATTATTACTTTCAAGCATATCGCCTAATGCCATTTTTATATCTATGTTGCCATCAAAATCTTGTAGCGATTCTTTGTGTAAATTTATAAAATCTTCTGTTTCTTTCAAAATGTAATCTGCTTTTTCTTTTACCCTTGTTATTTTTGAAGGTGCTTTAAAGTTAGTTATTACGCTTAAAGCTGGTATTTTTTTACCTTCAACCATAACGTAGTCAGAAGATGCTCCAGAAATAACATCTGGTGCTACTTCTCTTAATTTTTTATAAAACTCATCTTGTTTTTTTAAATTTTTAAAATTACCATCTACATCATAAAAATATAGTATAGTATTTTTACCAGTAGGATTATTCTTACTGCCTACAATAGAAGTTTGTTGTGCAAGATAACCCAAAATATCCATAAACGATTTAATACCATCTTTAGATGCTATAGTAGTAATAGTTGTGGTTGGTTCAGCAGAATAGTCTTTCCAAAAACCTTGTTTATGAAAGTCAACATTAGACTTCACTCCAGTTATTTTAGATGCTATTTTTATAATAGATTCATTAATTTTTTTTGTTATTTTTAATTGATCATCAAAAGTCATATCATATATTTGTGGAAACTTTTTAGAATACGGAGTCCCTTCTCCAAAAACTAATGCAGATGTAATTTTTTGTGTATTGCTAAGTATTGCATCTCCCATTGTTCCTCCAGCATCTACACCATAGTCACCTAAGAAATTTATGACATTTACCCAGTCTACTGCTTGAACTTGTTGAGTTGTCCACTTTTGACCCATCCAATTAATATCATTTAATTTTTTTGTTAGTTTGTTACCAAAAGCAGAAGTGTTTTCATATTGAGTTTCTGTTGGATTTCCTCCAAAATCAACAGATAAAGATTTTAGTTTGTTTTTACCAAAGGCTCTTACTAGTGCATTATAAAATGCTGAGTCTATAAAACCTCTCCCTCTTGATGTATGAATATCAGCAGTATATGGAGAACCACCTTTAGGATCATTTCCCATAAGATATCTTGTGTTATTCCCTATTGCAGAATCTATAAAATCAAATAATTTTTGACCAATTCCACCTTTAAGTTTTCCATCTTCTGTAAACAACTGTCTAACTGCTTCATCGTTTAAACCAGCTTTTTTATTTCCTTTTAAATTGCTTGTTTCTTCTTCGTAAGCTAATAATAAATTGTTAATTGCACCTTCTGGTGACTCATTTACTTGAGTTACCAATGAACCTAAAACAAATTTTATTGCACTTTCTGGAGACCCGTCAGTCAAAGGCTGAATATCTTCTATGTAATTGTCATACCAGACTCTTGCTTCCATTATTTGTTCTAAAGTCATATTATTTTCTACATCTTTTATCCACTGATTAATAGTTTTATTTCCAACTGTCATTCTATAGTTGTCATTAACTAAAGTTTTAGATTTGTTTTTTGGTTCTCCAATTTTAGGGTCTCTATTAATTTTTTTCCGAAGATTTGATTCGGTATCTTTGTCTGGCAGAACAGAATATATATTGTCTCTTACTTCATCACCTTTGTATTCTGGATTTGGTTCTATTCTAAATGACATTCTTGGGTCACTTGTAGGCTCTGGATTGAATTGAGATTTAATTTGTTCTGGATAAAAAGCTACATAAATTGTGCTTTCATCTACAGCACTGTTGTCAAATAATAACCTTTCTGTTTCCTCAGCCTTTATACCATCATAACCAAGAGATTTTATATATTTAATTAAATTTTCATTATCTTGAAAAAGTCTAAATAATGTACGCTTATTGTCTCCACCTAAAAATTCTTTTAATGCTGATTCGGGATCGCCATAAGCATTTGGAAAATTAGGATCAACAGTGCTTATATCACCTAAAATATTATCGCCAAAAATGTTTTTATTTCTTATATTTTTTTTACCAGTTGACTTTTTTATTAATTCTACAAATTCGATACCAGAAATTTCGTCACCAAAATCTGCATTAAGAATTAAAGGATTTTTAATGTTTAAATAAGCTGGAATAACTTGAGCATTACCACCACTATAATATTCTCTATTTTTAGCATACAAATTAGCCACTGATGGCGAGTCAGAAAAGAAAAATTGTGAACCTACTTCGGAGCTAAAACCAAATCGTTCAAAGTTGCTACTAGTTCCGTGATATGTTTTTAACAACTCACCATTCTCATCTCTTACTTTAGAATCTTTAAAGAACTCTTCTTGTTGTGGTGTAAGTCTAAATGACTCTTCTGGTGATTTCGTATCCTCAGCCGTTTCCACTGTCTCAACATCTTCTACTGGATCAGTAATTATAGGGTCACCTCCTTTAAAAAGAAAAGCAGTGTTTACTCCATCGCTTTGCATTCCTAAGATTTCATCAAATTCTTTAACAATATCATCTGGTAATGCAACTATATCCTTTAGACCAACTTCATCATTAGCATACCCTAAATAATTAAAAGTATACCATTTAGAAAACAACTCAATACCTCTTGGGCCACCAATATTATTATTATCTAAAAGAGTTCCCATACCTCCTATCCAATTATCTATTTTTGATTTAAGTTCTGGATTTTCTGTTTCAAGTTTTTTATAGAGGATTTCGACAACTTCCTCAACGTATACGTCTTGATTTGCTCCTTTAGTGAGTACGATTCTCCCTCCGGAACTATTATATATGTTGCTTCCGAGCGTTTTGACTTTGTATAATTTTTTTCCTTCTTCATATCCATCTTCTCCTTCTTTAATTCTTGAAATTTCAAAATTTTTAGGATCGTAATTTTTATTTAATAAATCTTGATCAGACATAATTGATGTTGGTACATCAACATAGAAATCAAAGTCAACGTCTTTAAAGTTAGGGTTATCTGTAATTAACTCATTAAATATCATCATATTTAAAGGTATCTCAACTCCAGTTTCTATTTCTTTTTTTCTATTTTTATCAGCTACATCATAAGGGTTAATTTTTTTAATAAAATCTTTATCTTCTGTTAATTTTTTAACATATTCATAATCTTCTTTTTTGTTAAAATTTTCTTCTTTTACATTAATCTTAACATTGCCTTTATCGTCAACTTCTAAAAAATTAGGTAGAAGTAAATTTTCTCCTTCTGTTATTTTTTTTAAAATTGGTTTATTTTTTTCATTATTTATTCTTGTAAAAGTACCACTAGCACTACCACCTAAAACTGACCCAATAGAGGCACTTGTTAATGTTCTTTCCCACCACTCATCATCTGTAATATCTCTATAAGTTCCTTCTGCTGTTAAAGAAGTTATTTCATCAATACCCTCTTGCAAACTTTCAGCTAATCCACCTTTTAAGATTTCTAATGGTACATCTTTATGTAGTCCTTTTTTAAAAATTTTATTAAAGAAAATATCTCTAGCAAGTTTTGGATTTTTATTGTAACTATTAAATAAACTAGATGGTCCATAGTTTGTAGCAAAACTTACTAAACTCACCAATGATGAAAGCCTTCCAGCTTCTTGTGGACTTACATCGTATTCTCTAGCAGTTTGGTATGTGTCTGAATACATTAAAGAGCTTCCATAAAATGCACCACTTGCTGGACCCATAAAATATGAAGTTCCTACTTGAGTTAAAAATGTAGGAATAGTTTGAGCTAGTTGATCAACCCATTTTCCTTCTATTTCAATATCATCCAATTTGTAATATTTATCATAAAACTTTTTTTGATCATTT
>VTLG01013507.1_pt1 | contig 14498 bp, 15 predicted proteins | sample 4694571 | NCBI WGS metagenome assembly VTLG01 (sample SAMN12604809, study PRJNA352737) | marine metagenome | biome: ENVO:00000447; feature: ENVO:00000209|ENVO:00000569|ENVO:01000036; material: ENVO:00002151; isolation source: viral sequences binned using virsorter ...
TCTTGCTTCTTCAACCCATGAAGGTAACTCATCAAAATAAACATAACTACCATCTTCTTTTGTTGCAGATAATCTATTTAATCCTGTAGTAAAACTATTATTATTTTTTGATTCAATAAATTGAAATTTACCACCTGCATTTGTCAATGGATTTTTTGCAACTAAAGGATTTTTTTCTCCTCCACTTTCTGCTTGTGCAGTTTCGTTAATAAAATCTCTTACGTTATCATTTATTTCAATATCTGCATTACTGCTAATAACACTAAGAATATTATTAGTAATTGGTGTCAGTATTTGTTCTGTTGAATCTATCATAATAAATACACTAATTAAATATAGTATTTTGAAGAACACGCAAATTACTACCTTCCAACTCATCCATAATTAAATCAAATATTCTTCCACTTTGGTATTCTATTAAATTTAAAAGTTCTCTTTTTTTAGCTCCGGACATATTAGGTGCATTATAAATTTGATTTCGTCTTTTATTTAATGCAGATATTTGTTTTCCCCATGATTCAAATCTACCATTTAACATTAAAAGTTCTTGATTTTCTGGGTCTTTCATAAAATCTTCTAACAGTTCAAATTTAAATTCATCTTTAAATTTTCTAAATTGATTTATTGCTTGAGAAGATTTCTTTTTTAATTCATAAAATTCTGCTTCTGCTCTTGTGTATTTTGCAGGGTCTAGTTGCAAAAATCTTTTTATAAAAGGCATTTCATCTAAACGTCTATCTGGTCTTTTTGTATTAGAAAATAAATCAGAGGATTCATCAAATAAATCTAATAGTATTCCTCCTAAAGTTCCAGTATATGCTCTTAGATAATTTTCAAATTCAATTGGAGACATTAATCTTTTTCTAATAAAATCTGGAGCACTTTCTATAGAGTGGGTAATTACTTTATTACTCCAAGGGTAAGATTGCCCATAATCTGGTATAGTATGTTTCATTCCTTCTGGAATAACTGGAGAGCCAAAAAATGTTTTATTTAAATAGCTATTCCATATTGGAGATACTACTTGGGGCATATAAGATAATCTTAATTGGTCTTTTGCAACTGTCCATAATGTTGCAAAAAATGAATCTGTTTTAATTTTATCATTGCCAAAAGCAGTTTTTTCAATTTCTGCTAATCCAGATTCAAATATTGTTCCAATAGCACCAAATTCAAAAGGTTTAGGTATTTTCCACCATCCTCCTGCTTCTCTAGGAATTAAATAATTTGTGTCTCTAATTTGTTGAGATTGATTCCAATAATCTGGATTATCTCTATTCATAGAATATAATACTGCTGTAGGAATACCCACATAAGCTATTGTTTTAGCAATAACTGCATTTCTTTGTGTTGAACCGGGGCCTACTGCTCTAACTGTTCTCCATATACCTTGCAATCCTGCATTAAGAAATGGCACTGTACTTACATAATTTCTAAAAAAATTATTAGCTCCGTGCATACCAAAATCAACTGCTACTTCTCTTGCCGCAAATGCCGCTTCTCTTGCTGACATTCCACTTGCTCTTAATAGTCTATATTCTGTAAAACGAGAAGCATTTTCAAATCCTGTAACAACATCTGTGTATTTATCAAAAACTTTTTTTGGGGTATTTAAAACAGTTGAATAATCTGAATGGCCCATTTTTCTATATAGGCTTTTTAAAACTCCTTCAGAAGTTTCTCCCATTAATAAAGTAGAACCAAAAGAACCACCATTTAATAAAAATTCTTCATACAAATCTTTATTAGACATCATTGTACCATCAGCCCATTTAACAGGTTTTGTATTAGTCATTCGTCTAACAGCCGCCCATACAGAACTTATTATGGGTATGTGAAATGGATTATTAGAAAGTATTGCCGCAGAAAATGTATCACGAAGTGCGTTTGCACCTGCAAAAAATCCCGGGTCTAAAGTAACACCATAAGTTAATAAATTTTTAGCTTTTCTTGCAACCCCTAAAATTGCACTTGTTGCGTAATATTGTTTTGGACTTATATGGTCTAGTGTTAATTTTAATAAATGATTATTAATTTTATACACATCTTTAACTGTTGTTTCTACACCATCTTTTATAACAGTTCTAAAAACATATTCATTATCACCTACATCAATTCTTTCTGCTCTAAATAAAGCTAAATCATCAATGTCATCTAATTGATTAGGGTCAAAATCTATTTTAGATTTTTTCATTAATCGTTCTAATTCTTCCCCTTTAATAGTTACTTTTTTAAGTTCAATACCCTCTCTACCTTCTAATTTTCTAGCCCATGCATCTAGACCTTTTCCTTGTGTTTTAGCACTATCAATAATATCAAAGGTTGCTCTCTTAACATGATTTTTATATCCTGTAGAAATAATACTTTGTACATTCTCTACATAATTATCAAAAAAATTTGAAAAGGGTAATTCTCCTTCTCTTGTTCCCACAGGTATTTTAGCTTTTAAAGGGGCTCGCAATTTATTACTACCTCCGCCTCGTTTTACTAATAATTCTGTATCTGATAAATCTCTATATAAAGGTAAATAATGTTTTCTTTTTTTTAAAAATAATTCTTTTTGTGCTTTAGTAATCATCTGCGTATCAACAGCAAAATCTAAAAGTTCAGAATTAAATCTATCCATCTCTTTTAAAGTTCTTAGATATTCTTCTTTTAAATCTCCTTGTTTTGCAATATTTAAAAATTCTTTTCTTTTAGTAGTAGTATCTTTAAATAGTCCTTTAAAAATATCATCATCTAAAGAAAGTAATGATTTAGCACCCATGTAATCAAAAAATTTATCTACATCTGCATTTTTTCCTAAATTTTTTGCAAGTATATTTTGTAATCCGTCATTGCCTGTATTTTGAATAACCCCATCTTTAAATTTAAATGTATTTTTTATTAAAAAATGCTCTGTCATTCCTCCTACAGCAGGTAAAAATCTAGCCTCTTTATATGCACCAATTTTATTTTTTCCTGTTAGGCCCCTTACACCTAATTTATCTGCGGCATCCATAAGGTATTTAATACCTCTAACTCCTTCAAAATATTCAATAGCCATTTTTTTAGTAGCATTGCCTGCTCTAAAAGCCATCGCTACTTTTTCAAAAGGGCTTCTTTTTTTTCTTTGAAGTTTTTCTATATCCCTAGTATCTATATCATCACCAAGTTGGGCTTTTTTTTGATTTACTTCTAACTCTTCTCTTATTTCTACTTCATCAGCAGTTTTAGTAATTTTACTTTTTACAGGCTTTGAAGTCCAACTAAAACCTTTTCCTACCCCTTTAAGAACAGCAGGTATTACTATACCCGGAACTATTCCTGTTAATGCATTTTTTAATCTTTGCATGCCCGGGTCTCCATTGGGGTCAGTTTGTAACCATTCTGTTACTACATTTTTAGTTGCAGGATATTGTACAAATAGGTCTGCTAGATTTCCATCTGTTGGTGCAAAAGCTATACCATCTGTTAATGCACCTGCTCCAATTCCAATACTAAATGCTTGTTTTTTAGAAGTTAATGTAGTAGTAGGTTTAAATTTTTCAGTTTTTCCTGCACCTTGTGTAAATACTTTTTTACCCTTATCAAATTTAATAACAGATTTATTTGCTTTTTCTGCAGAAGATATAAATTTTTTTAAATTTCCTGCATTTTTAATAAATAAAAATCCACCTTTAGCAATTTTAAACGCCCCAGTATAAGGAATAAAAAATTGTGAAACAGGTCTTACAAATCTACCCACAGAAGTTTGAGCCTCTGGAACCCAATCACTTATTTCTATTTCTTTTTCTTCTGGTAATGCCAAATTAACAATTGATTCTGCCGCATCAACAAGACCACCAAAAGGTTGCATTGCAATATCTTGAACAATATCTACAGCACCTTCAAAAAATGTAACGTTATCCTCACGTTGTTCTTCATCTAAATACTTATTATCTTCGCTTGATAATAAATCAAGTGCATTAGATTTTGTTTTAATAGGCTTAGATTCTTGTACAGAGTCTTCTGTGCCAAAAGAAAATTTATCTTGAGAGTCAAATAAATCATCGGTTTGTATAAATAAAGAATCATTAGTTTTATCTAAAAATTCTTTTTCAGTTTTTTTTCCAGATGATAATATATCAAGTGCTGATGCCATGTATTCCTTTTATTTTAATTATCTTCTAATATACTTTCTGCTGTTCCTTCTCCGTACTTTTTATTATAAGCAAGTGCTGTCATATTTCCTGCTTGTAAATCCATTCTATCTTGAAGTACTTGTTCTGGATTAAAGGCAGTATTATCTAAAACTGTAACTTTATCTTTTTGTTCAGTTTTTGTTGATTGATTTTTTGGAGTTCCATCTGGATTATGCGTATCTCCCCATAATCGTTTCCAATCACCTCTTTTAGATTTATCTAGACTAAATCCATATTTTTTAGGTAGGGGCTCTACATGCCCTATAGGTAAATCTGGATTTACAAATAATTTTAATCCTGTTTTTATATCATAATCTTCTTTATTTTCTTTTTGCCATTCAGAAATTTGTAAATTTCTAATTTGATAATCTTGTAAATCAGAAGTATCATAGTCTCTGTCCTCCAAGTTTATTTCACTAGGTAATGCTACTCTATTTCCTTCTGAATTTAACCAATCTTCTACTGTTGCAAATCCAGTTTCTTGTTCAGATTCTCTTTTATCTACATTTTCTCTTTCAGTTTTTCTAGTTTGAAAATCAGTATCATCTTTAGAAAATGGATAATCTTTTGATTCTAAATACTTTCTTGCTTGTGCTCTTAAATCTTGTTGTTCGCTTTCACTAGAAGTTAAATTCATAATAGCAAATACTAAATCATTCATTTGGTCTTTATTATTAGGGTCTTTAACATAATTATCTATAAATTCACCAAACATATTTATATCTCCTTTTCCATCTCCAAACTCTGATGGTGGGAAGTATTTAATAACTGCTTTACGTTCTGCTCTTTCTGCTCTGGAATCTTGCGTAGTTTGAAATACTTCTTTTTGAGATTTTATATTTTTTCCAAGTGAAATTAAACTATCTAAATCTTGTGTTTCTTGTAACATTCTATCTGTAATATCGGATGCCATATTAGAAACAGATTTTCCTGCAAATTGTTCTTCAGTAAATCCTTTACTTTTATAGTATCTTTCTAATTGTTCTTGGTCATCTTCAAATCTTTCTAAATTAGATAATTCCATTTTTGCAAGACCTGTTCTAATATCTTTATAGTAACTTGCAACTTTATTAGCAAGAACTTCTGGTTGAATTGATTTAGGATTATTGTTATATATACCTAATTCTTCCATTATATCTTGACTAAAAAATCCTTCTTTATTTGTGCCTTGAAATTTATTATAATTAGTATAAAGATTTTGTTGATAATCTAATGTACTATCAATTATAGCACCTAATGATTTAGCCGCTACAGTAGCCTCAGATTCTCCAATAAAATTAAACATAGCATCATTTGTTGCAACGTCTCCTTCAATGCCGCTTATATTCTTTCCAACTGCAAAGCCACCTAAAGATATTGCATTTTGTTTTAAAATATTTTTTGCAGATGTGCTCAAATTATCTGGAATTGAAAATTCACTTATATTAGCTGTAGCAGTAGAACTAGAACCAGTGCCAGATGTTTGATTTAAAGTAACATTTTCATGTCCTTCACTTGCATTTAATAACACTTTAAATTGATTTTTATCAACATTAAATGAGTTTATACTTTCAATTTCGTCACTAAACATAGGTGCTTCTCCCGGAGCAACGTTTAATTCTTTTAATTGAACTAAATCTATACCAAATGCTTGAGCTAATTGAGGGTCAATACCTGTTAATCTTTCATCAATATTTCCATCAGTGTACTCAGTTCTTATACCATCAATTGTGTAATACTTTCCATCATTTTTATTAAATACTTGATAAGATGTTACTGAACTATCTTTTACTAACCCCTCTGTAGTATTATTAAAAATTTGTTTTCCTTGGTCAGAATCTAATTCAAAAAATGAATTTCTATTTATTTGTACTAATCTAGGCTCTACTGTTATTGAATCATCATTTCCTAAACCATCATCAACTTCTAAAAATTGAGTTGTCCAAATATTATTAGTATCAAAATCTTTTTCACCTATATTTTGTTCATAAGCAAATCCGGTAACAATTTGTCCTTCTTTATTTATATATTGTTTTGCAGGACTTCTTGCTAATTTAGCCGAAGCAAAAAATAAATTTTTACCCTGTAAATTTGGGCCAGTGCTTATAGTTTTTTCTGAATATGTTCCTTGTAGTTGATTATCTGCAACAGCATCGGGAATATTTGTTCTATTTTTAGTTTCATCTTTTACTGCTTCACCATCAAAATATGTTTGTGTTTTATTATTAGAAGACATTAAATGTTCTTGAATAGTCATTCCTTTAGTGTTTCCAAAATTAATTGGCGTATCCCACCAACGTGCTACACCATATTGGTCTTGTCCAAGTTTTATAAAGTTACTAAAATTTTGGTCACTTCCTAATGCGTATTGACCATGAGCCGCAATAAATTCATCTGTAAATCCTAGGTTTAATAAATCATTTTTTCTTCTTTCTCTTTCTGCTTCTTTTTCTGCGGCTAATAATTTATTATTTTCAATACGTTCATTGTTTTGAATATTAATACGCATAGCTTCTTCAGCTTTATATTTATCTGCTAATTCTTTTTCTTTTCTTTTAGCTTCTGCCGCCGCTTCAAATTGACCAACACGAGCATCTAAATACCCTGTAGCTACACCTTGTAATGCTCTCATTAAACCCATTATTTAGTCTCCTTTGTCATAATTCCAGAAGGTTGTTTACTTTCTAATTCTTTTTTTATATCTTCTAAAAATTTTTCTTTATTACTTTCATCTTGTCCAGAAAGCTTAGTGCTTTTTTGTTTTTGTAATTTAAAATCGGCAAACTCTTCATGAAATTTATTATTACTTTGGTCTGTAATAAATATTTTCATTTTAGGTATTTCTGCTTTTATACCAATAGCCATAATTTGTTTTAAAATTATTTCTGATAATAAAAGAGCTACATCTGGATTCCATTTACCTTCTGCAAATCCTCCAAATAAAACCATTCTTGTTAATGCTTCTACAGGAACACCTTCTTTAAGAAGAGTAATAACTTGGTCAAGCATTGCTTCCGAATGTAACCTATCCCAAACATATTCTGCCGCATCTTCTACTTTTGCAAATTGTGATGGATGCTCCCAAGGATAATTTCCCGGAGTATTTGTTAATGATTGGCCCGGTATAGGGGCATCAAATGGATTTTCTAAAGCACTCATATTATGTTATTGTTGGTAATGTTATTTTTGTGTAGGACTCATCCCCACCAAATAGTCTTTTATTCCACATAGCTAAAGTAACATCATGAGAAGTTGATGATAAATCCATATCTCCAAAATTTCCTACATCTGCTACTCCTGCATCAGAAGTTCTTCCAGTTTGTCTATAAGCTCCTGCAAAACTTGGAGGTGTAATTTGTGGTGCTCCTCTACTAGAGCTACCTCCTCCAAAAGCCATTTCTAAGCCTTTGCCTAATAATGCTTTTCCAAGCGTGGGTATTAAACTTGATATCATTTATATTCTCCTATGTGTTTGTATCAGAACTAAAAACACCTGCCGCAAATTTTCCAAGTAATTGAAATAAATTATCTCTTGAACCTTGGTCTGCTAAATCAAAAGCAGTTTGTCTTTCTAGTGCCGCTACTGCTAAATTATGTAATCTTTCTAAATTATTTTGAGATGCTTCATTAGTCCATGATGCTTCATCTCTCCATTGTTGCCATAATGATGACATTGCAAAATTAGACATATTTAACATATTTTGTGCGTTAGTTTGATTAGCCGCATTTACTGCCGCAGTATTTGCAGTATTAATTTGTCTTCTCCAATTTGCATTTGATTGGTCTATAACTTGTTGATTTTGTACATTAAACTTTTCTCTTTGGTCAGTAAGCTGTGAATTAAATTGATTTAAAGATGCTTCTGTTTGTGCGTTAGCTTGTGATACTGCTGTAGCATTATTTGCATTTTGTGCAGATACTTTATTTGATTCAGATGTTGCAAATTGATTCATAGCATCAGCACGTTGAGCATTAGAAGATGACACCGTAGTAGATAAGTTTTTATAAAATTGGTCTACTTGATTTTGGCTAGTAGCATTAAATTGTGATGCCGCATTAGATGCCGCTTGGTCACTAAATAAAGTAGCCTGTCTTGCTTGTAAATTTTGTAAGTTAGCTTGTTGGTTATTATTAAGATTAGCCATATCCATTTGTAGATATGATTGTGCATTTTGAACTGCCGCCTGTTGTCTATTATTAAGGTTTTGAAAAATCATTTCCTTATAAGCCGCCGCATCTTGTGCCGCTATAGGAACTGCTGATTGCATAACACCTTGTGCTAATGCTTCCGCATACATACTAGAAGCACCAAGACCTCTCTTAGCCATATTAGCTTCAACTAATTTTTGTGCACCTAAAGCCCATGCAGGTAAATTTTTACCTTGAGAAACTGCTGTTTCTACTTGTTGTTGTAATCCTTCAAGTTGTCCTGCTACAGTCGCATCACTTACAATATTTCCTTGTTGTGCTGTCATAGGTGCAGTAACTGTACCTTGTGCCGCAGTCATTGTAGGAGCAGTACCAACTGTGGTAGCAGTATAATTAGCCGCCGCTTGAGTTGCAGGGTCTGCAATTGTTTGTGCAGTTGCAGGAGTTGTGGCTGTAGCTGTACCTGCAGTAGCTGTTGGTATTGTTGCAGTTGGTGTAGTTGCTGATACTCCAGAAGTTGCTAATAATTCATTTGCATTAACATTTTGAGCAGTAGGCATTATAGCAGTACCTTGAGCTAATTTAGGGTCAACAGCTTGTTTTTTAACTAAATCAAGTGTATCCTGTGATGTGCCAGATTGAGGGTTAGGCACTACACCTGTAGGTAATTGTACTTGTGGTACTATTGCTTTATTTGTATGTCCTGCTTCATGTGGCATAATTACTTTCCTTGTCTATTGTATTTTTTAAAGTTTAACCTTTTACTTTTATTTTTAGGTTTACTCCTTGATGAGTTACCTATTGAAGTTCTTTTCTTTACTGGTGTAAAGTATGTGTTATTTGTTTGTTTCACTATTATCTTTTTTTCCCCATTTAAAATCTTCTGCTTTATCTACATGAAATAATAAAGAACCTTTAAATATTTCAATAGGATGTTCTCCAGTGTTATCCTCTATTTCATTTATCATTTTCCACAAACATGCCATTAAAACTCCTTTTACTGTCATAGCTTGGTTATGATTGTACGCCATTTTAATTTCATTATCTTTAAGTTCTATTAAAATTTTTGTATCTTTAGAACCTCTAGCTAAGTAAGGTCTAGAATCTCCTTCAAGATATTTTTTTATCATGTGTTTAAGTGTTAAAGCCATAGTAGCCATAGCACTTATTCCATCATGTTTTTCTACATTCCAATTTAATTTTCCTGTATGTTTTTCAGAAGTAATTATTATTTGGGATATTAAATCTTCTTTGGTAACTTCAGTAGGTACTAAACCTGCATCTTTCCACGCTTTAAAAACATCATCAATAGTTTCAGCTTCTGGAACTAATGAATTAGGAAACTTAATATTACTATTAAGTAAATTTTTAGAGGTCTTCTCTGGCATCCATTAAAGTTTGAATAGCTGTGTAAAAATCTTTTACTACTTTACTGCTGTCAGCAGATAAAGCTTTATCTCCTGCAAAACCAGAATCTGTATCATTAGTAAATTTTTTAGATACACTAGTCATTACTTTGTTACCATTGCTATCAATCATAGTGTAGTACACGATACATTCTAAGCCATTCATGTCTACACCTGTTGCAGTGCTTAATTTTTGCACAGCAATATTAGTAACTTCAGTAGAATTTAAAGTTATTGTCTTCGGCATATTTTCTCCTATTTATTTAAATGTTGGCCCATGTATCCATCCTACAAGAGCATATCTATTACCTTTTGTAACAGGTGTAACTCTGTGCCATACATAAGATGGAAAAATTGTTATATTTCCTTTTTTTCTTATTTCGGGTTTGTGTTCAATTACAGGGCCAAATTGTAAGTCACCACCTTCATAATTTTCAGAATCTGAAAGCTGTATGGTATAAGATAATTTTCTTGTTGACTCATAACCCGACATATCAAAATGCCAATTAAATTCTTGATTTAAAGCATATTTTAAAGCAAGGGGTGGGTCTTTTGCAAAGTCTATGTATCTAATATCAAAATTCCAATATTCTGAATTTATTTTAAATATTTCTTCTGTTATTATATCAAAAGGAAAACCACCTTGTTCTGGCCATAATGCTTGTTCTTGATTAGTTCGCATTTCGCTTTCAAGAACTTCTTCTGTTTTATTATCATAAACTTTTGAGTTATCCCAATCATTTTTATTTAAATTATTAAGTATCTTATCTATCTGTTCATCATTTAACAAAGGCACTGATGCATATTGTACAACAGCTTTTTTATTTGCATTTGTTTTAACTGGAAAAAGCATTTAATTTAAAATTACAAGAAATAGATATTCTAGGTTCATCAGTAGATGTTGGATAAACACCATGTTTTAACCAACCGGGAAAAAATATTAAAGTTCCTTTTTTTGGATTGTATGCTACAAATTCTGCATCATTTTTTGACATTTCTAAAGTTTTAAAATTATCTCTAGCAAATATATTTGTTTTAGCAAAACGAGGGTCAGTAAAATATATAGGGTCTTTAATGTCTGTAACAAAATAAACACATGACCAATCAGAATCTCCATGCGTATGTTCTTTGTTAAAAGCACCTTTACCATTTACATTTGCCCAACCATTTAACATATCTGTTTCATAAGTTTTTTCTTTATATAAACTACTACACAATGTACCAAAAGAAGCATTTATTATAGAACATAATCCCTCAAACTCTTCCATAAAAATTAAATCAGCTTCGCTTTGCCAACCTCTTACATTAGAAATTTTTCTAGAAGAATTATTATCTCTAAAATGTAAAATTTTATCTTTTAAATAGTTATTGTTTCTGTGTGTTGTTTCAAAAAAATACAACGATGTAACCCAAAGTTTTTCTTCAATCATACATTTTTTTTAATTGACATTAACTGTATATATGCCAAAAAATCAGAAGTTACAACAGCACCATGTCCATGTGCACTACCCGAACCTGTTAAACCTTTACCCCCCCAAGTAGTGTTATCACCACTCGTAGTAGATACAGCCCCATCAGAACCACAAGTTCTAACAGGTACTTGTCTATAATCTCTTTGAGGGCCATAGTTAGTTTGCGAAACGTAACCAAAAAAATTAACATCATGTCCATGTGAAGGCATTTCTGCCTCAGATACAGAATGTGTATCTATGGTAAATGATTTATCTTGGTCATCAGTAAATGCAGTTCCAACGGTTCCTTCGTTTGTTCCACTACTAGGTAATCCACAAACACATCTTCCTCGTGCAGGGGTATATTCTGCCCATTGTGAAGGTGAAGAACCTCCAGATGCATATGCAACTTTATTACCTAATCCACCTTTTAATGTATCATATACAGCCATACTAATCCTTTTTTACTGCCATAAGTTGTACATAGGCAAGTATATCAGAAGTTACAACAGCACCATGTCCATGAGCACTTCCACTACCAATAGAGCCAGTATTCCAATCACTTACCCAACCATCAGAGCCACAGTTTTGTGCTTGTGACCTGTAGTTATATTGAGGGCCATAATTTGTTTGAGAAACATATCCCCATAAAGCCATATTGTGTCCATGCTCTGGAAGTTGTGCTTCTGATACAGAAGTTGTGCTTAAAGTTTTAGATTTATCTTGCTCATCTGTATAAGCAGTTCCAACTGTAGCATCATTAGTTCCACTACTAGGAAGACCAACAATAGTTCTGCCTCTTATTGGTGTATACTCAGACCATTGTGCAGGTGCTGAACCTGCTGTAGTAAATCCTACAATTCCCTTTACCCCTTTTTTAATACTATCGTAAGTAGCCATTATGTTCCTTTTACTGACATTAATTGTATGTAAGCACAGCAATCTGATGTATCTACAGTGCCATGTCCATGAGCACTGCCAGAGCCTGTTGGGCCTATACCATTTGTACTTCCATATGGAGAACTACTAGGACTAACCCAACCATCTGAACCACAAGTTCTTTGTGGTCTTTTTGTAAATGAAAGTTGAGAGCCGTAATTTGTTTGAGAAGCGTATCCCCAAAAATCATTTGGATGAAGATGACTAGGTAACTGAGCTTCAGTTATAGAATGAGTAGCAACTGTTTTTTGTTTATTTTGTGCATTAGTAAAAGCTGTTCCTACTGTTCCTTCATTACTACCACTGCTAGGAAGTCCTACAACCATTCTACCTCTTGCAGGGGTATACTCTGTAAAATTTCCTACAGCAGAACCTTCATTTGTAAAAAACAAAATATTTTGATTTGCATTTTTAATACTATCGTATGTTGCCATATTATTTCTGTGTTAATAACCAACCTTGAGTAGCGTCAACATATACTAATCTAAATGCCGCTCTTTCGGTTGTAACTGTCATATCTGCTGTTGCACCTTGAATTTTATGTGAGTTTCTTCCAATAGTGCAAGTGTTAGAATCAAATGTTCCTGCATAATCAATTATTGCTATTGTATCTCCAATAGAAGCACTAGAAGGTAATGTCATTGTAAAAGCTGATGACGTTGTATTAACAAAATATCCTCTTCCTGCTACCATTGTTGTAGCACCTGTTACAACTGATTGCCATGCTATTCCTGCAAAACCTGTAGCAGTTCCACTATTTGCAATAGTTGCTCCAGAATCAATAGTTAAAGTTGTGCCAGATAATACGTTGATAGCATTAGCTGTCATTCTTAAATCATCTGCACCTGCTATTTTAAAATCTATCTGGTCATCTGTATCAGCAGTAATAGAAGTATCTGCATCAGCATCTAAAATTAATTCTTGTCCGTTTAAATCTACTTTTGTGCCTGCAACAACTGCACCACTACCTAGTTCTAATACATCAGTATTAGATGAAATAGTACCGGCTTTTATTTGTGCATAATGAGAATCATCAGCATCAAATAATTTTACGCCTCCTGTTGAAGTTACTCTTATCTCTGCCATTGTTTATCTCCTTATGGTTTTGTTGGCCATGTTACGTTTTTTACTTTATTTACAGTGTCCAAACCATTTGTTAAATCTCTAAGATTTTGTCTGTATGTTGTCATATTAGAACTCATCGTTACATCAGATAAAGCATAAAAATCTGTTTCCATTAATAATCTATTTCTTTTTATTCTTAATGTTTCAAGTTCTCTATTTAATTCACCATCACTGTATGCTTTTTCTTTTGCATTAATTTCTGCTGTTTCTTCTGCTGTAGCGTCTCTTAAACCATTAATATTATCCCATATTTTATAAGCCATTATTCTTTTATCCCGTATACTGTTACTTGTATTTTTGACACGTTTCCACTTGCCACTGTAAATTTTAATCCAGTTGGATTTACATCATTTGTAGTGTCATTGTATACTCCTCCACCAAAATATGAAGTAAAGTCTCCATTAACATTTCTAACTCCTCCATGACCTGTTATTTTAAAAGAGTTACCGGAAGTATCTGTTTTATCAACAGTTATTAGATACGTTCCAGAAAATCCGCCATCTTGTTCAGTGTTTGTAATAGATGCTCCTATTTTAAAAAAAGTTCCATCGTCATCTACTGGGCCACCTACGCTACCTGTATCTTCAAAATATCTAAAAGCGTAAAAATAATTAGTTGCTGAAATTACAGTATTAGTTCCAGTCATTATTTGCATTTGTAAATCTTGGTTATTTGTTGCAGGTATAGCTCGTCTTACTACCATCATATAAGAATCGTAAGTATTATTAAAACAACTTTGTAGTTCTACACCTGAAGTATCACTTGTAACATCAGTTCCTGCAATTTTTACTAAATTTCCTGCCGCATAGGTAGATACATCACTAGCAGGTATAGTCTTCATTGTTCCACCATCATTAACAACAAAACCATCCCCATCAGCTAAAGTAATTGATGAGCCTACAGAAGTTCCACCATCTAAAAGATTTAACTCTGCGGCTGTTGATGATATAGCTGTACTTCCAAAAGTTAATCCTCCATCTGGTACAACAATGCTACTTCCAGATTGTGCTGTGAATGTATTAGCAGTAAACTGAAAATCATCTGCTCCTGCTATTTTAATATCTATTTGGTCATCTGTATCTGCACTTATTGTTGTGTCAGCATCAGCATCAAGTATTAAACCATCAGAAGCACCATTAACATCAACTGTGCCATCTTTTAATGTAACACTATCGATAGATACACCATTAGCTGATGTTTTTTCCGATACTGTATCTACTTTTATTTCACTTGCCATTTATTTACTCCTTAACTTGGTATTTTCCATATTGAATGTGTTAATTGGT
>VTLG01015222.1_pt1 | contig 14498 bp, 14 predicted proteins | sample 4694571 | NCBI WGS metagenome assembly VTLG01 (sample SAMN12604809, study PRJNA352737) | marine metagenome | biome: ENVO:00000447; feature: ENVO:00000209|ENVO:00000569|ENVO:01000036; material: ENVO:00002151; isolation source: viral sequences binned using virsorter ...
CAGTTGACGCAGAAACATTTGGTGAAGATATAGAATCTACACCCGCACCTGTTCCTGCTGCTCCTTCATCAGTAGAAGAAACGGATACGTTATCGTACTTTGCACAACTTGCAAAAGATGACTAATAGTAAAGGGGTCTTACGACCCCTTTTTTAATCCATTGTTATATCTGCTGCTGACGTTACCGATCTTTCATTCTTACCTTTATTCGATATTTCATAATATACCGATACAAAATCTTCAATTAGTTCTGGTTTAACTACTTGTATATTTTGTTTCTTTGAATTTAATTGTGTCTCATACGTTGCATTGGTTATTGACGCTACAGGAGTAGCAGTAACAGTATTAGATCCATTGTAATATGCAACTGAGTAATTAGATGGAACAACTTTTCCTGCAGGAACAATAATATTATTATTAGCATCTTTAACCTCTGTGGTTACATGATGCTTTGTTGCCATAGGATTGGTATATTTTTGATTAATAAACTCTTGTAGTTGTTGCACAGACTTTGGCCATTGAGAGTATACATCTGTAATATCATTAATAACAAGTATAGTCCAATTGTAAAAAGGATTGCGATACAATCTCGTAGCAACGTCTTCTGGTCGTTCGCCATCTCTTACATTCTCTTCTGTAAACAAAGTAATTTGTGTTTTATATTCCACAAGAATTTGTGCACGTCGCCATAAATTTTTGACAAGTAAATAATCTGAGTCAAGAGGTCTCGACGAGAAGTTATAGAATAAGTCGGGAAGTCTTTTTAACATTAGTAAGTAACCACTCCTGTAAATTTCTTGTCTGGATCTGTAACGAAATTACCTTCTGATGTTCTAACACCAACGACTCTTGATGCCCTTTCGTCTGTAAAAGTAGAACCTTCCATGTCTGCACGTGTAAGTTTTGTTGTTTCCATAAACATCAACTCCATAGTTACGAGTGGAATAGATCCATCAAACACTGTTTGTAACTGACCAAATGGTGTAGTGTTTATTGTTAAGTTTGTCAATGCACATATCTTAGTTTTAGGCATCATAGGATGTTGTATTGGATCTCCTACTGGATTACCTTCTTCATCACACTGTACAAATTTTGGACATAATACAAATACATCTGGAAATGTAAGCAAGACTGCACTACCTCTACCTTGTTTTGAACCAGGATGCATACCACGTTTAAACCATTCAATTATTTCTATTATTGTATTACTTTCTCGTTTATTTCTTGCTGCTAATTCAAATCTAAAACTAAATTGTCTACTCTGCATCCTCTGGAAGAACTGTATTGAGTTTTCGTTAGGTGCTAGTCCTGCTAATCCTGCAAGATTGGTAGGGTTAAGTTGACTATTAACACCATATAAGTTAGCAGCTTTTGCTGCACCTCCTGCAGCACCTTGAACAACTTTTGTAGGATCAATTCCCAATTGTTCTAATAATTTACCTGACTGTCCTGATACTGGATTGCTGAGATATTGTGCAAGTGCATTACTTCCTCCACCAATTACAGCACCAGCTGCAGTTGTTGTAAGAAATCTCCCCGCATCATCTGCTGCAAGTGCTAGTGTTCCTAACTTAAATTCGTTGTTCCAGTCTGCACCATACTTATATTGAAACTCATTAGGTAAAGGTAACATACATTTCTTAGACATCAGACCCTTATTTTGCCTGTCTTTCATCTCTTGCTTTTTTTGTAGCAATTGACCTACGGTTATCTCTTCACCATTTACCACTACAACTATATTTTTATCTACATTAGGATCGTATATATTAATTTGTCCACCAGAAAATAATGCACTATCTGATCTATCTGCTGCTGTATATGTTTGATTATATCTTTCGTCTTGACCTTCAGAAAAATCTCCAGATGCATATGCAAGTTCTTGTGCATCACCTATAAGATCAATCGCAGTACTTAACTGACTCCTCTGTAACGAACCAAGAGCATCATTCTGGTCTTTGGCAACAGTTTTCATAGCTTCATCATAACTATACTTTTCTAGTTGTAGAAAAGAAGCAAATGGTATCTCAGAGAGACCTACTGGATATTCAATAACTGTATTTTGCGTTTCAGCCATTATTTGTTACGATGAAATTTTTCTATGGGTAGTGTGCTTAATAATTGCACCTCATCTTCGCCTATCTCAAAAAAGATGCGATCTGCATTCTTTGGTATGTATTGACGTAAAGTTCGTTTAGGAAACCTTTTATTATTTAGTGCCTTTAATCGGGAGTTTGTACCACGTATATAGTGAATATTTGCACCAATTAGATTATTTTTCTTATATTCCATGGCATATACGAGTGGATACTGATCCCATTCCTTCAATTTATCTGCAAATTTAGGATCATATTCAAACGTATAATACTTACCTGTGCTTGGTGTCTCGGTAGCATCATCTAATAGTATGTTAAACACCTCTTCTCTTAATTTAGAGTTAGATATTTTACTTCCTTTTAGTTCTGTAATTAGCTGGTCGAATCTGCTCTTCGGTGAAGACTCTGAAGACGTATCCTCTGTTTTCGCAATAGTCATGTGCAGCCTCCCATTTTACTTGGTTTATAATATAAGTTTGTTGTTCCTTAAGAAGTGTTTTGCCTTTAGATTTGGGTGGTAATGTTTCTCTCTTTGGTTTTACCTCTATAATTTCTTTAACTAGCTTACCAGTTTTAGGATCTATTCTTTCACAATAGAAGTCAGGAAAATATCTATGTATCTTTCCGTCAAATGGGTTACGATAGGGAATTATAATCTCTTCTGATGACCAACGCTTGACTTCTTTACGTTTATCAAAGTATATCATTACTTTTCTTTCCCATAAAGAACGGTATATTACACCCGTAGGATCACCAATATACTTCTTATAGTTGATTACCTTATACTTTCCCTTGTAAGACTTCATAAATACATATATCAAACCATACGGTTATTTATGGCATCCGCAAGAGGAGTACAGAATTTCATGCAGGCTATTGGAAAGTCTGGTGGTATTTCTGCATCCAATTTATACCAATTTTCTTTTGCTAAGAAACCAAAGTTAGGAAAATTCTTCGAGGATAACCTTGGAGATGACTTTTTAAAGTTGACTGATAATGGTGATGAGATAAATCTACAGTTGTTATGCAATGAGATACAGTTGCCAGGCGTAACTTACTCTGCATTTGATGTAAAGTCAGTTCATAAAGGTATTACACAGAAAATGGCAACTGCCAAAGTGTATAACGAACTGGATCTAAGTTTCTTTATGGACGGAACATCATTACCATTAAAGTTTTTTAGAGCATGGCAAGACTTTACACAGAATGGTGTAGCTGCCAATCCTGAGTTCTTTTATGATGATCAACCATATAAGAGAGCATTCGCATCTAATTACTATGAAGACTATGCATGTGACATGTTCATAAGCAAGTTAGAAAAATTTAAGGGAGCAGCAGAGGAGAAGCGGGACGAAAACGGAAACATAAAGAAAGAAGATTATTTTAATCCATGGAATGCGAGACTCGTACACGCATACCCATATACTGTAGCATCAATACCATACTCAGCTGGAGCAGCTCAACTTGTTAAGGTGACTGTAGGATTTTACTATGAGTATAGTCACTTAATGCACTCCATGTGACCTACTATATAATATACTGAAATTATAAATTATGGCATTACCTGAAATTGCGACGCCAACCTATACGTTGACAATTCCTTCTACAAAGAAGAAAGTAAAGTATAGACCATTCCTTGTCAAAGAGCAAAAAATATTGATCTTGGCAATGGAAAACGAGGATCAAGAGCAAATATTAGACGCTATCACAAATACAATAAAGGCATGTCTCATTACAAAACTAGACATGGCAACTCTTGCTTTGTTTGACATTGAGTATTTGTTTCTACAGATACGTGCTAGATCAATTAGTGAAGAAATTGAGATGAGAGTTACATGTGCTGATGATGGAGAAACAACTGTAGATGTAAAATTTATGGTAGATGACGTTAAAGTTAATTTTCCTAAAGGTCATACTAATATTGTAAAGTTGGATGGTGATCTTACTATTGAAATGCAATATCCTGATTTAGATTATTTTACTAAAATTAATTTCATGGACGAAAAGGTTGATGAATACGAACTTGTGGCTAAATGCATCAAAAGAGTTTATGTTGGTGAGGATGACTTTACTTCTGACTCTCTCGATGAGTCAAAAGCATGGGTTGAAGGATTAACTAACAATCAATTTGAGAAAATACAACAGTTTTTTGAGACAATGCCAACTCTTAGACATGTATTGAAGGTAAAAAATCCTAAGACTAAAGTTACAAATGAGGTTGTATTAGAAGGATTATCTGATTTTTTCGTATAGCCCTCTTTCACGAGGGCATCATGACCTTCTATCAAACTAATTTTTCTCTGGTACAACACCATAAATATAGCTTGACAGATATTGAGAATATGATGCCTTGGGAACGTGAGGTATATGTAAATATGCTTGCACAACACCTACAAAAGGAGAGAGACCGCATCGCTGAGGAAAACCGACGCTAATGGAAACAGGAGCAATCGCTAATTTTTTAAAGAATTCCATGCAAGAATTGTTTGCAGGGGTTCGTGGTGCTGTTGCAGCACCTAGAGATTATGTACCTGCCATTGTACCAGTTCCTGTAAGTGATGTTAATAATCAGTTTGCAAGTGGAACAGAGACATATAAAGCAGCAGATGATATAAAAAAGAAAGAAACAAAAGAAACTATAGAAGTAAAAACTATAGAGAAGGTAATACCAGAGGTAGCACAGCAAAAGAATTTACCATATAAAGTAGAAGTAGAACTAGCAGAGGGTGGACTAGTAAAACGTCCAACTATCGCAAAGGTTGGTGAGAAAGAACCTGAGATAGTAACTCCTGTTAAAAATTATGGAGAAGCAGTAAACGAAATATACAAAGAAGGTGCATCAGTTCTTATTAGTTCTTCTATAGGATTTCTAAAACAGTTGCCCGCATCCCCTGCCAGAGGCAGTGTCATGGCAGAGGCACAGAAGTTAAAAGCAGTATTTGGTATATCAGGCACAGCAAAACCCGCTAAGAAGATTGGATTAAAAGCAACACTAGACTGGTGGGGTGGACAGAAAATGTCGGGTGCTGCACCAATGTCACCTAAAGAGGAAAAGAAAGCACGACAAGATCCAACAAAAGGATCAAACAATCCACTTAAATTCTTACAGAGACTAAGTAAACTTAAGAATCTTAAACTAGGAAAGAGATTAAAATTCCTAAAGAAAACAAAAGTAGGAAAGAAAATTAGAAACGTTCTTGCTGTTGGTAAGAAAGGAATGAAGAGCGTGGGTAAGGTTGCTAAGTCTGGGACAAAATTAGTTAAGGGTGCAAGTAAGGCAGGAACAGCATTGTTAAAGAAAGGTGCTAAGAAGATTGGTGCTAAGGTAGGTGGTAAAGCAATAGCAAAGGTAGGTGCAAAGGCACTAGGTAAAGGACTGTTGAAGAAAATACCATTTGTCGGTCTAGGTGCAGGACTATTATTTGCAGGACAACGATTGATGTCAGGTGATTTTAAAGGTGCAATGCTTGAAGCAGCATCTGGTATCGCAGGTACAATACCTGGCGTTGGAACTGCTATATCTGTAGGTCTAGATGCTACACTTGCTGCTAAAGATATGGGCGTATTGCCAGGTCAGAAAGAAGCAGAGCAGCAACAAAGTGGTATAGAAGCACCTGATCCTACCAAGGACATGTATGGTAGACCTATCATATTGAACCCATCTACTGAGAAAGCATGGAACAAAGCAGTCAACGCTGCTGCTAAAGATGGTATCAACCTACCTATGAGTGTGACATCATCATATAGAAGTCCAGAACAACAACAAGCATTGATAGACGCAGCTGAAGCGGGCGATGAGAACGCCATAAATCCTGCACCTGTAGGACAGTCACCACATGGTCAAGGTTGGGCAATTGATATTGATTACTACTCAAAAGCAAACCAGTGGATGAGAGACAATGGTAAAAAGTATGGTTTCCAATGGCAAGGTGAAGGAGATCCAGTTCACTTTGATTACTATAACAACGAACCTAACGATAAATGGTTACAACCTGGCAAAAATAAGTGGATTCCTAACCTTGATGATCCAGTAGGAAAACCATCATCAGGTTCTACTTCTCCTGCACAAAGTGGTGGAGGTGGATCTTCTATTACTGCACCTGGCACAGGTGTTGCAAAAGAAACGTTAAATAGTGAACCAGTAACACAAGGATTAGGTGATGGTCAGACACCTCCTAATGTAATTCCTATACCTGGCGAACCTAAGATAGTATACGTACCATCACCGCAGAATCCTGCAGTGATGCCAAAGGCAACTAAAAAGGTTGACTTAAAAACAGTTATTGATCCTATGGGAAAAGGAGTAGTAAGAAGTTAAATGAAATTACCTGGCGATTCAGATAAACAAGATAAGGGCGTATCACATGAGATGATGCAGAGATCTCTGCAGTCACAACGTCGTGTGGTAAAACGTGTTGGATTGTTAGAAGATAAGGTTGAAGCATTAGAGTCAGCTGAGGTTGAGCCTGGCGTAGAACTAGGTGATATAGCAGATGGTGCTAAGAAAATTGCTACAAAGATAGGAGATAAAGCTAAGGATGTAGGCAGTTCTATAGGCAAGAACGCACAGTTATTGGGTGATAAGGCAGGTAAGGCTGCTGCAGGTGCTGCACAGGCAGCTGGAGAGAAACTTGGTCAGGCAAAGGACGCTGTAGGTGATAAGTTTGGAGAAGCAACTGATAAACTAACAGACGTAGGTAAAGGCATACGCAATTTCATAAAAGATAAAACAAAACTTGCTAAGTCTCTTGGAAAAGATAAACCCAAATCACCGATTGGAGATAAACCAGAGGGAGAAACAGTCAGTGGTACAAGCACAGTAAAACCTCCTACACCTTCACCACAACCACTAGACCCATTAATTCCAGATCCAATAGCAGCACAGAGCAAAGATAAAGATGGCAACACAATATATGATAAAAACGAAAGAGTAAGAAAGTTCTTTGAATCACAGGGTAAACCTGTACCTGCTAAGTATGCTAAACCTAGTGACTCACCAAAAGTAGAATCACTAGAGAACGTAAATGCAAGTGAGGATGATGCAGTAGATAAGGTGAAGAAAGATCTTAGTGATGAATTTGAAGTAGATGAAAAGATGAAGAAAGCGTTTAGTGATGCATTGGCACTACCCGCTAAATCTGCTGCTGTTGCTATGACAGATTTATTGGAGAAGATTCCTGCACCAAGTAAGGAAGCATCTAAGATATTGAATAGAAATATTAGTAAGTTAGCAGCTGCATTTAATTTAGGTGCTGCTAGTGCTGAGGTTGCGAATGATGAGGAGGATAATGATAGTGAAGAGAGTGGAGAGAAGAGACCAAGATGGCAAGTAATGCTAGGTAACTTAATAGGAAAAGCATTTAAAAGTAATAATACAGGAGCTGAAGGTGGTGGCGGTGGTCAACTTTCACTACCACCTGGTCAAGCGGGAGATCCTGATTATGGAAGACGTGCACCATTCACAGGAACTGCTGATGGTATAGGACTTGGTGATCCTAAAACAGGTGAGAGAGCGATGCAACCTATTAAGAAACGTAAGTCTCTTGCTAGAAAATTATTTAACCTAACACCTATGGGTATGGCATTTAATGCAGGTACTAAGATATTCCAAGGTGCAAAAGGGTTAGCGGGTAAAGCATCTGGTCTAAAATCTGGTTTGAAAGGTATAGCTGGTAAAGCATTTGGTATGACACCTATGGGTATCGGTTTAAAACTTGGTATGAAAGCATTTGGTGGCATCAAAAATATGTTCTCACCAAAAAATGAACAGACAGTCAATCTAACAGAACTGACTGATAAAGTCATACAAGAAAACAGAGAGTCAGCAGATTCTAAGACAGAAAAACAAGTCGCAATCGCAGCAGGAGTTACAGCAGGAGAGGATACTCCTCCTCCTTCTCCCTCTCCACAAGAGGGTAGTGAGTTAGCACAACCTGAGATCTTTGATTCTCCCTACCTTGATGTATACAATACCACATCGCAATTCTAATGTCAGTAAATCAGAAGTCAAATTTTAATATAGTTGGATTTTTTATTGCTGACTATCCTCCTGTGAATACTAATCAGGTGTTGTATGTCAATTATATTGAGGACATAAGATCTGCTACCATGCTCATGGATGTGCAGATTACAGATACTGAAAGTGGTTTCTTATCAAAACTCACTGGTATGGAAAATGTGTTTATAGTAGTTGATGACAGTGAGGGAAAGACGCAATTGGGTGGAGATTTTGTTATCTATGATATACAAGACAGAAAAAATATAAGTGGAAAGTCATCAGCAGTGATAAGATTATGTAAAACTGATTTTTTAAACAACGCTGCTAATAAAATATCACGTAGATTTGGTAAAGGTGGTGGTGTAAAAATAGATAAAATCGTCAAGAAAGAGATCTTACAAGATCTTATGGGTATTGATAAAAACAGACTTACAGATTTTGAACCAACGTTAAATAAATTTTCATTTGTATCACCATACTGGAATCCATTTACTGCTATTAGATGGTTGGCAGCAAGAGCGATACCCGCAAAAGGTAGTGGATTTAATGCTACTGCAGGATATTGTTTCTATGAAACAAGATCTGGATATCATTTTGTATCCTATGATTCTTTTTCAAAGAAAACACCTGTTACTAGAATTGTTGCAGGACATGAGGGATCAGAGTTAGAAGAGGAAGATGATAAAGGTATTATATCTGTATCAAAAGTAAATGTAGAATCGTCTGCAGATTTATTGGCGGGCATGAATATGGGTTCTTATCTAAGTAATACCATGACATTAGATTTAAGAGACATGAAATATCAAGAATATCCTTTTAATATCAATAAATATTACAGGAGTGTTCCATTAATGAACTCTCGCAAAACACCAAAATTCTACGAAGGATTTGATAAGAGTAACACATATACAAGGATCATGTCTAAAATATCTGACTCTGCATTGTTTACCAGAGGAATATACTCAAGAGATTTTACAAAACAACTTTCACAATCCTCGTTGAGGGAAAAATTATTTTACAATAAAAAATGTACTATAGAATTAGTATCAGATTATTCACTAGAAATTGGTGAGGTTGTTCAATTAGACATATACAAAGGTGGTAGAGATAGAGAGCAAGATTATGCTAATTCTGGTAAATGGGTTATTGGTAGAGTTGAAAGAACATATAAAAACAGTGAAGATAAAATGACTACCAAACTCACATTGTTTACTGACTCGGATGGTGAAGAATAATGATGAATGAGAATATTGCTAATTTTATAGGTAGAGAGGGGTTCAACTGGTGGATTGGACAAGTAGAAAATGATGGTAGAAGATTTTGGAACGCATCATTAAGACTTGGACTAGGTGGTTGGGATTACTCTGATTGGGATTGGACTAATAAAGTTAAGGTTAGAATTGTAGGATATCATAATCCAAATAGAAAAGAACTACCCACAACAGATTTACCATGGGCACAGGTATTAATGCCGCCAATATATTCCATGAGATCTGGTATGGGATCAATACATCAATTGCAGATCAATAGTTGGGTTATTGGATTCTTCATGGATGGCACATCTGCACAGATTCCTGTTGTTATGGGAACTCTTGCTGATGAGAATCCTGGCGGAGGTTATGGCGTAGAAGGTGGTAAAGAAGAAGGGTTTGCACAACTAGTATCACCTGACTATGAGTATCCAGATCATAATAGTGATGGTAGTAGTTCACCAAACACAGGTAGTACAATCGAGACCAACGAAGAGACTGGTGTAGATGAAGCACCAAAAAATAATGATGGACATACGCATAATTCTACTGATGATAAGAATGAACGTGGTCCTGCTGAAATGGAGAGTGAAAAGCAGAAACTAGCAACTGAGAAGCAGAAGGTTACAGTTCAAGTTGGTAATGGTAAGTGTGGATCAGAAACTGCTACAAAACTAGAAGGTCCTATCGCTGAGTTTATGAAGTTTGCTCGTGGCGTAGAAAAAAATGATATAGATCAATTTATCAATAAGTTAGATGGTTCTGTTGTTGATATGGACTATGAAATAAACATCATGTCACAACGCATACAGAAAAAACTTACAGGACTGACTGCCAATATCAAGGGCGTGGTCATGGAAGAGACTAACAAACTTGTGCAAGATGGTTTAGATGAACTTAGTATTCCAAATCCAGAGTTGGACACTGCAGTCAGAAAACAACTAAAAGATGTTGGTGATCTTGTATCATGTCTATTCAAACAACTCTTAGGAGAACTTGGTGATTTTATAAAAGGTATGCTCAGTGACCTAGTAGAAAATGTATTGGACGCTGCACTATGTCTAGTTCAGAACTTCCTTGGTGAGATTATGAAGAATTTGATGGACAAGATTACATCTGCATTGGGTATATTAAAAGGCGTCACTGGTGCTATCAAGGGTGCAGCACAAAAAATACAAAATTTACTTAACAAGGTAGGAGATTTTATAGATCTATTTTGTGATGGTGCACTATCATGTGCTATCGGTGCATCTGTATTTGAGACTGGCGTTGGTGCAAAGGCAAAAGGAAATGATGCAACACAAAAACAAATAGATCAATACAAAGTTAAACCTCCCAACTCTGTATCAGTTGTTGGTAATGGTAAACCCAAAAATGGATTTGTACCAGTGGTTGATCGTAATGGAGTTAAAAAGGTATTCGATACTAAGAGTGGAGCGTTATCAGATCTCAGCAGTTCAAGTGGTATAGCATCTGGATTATCAGAAAAATCATTTGACACACGAGGACCTCTGGAAAAATTTGAGGGCATTAACTTCTATGATTCAAGTGGTAACATAGCAAGTCAAGCAGTTAACTGTTCTAGTGCCAATCTTAACAAGAAACCATGCTTCCCAGAAATGGTATGGGATAACTTACAATCTACCAGTCCAGTCAAGGCATTACCTATCATAGATGATATAGGACAGATACTTGGCGTGTTTATGCAAAAGAAAGGATCTGGTGTAGGGTTAGAGGCACAAGTTAGGGCACAGTTTACATGTAACGAACCAGAGGGCGGTGGTGCTAAATTCAAACCAAATATTGTAAATGGTAAGGTTGAGTCTGTAGAGGTTATTAATCCTGGCATAGGATATGGGTTTGATCCTGCCGATACATTCTGTCCTAAAGAACAGTATGCAGTCACAGTGCCAAAAGCAGGATTGCAGCAGTTTGTTAATGACGGAGAATATCTAGAACAAGTAATTACAGGTAATCCTGATGTATTACAAGTGGTTGATACAGATTATTCTGAGGATGAAATGTTGATAGCAACTATAGACCCATCATTCAATCCAAATTTTGTTGTAGGGTTGCAGTTAAAAACTAAATCTGGTCATGAGTTCATATTAAATTTTAATAGTAAGTTTCCAACTTTAGTTATACCTCAAGATGCAAAGGCACTATATGCAAAATGTGGTGACATCATACCTAAATTAGATGAAATAAAACTTATAAATGTAGGAACTAACTATAAAGATCCAGTTGTTACTATCGGTGTTGGTGATAAACAAAAACAGATCGGAACAGCAACCACAGATAAAGATGGAAAATTAATTAGTGTAAATATAGATACTCCAGTGTTAGGTTTTGTAAAACCAGAAATTATTGACAGTCAAGGAACAGGTGCAAGACTAAGTACATCTTACATCTATACAAGTCCTAGAGAAATCAAGGAGACTAACGTGTTGCCACTAACACAATATATTGACTGCGTGGGTCATCCTATGATAAAATTTAAGGAAGAAGATGAAGATACATCATTGCAAGATAGTGGGTTTAATTTAGTGGATGATCAAGATACTGCTACAACAACTGATAGCACAACAACTACTGTGTCTACACCAACTGTTGCTGATCCCGTGACAACTCCAGTGAATCAGGACACCACACAACAGACTACACAACAAACCACACAACAGACACAACAAACTCAGCAGACTGATAACAGTCAGCAGCAGAATCAACAGCAAGGTGGTTACGGAGGTTACTAATGGTACTTAATCCATTCACAGGTGGGACTATTGTTAACAATCTCCTACCTAAATTAAGAATACGATATCCAAAGAACTGGGTGCAGTCTACATCTGTAGGTCATATGTTCGAGATGAACAGCACCAGAGATGGAGAATACATACGTTTACTCAATGCAAATGGTAATTTTTTGAACCTAGATCAGGATCAAAACAATAGTCTAGTTTCATATAACGATACATATATTCTATCAGACCATAATCTTGTCATAAAAATTGGTAAAGATGTGGAAACTGACAGAATGGCACTGCATGTTATTGGTGACGTCAACATATATGTTGAAGGTAATATGCATAGTGAGGTTGAGGGTGATAGATTTGACAGAGTAAATGGCAACTACCAGATGCAAGTCGGTGGTGTGTGTACCATTCAGTCAGATGAGAACTTAGCAATACAAGCTAAGAATGAAATGAAATTAGAATCCAATGCCTACACAAACAAGACAACGTTCTTGGAAAATGACTTGAGTGAAGGCGGTTCTGTAAAAGAGAACGTAAAGGGTAATTATGAGGTTAAGATATTAAAAGAATCATCTACATTCTCTATCAATAGTGATGGAGACGTTCGTACTAGAGCAGCAGGATGCAGGTACGAAAAGGTAGACGGAAACTTACTAACGCAAGTTGGTGGTAAAATCTTTACTAAGGTAGATGGTGGATCTAAATCATGTATAAACGGAGGTGCATTCGATGGAATGATCTCCTCACCTGATAGTAATGCATATAAATTAGATGTTACTGGTAACATTAAGGGAGATGCGACAGGCAATATTGACCTTGATGGATCAGCAATATACTTGAATTGATCGTAGAATTCAATTAATACACATGACACAACACCACATGTCAGTAACGAAGCAAGAAGCAGAATTTCTTAAGAGCATTCTTGCTGCACATTTAGACGATTTCGTCGAAAGACTGGTAAGAGAAGATAAAACAGACAATGCTATGAAGCATATGCAGGAGAATAGACAGGCAGGACTTGACCTTATAAGTAAGGTAGAAGAAACAATCAGACGAGCAGCAAGGGCGGGTAATGAAAGTTACTTTACAAAGTCTGAGTGATGTGCTATACTGATTTTATTCAAGCATCTTATCAATGTTTTACGACGAACAAGAAACACTAGAGAAAGTCATAGTTGACATTCCAAAAAGAACCTTTACAATAGTAAGTAGTAGCGGTGACACCAAGCAAATTCCATGCAACGCTGAACAGTTCATGAGAGTTCTTGAAGCTGTTCGCGAAATGGTTCCAACTAACGATGTGAGTTACGTCTAATGTCTTATAATCATACATACGCACAAATCAAAGACATTCTAAAAAAGTCTAAAAAAATTACTAAACCAATGATGCTAGAGATAGCACGTCTTGCTATCAAAGAAACTCTAGGTGATAGAGTTGAACTTGATTCTATTCAATGGGATAGTAGATTTATTGACCTAGACGCTGATAGTTTGGACATGGTAGAACTTGTCATGTTCTTAGAAGAATGTTTTGGTATAGAGATTCCTGATGAAGAAGCAGGAAATATTGTCACTGTTGGTGACGCTATTGAAACGATTAAGAAATGCAAAGCAAATAAAGGTAAAGTTAAAAAGATTTCAGCAGAAGAACTAAAAAATAGAAAAACTGTTATACCTCATCCTGATAGTCCTATGATGTCTAAGAAACCTTTGGAGGGTATGAATAAAACACTACCTAGCAATGCAGATACAGAAGAACTTTCTTAATCCTCGTATATTTACAGAGTTAGTAGATCATATCAATGACACTCGTTTTCCATGGTACTATCCACAGTCTGCTAGAGTTCCAGAAGGTGAACCATGTCAGTATATAAATTTGTTATATTATGATAACCAGTTTTTTATGGATGTCAGTCCAACGTTGATGAAGTGTTTACGTATACTTACTGATCAACTAAATGCTGTTGCACTTTTAAAAATAAAGGTAAATGCTACACCTAGAAATGCACCAGAACAGGTATGGCATACTGATTGGCAAATATCCACACCAAGTAAGACTTGTGTGCTATACTTAAATGATAACGACGGTTATACTGAATTTATGGATGGAACCAAAGTTGAGAGTGTAGCAAACACTGCTGTTATATTTGACACCAATACTAAACACAGAGGTGTATCTGCCACAAATGTGGATCGCAGATTAGTATTGAATGTAAGTTATTTTGAAGCATGATAGATAAATTTTGTAATTGGTTTGAGGGTGAGTTTGATAATTGGACACAGGCAGCATCCAATCCTACAAAGTGGGCACATATAATAGTGAAGCATGAGAAGTTAGATGACTATAAGTATCATACATCTTCTCGATACAGTTACATGGACAAACCATACAGAGAACAGA
>VTLG01001291.1_pt1 | contig 14497 bp, 6 predicted proteins | sample 4694571 | NCBI WGS metagenome assembly VTLG01 (sample SAMN12604809, study PRJNA352737) | marine metagenome | biome: ENVO:00000447; feature: ENVO:00000209|ENVO:00000569|ENVO:01000036; material: ENVO:00002151; isolation source: viral sequences binned using virsorter ...
GTTCTAATCTTGCTAAAAATTTTCCAATCGGCCCGTATGCTAAAGGAACTTTTGTTACCGTTTTATTTCCATCTGAATCGGCATGCTTAATTGAGAGATCATTAAACAACGTACCAAAAGAGATAATTGTCTTTCTAAATATTTCGTTGTAAAAATACTCAAACATTTTTGCACCTATACCGAGTTATTTATGGTTGTCCAAAGGGATTGCCCTCTGAGAAGTCTAATATCGCGTCTGCTTCAGTTTCAAATCCATCATTGTCGCCAAAACCATCATCAAAATTAGTGAGATCTATCAGTCTTATGGTATGAACTGCTCCTGATGATCCTCCAGTAATCTCCTCTTTTCTCAAGAATACTCCCTCTACATTTGATATCTTAAGTTCACTTGTAACACTGTTCCAATCACGAACTCTTGCAGTTGCACCGCTTGTTCCACCAGTAATTATCTCATTGAACTGGAAGTTACCAGATGCATCGCTAGCTGCAGGAGGAGCAATCGCAATTGTTGGAGGTGTTGTGTAACCAGCACCTGCGTTGGTGATATGAATCGCACTAATTGTTCCAGCAGTCGAGACGATTGCAGTCGCAGCAGCAGAGACTGTTGATAATCCTGTAAACGTAATAGTAGGTGTGGTGGTATATCCAGAACCACCACCAGTTATGGTTACGATACCGATTGTTCCATTTGCCATATTTGCGGTGGCTGCAGCACCCACGCCATCACCGAATATTTGTATATCAGGGCCTGTGGTATATCCTGATCCGGGGTTAACTAAATTAATGCTTTGAACTACACTTGCTTTTTGATTTAGCGGGTCAGCAGCACCAACACATACAACGATACCACCACGAAGGTTTGCAGTCGCAATACCAGTAACACCACCTGTTGGTGCAGAAGATATCGCTACTCTTGGAGCAAATGTATATTTTCTACCACGATTTGTGATATCAATAAATTGAATACCACCATTTACAACTGTAGTGACAGCAGATGCGCTCGATGCAGTTCCAACTAATGTAAGAACTTGTGTTCCACCTATAATAAAATCTTCACCGTCCGCACCCTCTGTTGCTGCAAGTGTATCATCAATCTCATCAACACCAGTATCAATGACTTCATCCTCATACTGAAATAGTTCACAACGAAGTGTATATACGTAATTTTTCTTTAGTTGATAGAATGGTTGCTCGTGTTCAACATATTTTATTTCAAACAAACGATCACCTAGTGGAAAATAAATTAAATCACCTTCTTTTGGTCTTGTTGATAACCTCACATCTGCCTCATTTTTCATCAGAGGTGAGATGTAAGTTTCAAACCTATCTCTTGATATTGTCAGAGTAAGTTCGTTTGTTGCCTGAATACCAAACTTTGATAAAAGTGTTGGATTTTCTCCGTACCCGTCAAAAGATTCAACGTAAGCCTCAATGGGATACGCATCATCAAATTTTGATTCAATAACCTCTTTGATTATTGTATTACTGTTCGCATATTTTCTTGGCATATAATGAACATTCACTCCATAGATTTGAAGTTGTTCATTTATAAGAGATTGAACTAGGTTCTGCTCGCTAGTTGATCCTTGCTGAAAAAAGGGATTGAGAACCATGTCACTATCCTATGAAATCGAGAGGAGGTAATTCGTAAGTATTTGACATCTGTTCCCTTATAACATCTAATTCTCTCTGCCCATCTTCATATATCTGTCTACCATTCAATTCTACACCACCCGGTAATTTGACACCCTGAAACTTAATTAGATTCTGCCCCCACTGTCTTTTCATCAAGGCAGTAAGATATCTCTTTAAAAAATAATCATTATATACACCAGTATGATCATTTGGATCAATAATTCTAAAACAATCAATCACTAGAAAATCATCAACACTCATAGCTGAAAAATCCATATCCATGTATAGTCGATCTTGTCTTTGATTAAATCTGATTTGTTTTTCTGTTGTAAGTGCAAAGTTAATATCTTCTAGGTATCTCTTTGTCATTGCGTAGTTTAATATACCTGCATAACCAAGATTAAAAGCAATATCATTCAAGAACAACTGATATTTTACACTAAACATATTATTTGTAACTGTGTTTGCACCATCAAAATGGAATAACTTATTAACACCTATCACAGAGTTTGGCATCTGTAGATAATTACTATCTTCTTCAAATGAAAATTCTGTCGATACACCAACAATAGTTGCACTTGTTGTAGTGGTTACAATACCAACGGCGTTATCACCACCTCTTCCTCTTGCTCTATCAATATCTACTTGTCTTACTTTATATTTTAAAAATGTTTGTATGACACCATTAAAATGTCTTTCCTGAAAGTATTGAATGGCATCATCTAATAAATCCTCAGTTTGCTCATCTGCAATATTAATCTCAAGCAATGGAGCACCCAACTGCCTTTTACAGTAATCTATTAATGTTGATCTACTTGATGGTTGAGCCATTTATACTATACCTCTGTCAATATTTAGGGTGCAGAAGATACACCACCGCGTACTTGTATATTCCCATCTACAATTCGATACACTGTCATACCTGATCCAACTAAAATATCATATACATATCGACCTGCATTGATACTTCTTGTAGCGGTTGATCCCAATGATATGGTCAAACCATATCCACTTGATGGGGTTGTGTCGATACCAACTGAAAATGTAGCCACTGGAAAAGCAGTTGATCCAATCGCTGTGCTTTTTGTCATCTGAGATGATCCTGTCCAACCACTCACAGTATTTAATCCAACAGAGTTAGTGGTGGAAAAATTAAATCCAGTATTTGAAGTGTCAACAACATTAAAAGTGGCACTAAAATCAGCACCGACATTCATTATCAAATCGCATGGATATGCAACTCCTGCCTCTGGATCAAACGTAATTTTTTTAGTTGCCATTTACCAGACTCCTTAACATATCCTTGATTTCAGTAATTTCATTTCTAAGTGTAGATACATCTCTCTCAAGATTATCTACTTTATTTACCTCACTTTGTTTATGTTTTTTACGTGCAAGATACTGCTCGTATTCAGATTTATTTGTGTTAATGATACAGTTTGATTCTGTATCTCTAACCAAATGATTATTATTTTTTACTTTGATGTAAGACATTATGCAAGAGCGATAACTTTAAGATTTGAGACTCTAGGAACATAAGCTTGATTTGTTGATGTCATTACAAATTTGATTCTAAAAGATTTGAATGATGGCAAATCATTTATACTAAATGTAAGTTCCTTAAATTGTAAATCCTTAGTTACAAATCCACTTGCCTCCGAGGGAGGTGTAAATACATCAGTTCTTCCATCACTCTTATCTATAGATATAATTTGACCTTTTTCATTTAAATTATCAAATCCGGGAAATGGCACAAATATTGGTTCAGATCCCTGATTTTCACTAATCGCATAGAAAGCACGAATATCTGTGTATTCGTTAATGTGTGCATCAAGTATTATTTTTAAAGAAGTCGCTGAAGTCTCAAGAACATTTTCTTTTGATACATACTGGAATCCTGAAGGATCATTTTCTAAACTATCAACACGATTATCAGTTATAAAATCAGAAATAAGTTTATCAACTCTATTCGACGTTAGAATCGCACTAATCCTTTCTGTGTCAATAGTTGGAGATATTCTTGAATCATTTGAATCAAGATTAAGTTTCATATTAAATGATCGATCACCCGGCAACACTGTTATTGATGAATTATTTGTTTCATTTACTCTTGATGCAATAATTCTAGGTGAATTTAAATAGTTTATTTTGTTTATACCAACTGACTCAACTGATTGAACAACAAATGGTGTGTCAGATCCTTGACCAGAACCAGTATTTACACTTGATCCACTCACGGTTTTTATTTCAGCTGATAAAGATGTTCCTGTTACAGTTGTGTTTTGAATCATTGGAGTAATCACTTCAAATGGCATATTTTGAGTTGCGTGAATTACTGTTCCACCATCTGATTTTGTGTCCTTTATTTTTAATAAAGGATAACTTTCAGCACTTGTTCTTCCAATGCCATTTGCACCCATGTCAAGTTTTATTTTGTAAGAATCCAAACTGATTGGATTTGAATCAGTTACATTTGCTAAATTATGTGTTAAATTAATTCTACGTAATGATACTCCACCAAATTCGTATTTAGAAACTAGATCACCAGTTACATAATTTTGAGCAAGTGTTGAATCTTGTTGTCTTGTGATGCCTGTAAGAGTATCTCCTGAGAATCCAGTATATTTAATTATCTCATTTTTTATTTTAAGATAGCCTGGATTTGTTGCAGCAACTCCAACATTTTCAAAAGTTGAAAACTCACTTGTGCTTGCAACTGATATATTAGCAGTAGAGTCATTATTATATGGAGCTGTTAATTTAGTTGTTGGAACATCACTTTCAACACCTGATATTGTCACTCTGTTTATTTGATGATGCATACCATGATTCTTATGATTTACAACAATATGCAATCCATCAGATACTGTTGTAATACCACTCGCTGGTATGAACGCACCTATTTCACCACCATTTCCAGTTACAGCACTTGTTATTCCAACAGTTGATGCTGCATACATTAAAGTGGTGCCAGCACCAGTTAAAAATCCACCTTGAACATTATCCAATATAAGTTCACTTGTGCTACCTATAGATGCAACAGTCAATCTTGCGTTGATACCCAAACTGGTTGTGATACCTAAAACATCACCAACGGAGTATCCTGCACCACCAGCAGTGATTGTTGCTGAAACAACAGATCCCTCATTATAAACAACAGTTGCCTGTGCGTCTCGACCGCTACCTGTCACTGTTGTAAGAGCCACACCAGTTACAGTTTGTCCACTACCACCAGCTGTTCCATTTGCTGGAGTGTAACCTAGACCAACTCTTGACACTGTAAGAGAACCTGTTGCGATACCTGCCGTTGAAACTAATTTACCAGTTGCATTTGATCCTTGTTGAGATATTGTATTACCAATCTGAGCGTGTACCCCTGCACCAAAAGCTGATGATATACCAACTCTTATTTTATTTGCTGTAAGGTTTAAAGAATTTGGTAATAATTTTGGAATTTGTGCATTACCTTCACCTAAAATTGGATTATATATTTCAACTGATCCTGAAGGTGAAAACTCAGCTCTATTCAGAGTAAATTTAAGATCTTCCCACTGACTTGGTTCCCATGTTGAAGCATTTTGTGATTTAAATAATGAACCTAGTGTAGGCTGATTCGATACAAATTCATCAGTTACTAGGTCATTTTCACCTATTCTTGAAATAAAGACTCTATATTTTGCAGATGCTGATAATAAACATATCGCATATTCAGTTGCTGGTGAGAGATATACTGGTGATTTAAATGTAAATTTAGTTGCAATAGATCCGTTAGTCGATGTTGTTATTTGATCTGGATTTAAATTTACCTGTGAGAATGGAACAACTTCTCTAGTTGGAGTTCCGAGTTTAACAGTTCTTATATCTAATTGAACAGGAACATTACTATCATCAACTGTTTCAAAAAATATCTCACAACTTGTTGCAAAAATACCAGTTGTGTCTTCAAGGAAGAATGATTGTGCTAATGGGTCTGGACTACCCCCAAAAGTTCGCAGAACTCTAGTCGTTGTATTTGAACTTGCTAACTCTCTCGCTGCCCTGCTTCCAGAGGCATCCAATGTTTGAACTCTAGCATTTCTCAATGAAATAATATTTTCTTGAACAGTTTCTAATGTTCCAGTAGAATCAAATACCTCTTGAGCAGTCGTTGATGCATTATCTAAATTATTTTGATCATTATCAATCAATACAAATGTTCTTCTTCCAGTTTCAAACGTAGGATTTGATGATATGTTTGGATTTGGTATGAATAAACTACCAAGAACTGATGCTGCATAATCGGATATTAATCTGAGATTTGTTATTTCAGCCTCTGCCCCTGATGTTCCACCTTTAAGTATCATTCCAGTTTCAACTCTACCAAAGAAATCACCTTGTGCTTGTTCGGCAAGTGAATCTAAATCTACATTTAAAGTGGTTGATGTTGAAGAATAAGATGCAGGTATCACTGATGCACTGCCACCGCCTGTTAGTTGAACTGTTCCGGGTGTTCCAGAGTAGGTTTCTAGTGATGTTGATGCTGTCTGAGTTGTATAGGGATTTTTTGCATAAATTCTTGTAGGTGCATTAAATGGCCCCTCTTTATGATTTGAAACTGCAACTTTAAATTTTATAGTTGCGGGGTCTGCAGAGTTTGTTGAAAATACCTCTCCTGTAACTGTTTCTCCAACTTGAAACACACCAGACTTCATTGATATTTCTAAAAGTTTAGGAACGCAATATGAGGTCATATTAATCCCATCAAAAAATCCATACATTCTAGACTGAGGTTTAAATCCTTTTCCATCGAAAGTTATATTTCTTGAACGCATTATTGGAATTACTTCACTCGATATGGTTCTATCACCATCAGATACTTGATCAAATTGTTCAGTAATTAATTGTCTGGTGCCAGTTCTTGTTTGTTCTCCTGTTCTAAATGTATTTGTTGTTGTATTTTGAAGAAGAGAATTTCGACCATTCCATCTACCTCTAAATGGTCTTCCTACATTTCTTTCTGTTTCAGTGCCTGTCCAAACAGTTTGCCATCCACCCCATATTGTGCTAGTTAATCCTGTCTGAGGATCAAATCCACCAAATGATCTTTCTGCTTCAGCAACAGTCTCAGCAAAATTTCCCTCTCTTTGAATAATTCTTGGTTCTAATCTTACAGTATCTACCCAAGTATCAGACGCAGGAATTAAATCTATGGTTCCTTGCCAAAAATTAAGTATGAAAGGTGTCACACTTTCTGAGCGAGTTCCAAATGGTTGTGTTAAGTATACAGTTTCTTCATAATCCAAAGTAAGCATACTACCTGTTTTTTTGATATCCGTTCCTTCTGGATCAGCACCATTAAATATTGTATTTTGTCCCTCAACTGGGCCAACCTGCAAGTCAATTAAATTGCAATAATGAGATGCTCTTAATTCTTTTTGTGTTAAATCAATACTATTTTTAACTGATATACCTGTTTCTTGTGGTAACAATGAGGTAAAATTATCAACAAAGAATCCAGATTTAAATTTATTCAATCCATTTTCATCAGATACAAATAAATTTGATGTCTCAGTTTCTAGTAAAGAGAGTGTAGTGTAATATTCTAAATTTTGTATTCTATCCTCTAATTTACGAATATCTTGCATTCGATATCTTTTATGCTTCAAAAAAGATAATGAAGCATCTGAAACCTCGTAAAGGTATGGTGGTAAATTTATCTCTGCAATTTCGAGAGCATCATCAATTGCAACTGGTTTATCAGGATCTTCACTTGGTGAACCCTTTGATACTGATAAATTTCCATACTTTGTTAAATAAATTTTATCGATTCTACCAAGATAGAATGAATAATCTAAAATGATAGACTCATCAGATGCTAAGACATTAGCTGCTGAATTACCTGATCCATCAAATGATCTTCCAAAAAATTCTAATGGAGAGCGATCACTTTCAGAAACTGAATAGTTTGAAACTCTTGGTCTTATATCAATTAAATCTGTATTTCTAATACCATCAACACTTTGTATATCTTGTGAATAATTAAAATCATTGTAAGAATTTTTAATTGTAATATCACCTTCATCTGTTGATTCAAAATATCCATTTGTAAAATAAACTTTTAGTTTTTTTGTAGGAGCAGTTTTATCACTTACTCTCTGAATAAATCCAAAATCATAGATTGTTAATTTTTGTCCTGAGTCAAATTTATAACTTTCAGTGATATTTTTGCTTGGATTATCTAAAGTATTGACTATGGCTTGAACATTTGATTCTTCAAAATTAACTGATTCACCTTCTCTAAAATCAACATCATTTAATAATACAAATGATATTTGAGAGTCTGATAAAGTCTCAGCATAAACTGCAACTGCACCAGACGATACACCTTTTATTTTTTCACCTATTATTAAATCAGTGGTCTTACCAGCAGGACTATCAATTGATGATAGTGTCATTTTTGGTGCTGAAGGGTCATCTGTTGATAGCGATTCAAAAATACCTAAAACATCTAATACATCTGGGGTGTTAAGAGATATTTTTTCATCCTGAACACGAGTTCCAAAAGGATAACTTCCAGATGTTAACCCATCATTTAATGTTGTGCCACCTGTTCCAGATCCAGTTTGACTTGATTTATCAATAAGTTGTGTATTTACTCTCTCTTTTCTCTTTATTTTTGCTGTCGGTTTTGTTTTAGCAAGAGTTGCAACTAAAGTAGCATCTTGATTTGAAGCTAAATCTGCACCAACATTACTTATTTGAAGAATAGCATTTCCAGAAGTAAATGTAAATTTATCAGAGGTTAATGTTTCTTGTGTACCATCTTTTCTTATTAAAGAATATCTCTCCTCATCAAAAGGTAAAAATGTCTCGTTTGTTCCAGCAGTTACAGCCGAACTTAGTTGATTAGCAGAATGACCAATGGTAACATCAAATGTTTTTCTTATATTCAAAGTTGCCGATGATATATCAACATCTGATATATTTTCTTTTGGCATTCTTGTAAATAAAGCATTGTCAAATGATTTTTCAAAAGGAGTTGTGACAAGTGTGAGGTCAGGAACTTCTAAAGAAGAACCCTGTGTGGCAAATAAAGCACCTTCTGTAACTCCAGTTACAGTAGCAACACCAGTTACAATAATATCATTAGCATTGACTTGTGTTATTCTTACTAATGATTTTAAATTATTACCCAATCCACCAAATTTAAGAATATTACCAACCTTTAATTTACCGGGGAACTGTTCATTTCCACTTGTAATTGTACTGATTGAAACACTACTTGCGTCTGTACCAACACCAGTCATATTTGCAGATCCAAAAATAAACTGATCTGTTTGAACCACATCACTTACAAAACTTTTTGCAGATCCAACATTACCTAAATCAGGGCCTGCGTATAAAGATTTAACGTCTGCCATTCCAAAAGATGTAACTGCAAGAGCTATCCTACTATTTTCCTCTCCGTTAATTATGATCGGTTCGTTTGGAACTAATTCTCCAGACTTATCATATAGTGTTAATGAAGTTGTATTACTCGCACTCGATCTTAAAAATCCAGTCGCACCACTAAATTTACCTTTTATGAATGCAGGGGTTGCCTGTGTGATCGCTTGGTTTAGAGTTACTTTACTAAATGTTTGTACATCAAACAATGAAATATCATATTCATTTACATTAGAATTTGTTGCACTGTATGATCCAGACTCTAAAGCAAAATCATAGACTCTAGCAACTCCTATCTCCTCTCCAGATATATTTGCTGCTCCGGGTAATCCATTTGATCTTTGATCTCTTAAACTAACTATGAAAGTATTTCCAATACCTACCTCTGGTGATCCTGTTTGATTATTCAATCTTAAAGTTCCACCTGTATTATAATTAACTCTTTGACTTTTTAGTGTTTTAGTAGTTCTAGGTTTTTCTACATCAAGAAAATTGGATGATATTGTTTCTATCTCATATCCTTTAACAAAGGCTTTACCAGCAGACACTTGGAACAAGGCAAGGTCATCACTCGCTATCAAACCACCCTCAGTTGATTGACCATCACCATATACACCATTATTGCCAATATTATCATTTAAAGACTCTCTTACTGATACTGAAAATGGTTTGACAGTGTAATTACCAGATTCAGCAAATGTTCTTCTTGCTAGTTCGTCATTTAAGATATTATAATCTGATGTTGTAGGTCTTGTTCTTAATACTCCGTTTCTTACTGATGCTAATTCTACAAAATCATCATCATTCAAATCATCTAAACCTTTAAAAAATAATGAACAAGATATTTTAAGACGATCTGCACCCGGTGCAGCAAAATTATTAAAACCTTTTGAATTATCTGTGAGTGAGGAATCTTCATCAGAGTTAATTGTCTCTTCTAATACTCTAAGACCTATTCTACCTGTTGGGGTGTTCGAGTATTGATCTAATAGGATAGTTTGAGTTGGAACATTTACAAATGTGCCTCTTACAAAATAAACACCCTCTGATATAGAAAATGATGAAGCGGTAGATGTTGCGTTAACAGATATTGCACCAGCAAATGATTCACCACTTGGTATAAATGTGCTATTTTCAGGGCCTGATACTATGTCAATATTTGCTGCTAATAACTCTCCATTTTGAAATACAGAATTTTCATTACCTAAACTAGAGGAGTCATATCTAATGTATAATGTAAGATTATCTCTTATAGAATCTGTAGAGTCTAATATTTTTACGATTGTAGCTGATACGCCAGATGTTAATCCTACAATTTTACGATTTAGTAATTGATCAATATATGATTTAACAGTTACACCTAGATACTCATTATTAATTTCTACACATGCAAAATTATCATTATACGACGTATTGCCCGGTATTACTTTTGCACCCTCTTTAAATACATGTTGACCAAATTTTGCAATTTGATCTTGTAATATCGATTGTAAACCTGTTAATTCTCTTGCTTGAACCGGTAGTCCGGGTTTAAACAGAACCTTATGATAGTTGTCATCTGCATTAAAATCGTCAAAATATGGCGATACATTAAGATTGGTTGATTGTGCCATGAGTGATTAGAATTGCAATATAACTTTGATATCTTCTTTTTGATTAGAAGAACGGGTGATAGCTGGTCGATGATCAACGTAAATTATATTACCAGAGTATTTTTTTACCTCTGGGTTTGAAACACCTTTTGTAAATGTTTGACCAAGATAGTATGTTTTATTATTTATTGAGGTCGATAGACCGCTAAATGATGTGTGAATCGCTAGAGTATTTGATCCATCATCAGGAACTATGCTAAAGCTTCCACCATCTGATATATCAGCAGTGAAACGATCAAGATTAAATCCATGAATTGGTGAGGTTGTTCCGACACCAACTGTCGTAAATCCAGCCATGGTTCTATCTTGCCAATATTTTAAGACACCAGTTGTTTGATCATATCCAAGAACTTTACCAATCGCCGTTACACCTGTTCCAATTGTTTGTTTAATTATTGAATCGGCAGTAAAGGTCGCATTACTATATCCAGTTCCAACTAATCTTAACGCATAAGCTGCACTTGCTTTGTCTAAAGTAAGTAATGCAGTTGATCCAAATGACTGAGGGTTTTCAATAATACCTATTCTTGAAATCTCGTTACCAGTTATAAAATCAGGATTCTCAGGATCATTTTCAATTCTAGAATAAATTAAAGCATTTGATGCACCTAACTCTTTATAGATATCCTTACCATGCCCACCTTGAGGAGGAATAATCACATCAAGTTGGGGATATGAATCAGGTCTTGGTAATCCACCAGCGACGATATCAACAGTTCCAAAGGTGTATCCAGATCCTTGATTAGTTACATCTACAGATCCAATTTGTTGATCTGCGTTTACTGTTACAGTGCACTCTGCACCACTACCATCTCCTTTTATAGGAACTCTTGTATAAGTTCTATTTGCAGTGCCTAAACCAACACCACGATTTTGTATAACAACAACTTTTATTCCACCATCAACCGCATTGTCTCTCACAGCAGAGTTATCAGTTCCTGTAGACCAATCAGCTGGAACAGGCATATATTCTGTGGAGTCAAATTTTACTAATTCTGATGGTTTGACTGTATAAAGATACTTCCAAATATATCCATCACCACTTGATCCTGCAGCTTTTGGTTCCAAATCTGTAAATGTTGGTTCATCGAGAGATGGTTTTCCATCAGGATTTTCTGGAGATGTGCCATTCTCTAAACAAATATAAACTCTAAAATCAGTATTAATCACATAATAAGTTGCATTATACAATCCAGTTCCTTGTCCATTCTTTGGTGGATTGTTTATACTATAATCTGGTCTGTAATAGTCATATGTTGTTCCAGAAGTCCAACTATTTTTTCTTACTACTTGTTTTACATCACTTGCTGTTACCTTTTTTAAGGCAATCATTGTATCATAATAATCATTTTGATTGTTTAAATTATCAATTGGCGCAGGGGGATTATTATTCCATGTTGCTTGTATTTTTGTCGGCTCAGTCAAACCAACAAAAGTATAATAAGAATTAGACGATGAAGACACTCCAGCTACAAAATTCTTCGCATTTAATATTCTTATCTGGTCAGTTATTATGGCAGACATATATTTAGATTTTTTATTTATTTATGTGGTATAACTTCCTACTTTTAAGGAAGATTTTCTTGTTAATATAACACCAGTCTCGATTCCGGTGATACCATTAGATGTATTTACTGTATAAGCACGAGAAACATTACGATCAGTCATAACAATTTTACCAAAACTATAGTCCCCATAGTAAGAACTATTCGCTAACCCAACGAGTCCAGCAGTATTTGCCACACTTACAATAACTCTTGTAAGTGCAGTTTGTCCAAATCCAACCGCATCTGTTGTAACTCCCGATACAGCAGCCACACGATACACATTATCTATAAAGGTTGTTCCAATACCCACAATACTATCATCATTATAATCCATAGATGACCTTGCAGAACCAACATTAGAATTCTTAATTATAAAGTAATCACCAACATCTAAGTGAGATGTTGTTATGCCATTTGTACCACCTTGAGTAATATTAGAATTTCTTAAATCAGAATCAAAAGGAATAACTAAATCTAATTGAATTGTAGGATGTGTGATACCACCAACAGTTGTTATTGCAATACCACTGATTACACCACTATCACCGGTGAATGATACAACAGTATTACTCTCAGTGAGAGTTGGTTGAGCACCAATTAATACAACAGGAGGGTTAGTTCCCGTATATCCAATTCCAGATTGCACACCAACAGTGATAGCAGAAACCGAACCATTAGCAACAGTTGCAGTGGCTTCAGCACGAGCAGTTGTTCCAAGTCCAACTGGATTTTGAATCGTAACAGTTGGAGCACTTGTGTATCCTTTACCACCATCAGATATTACAACTGACGTAATTGTTCCTGCAGCAGATACAACAGCAGTCGCAGCAGCTGCAACTCTTTCTGCATTATTAAAAATAACAATATCTTTTTGGAAATCGGTATTTACTAAGTTTTCATTCTTAGCATTAAAGAATGGTCTTAAATTACTTACATATGCGATTGTTGTACCAACTCCAACAGATTGTATTAAATTTGTAGTTGGGAATATTCTTCCATCATATAATTCACGACTCTTACTTATAATCTTACCTTCGATAAACAGATCCTCTGTTTGTTTTGTCCACTTAACTGGTCTCTTTTCTCTAGTGTCCTCAAAAACACCGGGGCCATTATATGCATTAGTATCAACTGAATTTGATGATGTAATTTCAATAACACTTCTATCACTTTGCTGCAACCAATCTTTTTGATCTAATGTATCATGATAACCAAGAGTAAGAGTATCACCAACTTTAACAGTTGCAATAACGTCTCTATCAACAACATCGGCACCACCTGTTCCTCTATAGAATAATATTTTTAATGTATCCTCTGCTTTCGGTGGTTCATCAAATGTTATGGTTGCTCCACCGGGGAATGAATATGCCTGTCCGGGTATTTGCAAAATATCGTTTATAAACACAAACAAAGTGTCTTCAACTTTCACAAGTGATCCGGGTCTTGATTGTATTGATAACGCATCTCCACCAACTGATATTGGGAATGTTCTTCTTGACCCATCAAAAAGATTTGAGAAATTGTCAAGAACTTGAAGTTGACCAACTGCCCAACCAGTGAATTGATCACTATCAATTTCTTTGATTGTTAATTCTAACTCTTCATAATTTGCACTTGCAGTGGTTGGGATACCAACTGATGAGAAGTATGTATCGATACCAGCTAAAGGCAAAGTTACGATTTGATCTACACCATAACCATAACCAAGATTTGTTATCTTAAAGTCAATTACGGTTGATCCTTGACTTACTACAACATCAGCTCTTGCTTCTGTTCCACCAATACCGGGGCTACTTGCACTATAAACTAAAGGTATATCACTGTATGATAGTGGTTCATCAATCACAACCTTCATTAGTTGATTAACTTTACCACATCTTGCATAATTATGTGGTCTTGTTGATATACCAGTATTGACTTCAAATTCAGTTGCATTCAGAACTCTTAAAACAGTTGACCCATCGAATCCCACATCTTGCTTACTTGCAGAATTATTATTTGCTCTAGGTGCTATTAATACTGGTTGTGCACTACCACCAGTAACATAGAAAGTTGGAACTGTAGAGATGCCAGCATTTATTGTGAATTGAGTTGCACTTGCGACACCGATGACAGGTGTTCCACAATAAATTGGATCACCACCATGTGGATTAGTGACTGAATTTGCACGAGGATAATAATGAAGTGCACCACCATTATCTAAAGCACAAGTGAATCCAAGCCCAGTTAATAATACAT
>VTLG01002978.1_pt1 | contig 14496 bp, 17 predicted proteins | sample 4694571 | NCBI WGS metagenome assembly VTLG01 (sample SAMN12604809, study PRJNA352737) | marine metagenome | biome: ENVO:00000447; feature: ENVO:00000209|ENVO:00000569|ENVO:01000036; material: ENVO:00002151; isolation source: viral sequences binned using virsorter ...
CTCGAAGCCAGTAGAGATATACTCGATCGTGTTGGATTAAGAGCACCAGATAGAGTAGCTCATAATCTAACAGGGGATATTAAGATTAATATCGATTTATCTTAAGAGATAAAAGACGTGGATGTACGTGGGTACAGCCACGACCTTGTCCACACCACCCGTTTCGGGGGGTGGGGGCAAAACTACCCAGCGATAGCTGACAAGGCCTATTGCACACACAACAAGGTTGATTTTAAGTTCATCAGAAGACATCTTTGATAATCCTTTAAATTAAACAGAGTGCGTTGTTTTGCTGATAGGTGTGTTTTAAGTTTAGCAAAATGGCAAAACCTAAATGGGGCGTAAATAATTACGTTAAACGATCTAAACCTAAAATAGGTCGGCACAAGAAACGTCTTAATAAATCAGAGAAAAGCAGTTATAAGAAGTATCGTGGACAAGGAAGATAGGTTGTGTGCGTTTAATTATTTTTTTTATTATATAAGCTCATCCTTTCAAACAAATAAGAAACAATATGGATTATATAGTTAAAATATGGGATCTCTCTACGGGTAATACTCTTAAGAAAGAAATTTTGTATTCTTCGGAAAATGATGTTAAAGCTATGCAACAAGCTAGTGCTGCTACTCCAGATGGTTGTAGAGCAACTTACGAAGTCATTAACAAAGAGGAATATGTCAAAAAAGAAAAAGAAAAAAAACAAGAAGAAGAAGCCTGGAAAGAAATCCAAGGGTAGAAAATATTAAATAGGTAACCCTTACTCATATGACAAAAAGAGAACGAGAGCATATGAGTAGGGTTGCGTCTTTAGGATGTTGGGTATGTAGATCTCCTGCATCTCTACATCATATCCGACCAAAAGGTACGGGTATCGGTAGAAGATCCAGTAGCTTTGAAGTTATACCTTTATGCTATGAACATCACCAGGGACAATTCTCTATTCATAACTCCAAAAGAAAATTCGAATCCCTCTACGGAACAGAAAAAGAAATATTAGAACAAGTTCTGGAACAAGTGGAACTATTAAGAAAGCAGGAAGATGTCTTTTCTTAATAGCTTATCTTTAAAAGATAGAAGAAGATTAAGAACAATTGTAAAAAGAGTTCATCTTAAAAATTATCCTACTCATATGATTACCGATTATGAGGCAGACAAATTAGTTGAAGCGTTTGGCGAAGAAACAGTCTATAATATGCTGAAGTCAAATGTAGGAACTAATGTCGATTAATTTCAAATACAAACCAGAAGGACAAGTATTAAAGACCTTTATGAAGTCTAATGACTTCTTTAGAGGTTTAAGAGGCCCAGTAGGTAGTGGAAAATCTGTGAGTTGCTGCATAGAAGTATTTAGAAGATCACTCCTTCAGCAAAAAAATAAAAATGGTATAAGAAAAACTAGATGGGCAGTTATAAGAAATACCAATCCTCAATTAAGAACCACAACAATTAAAACGTGGCTGGATTGGTTTCCTGAAGATCAATGGGGAGATTTTGCCTGGTCAGTTCCTTATACCCATTACATTAGAAAAGGAGATGTTGAAATTGAAGTTATATTCCTTGCTCTTGATAGGCCTGAAGATGTTAAAAAACTTCTATCACTTGAACTTACAGGTGTGTGGATTAATGAAGCCAGAGAGATACCTAAGAGCATTATTGATGCTTGTACTATGCGGGTTGGTAGGTATCCATCAATGCGTGATGGTGGAGCAACTTGGTACGGAGTCATCGCAGATTCAAATGCTCCTGAAGAAGATCATTGGTGGCCCATAATGGCAGGGGATGTTCCTGTCCCCGATCATTTTAATAGAGATCAGGTTTTAATGTTAATCAAGCCTGATAACTGGAGTTTCTATTCTCAACCTCCAGCTCTCCTTGAAAAAAAAGATAAAGATGGAATGACTTCTGCTTATGATCCTAATGATCTAGCAGAAAACAAAAATAATCTAACTCCTAAGTATTACGATAATATTATTAGAGGTAAAACAAAAGGATGGATAGATGTTTATGTTTTAAATAAATTAGGATCTATTGAAGAAGGTAAACCTGTCTATCCAAACTTTAAACAAGAGCTGCACGTTTCTACTGAAAAACTAGAACCTAATCTATCTCAACCTATATGGATAGGTATAGACTTTGGATTAACTCCTGCTGCTGTTTTTGCTCAAAGACTCGTTACAGGCAGATGGTTAATTCTAGATGAGCTTGTTTGTTTTGATATGGGTGTTGCTAGATTTTCAGAACTCTTAAGAGGAGAAATATATAAAAATTATAAACCTTATGAAGTAATGATGTATGGAGATCCTGCTGGAGATTTTAGATCTCAAACTGATGAAAGAACTCCATTTCAAATTATGAGAACCTATGGTTTAAAAGCTAGACCAGCTCCATCTAATGATGTTGCTTTAAGAATAGAAGCGGTAGATACAGCTCTTTCCAGATTACTAGATGGTAAGCCTGGTTTCTTGCTAGACACTAAATGTATTAATTTAAAAAAAGGATTTAATGGTGGATACCATTATAGACGAATACAAACTTCAGGAGATCGTTATGATGAGAAACCTTTAAAGAATAGATACTCTCACGTTCACGATGCTCTCCAATATTTAATGATGGGAGCAGGTGAAGGTAGAACTTTACTAGCAGGAAAGAATGTACATAAACCTACTATTGTTAATAAAGATTGGGATGTATTTGCTAAACAAAAAAACAAAAGGAAGACTAAAAAGATATGGGATATCTTCAGGAAGAATGGTTAGTCTATTTTTATGAAGCTCCTGATCATCCTTATCGGGATTGGTTAAAGTTTCTTAAAAAAGGATTTAAACATTGTGGAGTATTAGGATTTAATCCAGAATTAAAAAGATGGATTCATTTAGAATGGACACACGCAGGAATACGTCATACTGTTCTACATAATGATGAAGTAACAAGGATTATTAGCTATATGTCTAACTATGAAATAGTTAAATGTCCTGTTCGTAATAATTGGCACTTGTTAAGAATAAAAGATTTTACTTGTGTAACCTTTGTAATGAGATTAATAGGTTTCTATAAGTGGTACATATTTACCCCTTATCAGTTGTTTTGTGCGTTGCGTAAAGCTGGTTATTCGTCATTTTATAAGACAAATGGCCAAAAAAAAGAAAAGAACCCACGCACAGATAATCGATGAAATCAGAGAACTTCACGATCAAGAAGATGAATTACTTGATGAACTTGAAGACACTTGCTGTAGTATAGAGGATAAGGCTTTTAGTAAACGATTGGAGGATGAATAATGGGCGTTAAAGATAAACTTAAAAATGTTTGGACTCAATATAAAACTACTCAAAAAGAAAATAAAGAACTTGCTTTAGAATATTATAAAGAAAACATAGAAGGTAAATCATTAAAAGAAAGATTAAAAAATTCTTTTAAAATATATAAGAAAAAATAATGGGCGGAATAACTAGAATATTTTCAAAACCTAAACCACCACCAAGAAACTATGCGTTGGAAAGACAATTAGCTGAAGCTCAAAATGCTGCTAAAGCTAGAGCTGATGCTCTTGCAGCTAGTGCTGCAGAAACTTCTTATAAACAAGCTAAAGGTTTATATGGTTCACGATCTTTATTTGGTAAAGCTGGTGGTCGTGGTTACTTTGATACAGTATAATTATTATGGCATATGTAGATATATCAGATACTCCTATGCTAGGAGCAACAGATAGAGCAACAGGAATCCTTAAACAATATAAGGAAGCTCAAAATGTCAAAGAACATTGGAAAGATAAATTTGAGGAAGCATATGAATATTGCTTACCTAATAGAGAATCTTTTTATGACGAAGCTCCAGGTCAAAGACGTACAGATAAAATCTTTGATGAAACAGCAGTAGTCGGAGTACAAGAATTTGCATCAAGACTTCAAGCAGGTATCACTCCTACATTTGCAAGATGGGCAGATTTTCAAGCTGGATCAGAAATACCAGAAGAACAAAAATCATTTATCAATCTTGAATTAGATAAAATAACTAATTACGTTTTTCAAGTTTTACAAAACTCTAACTTTAATCAAGAAGTACACGAAACATTTATGGATCTTGCTATTGGTACTGGAGTAATGTTAGTAGAAGAAGGTGATGCTGTTAATCCTGTAAAATTTACAGCAGTTCCTTTACCAAGAGTTTGTTTAATGAATGGCCCTGCTGGAAAAATAGATGCTATTTATAGAACAAGAATTATCAAACCTAATGAAGTAACAATACTTTATCCTAAAGCAAAACTTCCAGAAAATTTTGATCCATTAAAACAAAAGAAACAAGTTAAAATTATTGAAGCTATTTATAAAATTTATGAAGACAATGTAGAAAAATATAAATTCTGTGTTGTTATGGAAAATCCAAAAGCTATTTTATTAGAAGAAATTTATACAGGAGAAGGTTCTAATCCTTATTTAGTTTTCAGATGGAATAAAGCATCTGGAGAAGTTTATGGTAGAGGCCCAGTATTTAATGCAATGGGTGCAATAAAAACCTGCAATCTTACCATAGAATTAATATTACAAAATGCACAAATGTCTGTAAGTGGAGTATATACTTATGAAGACGATGGTGTTATAAATCCAGATAACATCTCCCTTGTACCAGGTTCTTTAATTCCTGTAGCTCCTGGGAGTAAAGGACTGATACCAATTCAGGCAGCATCTAACTTTGATGTTGCCCAATTGGTATTACAAGATATGAGAGCTAATATTAAAAAAGCTCTTTATATGGAAGCTTTAGGAAAACCTGAAGGAACTCCAATGACAGCTACAGAAGTTTCTGAAAGAATGGCAGATCTTTCAAGACAAATAGGATCTTCATTTGGTAGACTACAATCTGAATTTATTAATCCATTATTAAAAAGAATTATTAGAATATTATCTAAACAAGGTAGAATAACTATACCAAGTGTTAACGGGAAAGAAGTTAGAATAGCTCCAAGATCACCATTAGCACAAGCTCAACACCTACAAGATGTTGCAGATGTTACAAGATTTAATGAAATTATAGCTGGAACATTTGGCCCACAAATGATAAACGTAATTGTGAACCAAAGTGAAACAGCAAAATATTTAGCCGAAAAAATGAATTTACCTGAGAAGTTGATAAGAGATGAGTCGGAACAGAAAAGAATTGTAGAGCAGATTAGTCAACTACAAAATCAAGCCCAAGAGCCACAAGCACAAAATGGTGCTGCTGCACCTGGACAAGTACCGACTGAATAATGTCTTGGGATGGATTAAAAAATCAAAAAGATAAACCAGTTCCTACAAAAAGTATTGATGGTTATTTAAGAACTCCAGAAGAAGAAAAGATTTTAAATAAACATTTTGCTAATCTCTTTAAAGGAGATGAAGGAAAGAAAGTCTTAGACTATTTAAAGTCTATTACTACAGAAGCTGTTGCTGGGCCTAACATCACCAGTAACGCCTTATTCCATATAGAAGGAATGAGATTTTTAATAGGTGTTATAACAACACGGATAAAAAAAGGAGAACACGATGGCCGATGATAATGTTGAAACAACAGCACCAATCGCCACAGAAGCACCTTCTGAGGCAACTAAACCTGACTATGTTCAGGATAAGTTTTGGAATGTTAATTCAAAGCAAGTCAATATCGAGAACCTAGCTTCAAGTTATAATACACTTGAAAAGAAATTAGGAACTCGAACAGAAGATCTCTCTAAACAAATTAGAGGTGATTTAGAAAAAGAAAGACTTTCTAAAGTTCCAGAGTCTTATAAATTAAATGTTCCAGAGATACCTCAGAATGTTAATTTAAAAGTTGATAAAGAAATGGAACTTGTTAAATGGTGGGATAATACTGCAAAATCTGTAGGACTATCTCAAGAACAGTATGATACTGGAGTTAAAGCATTTGTTGACAATGCTCTTTCTCAATTACCTAATCAAGATTTAGAAACTCAAAAGCTTGGTGATAATGGTAAAGACAGAGTACAAGCAGCAGAAATGTGGAGTAAAAAACATTTATCTCCAGAGGGTTATAATAATTTTGCTAAATTAGCATCTACTGCTGAAGGAGTAAAAGTTATTGAGGAATTAATGAAACTCAATAAAGACTCATCTATGCCTGTTCAAAATACGCAAATGGATATCTCAGCATCTGCTGATGATTTAAAATCAATGTTAAATGATCCTCGTTATTACGATAGTGGTAAAAGAGATCCAGCATATGTAAAAAGGGTTACAGAACTGTATGAGAAGGCGTATAAAAACTCAGCTAAAGAAAACTAAGTTTAATTATAAAAAACTTAAAAAGGATCTTCATTGGCTTGATGCAATATCACAGACAGGTTGGTTATCTATTAATGATATGGATAATATCAAACCTTCTAATGCTGTATCAGGTTCAATGTGGATTTATAAAGATACTAAAGATTATATCACCTTATTTGGTACATATTCCTATGATGATAAAGGTGAAATTGAGTTTGGAGAAGTTATTACTATTCCTAAAAAGTGGATGTAATGTGCGTTGCCACTAAATACTAATATATACTATTTCTATTTCAGACCTTAAAAATGTCAATGTTAGCCCTTTGTTGGACAACTAATTAAACATTTTGAAGACAATCGAATGTTTAACAACTAACAAAAGGACATAATACAATGGCAAGTTCAATCACGAATGCCTTTATTACTCAGTTCGAAGCAGAAGTTCATATGGCTTATCAGCGTATGGGTTCGAAGCTAAAAAACTTGGTAAGAACTGTCAATGGTGTTAATGGGTCTACTGTTAAGTTTCAGAAAGTTGCAAAAGGTTCTGCAAATACTAAAGCAAGACACGCTGAAGTAGTTGCAATGGATCTAGCTCACAGCAATGTAACAGCAACTTTAACTGATTACTACGCAGCAGATTATGTTGACAAACTTGACGAACTAAAGGTTAACATTGATGAACGACAAGTAGTTGCTCAATCAGCAGCATATGCACTAGGCAGAAAAACTGACGAAGTGTTAATTGCTACTCTTGATGCAGCGACTTCTATTGCTGCTAACGTCAATTCTTCAGCAACTGGGATGACTCTCATTAAAGCGAAGAATATGATGGAAGTATTTAATGGAAACGATGTTCCTGATGATGGTCAAAGATATTGGGTAGTAGGGCCGAAACAATGGTCTGATCTTTTATCTGTTGATCAATTTTCTAGAGTTGAATATGTAGGGCCTGATCAATTACCATTTCCTGGCGGAATTACTGCTAAGAGATGGATGGGTTTCCTATTCTTTGTTCACTCTGGTTTATCTTTATCAGGATCTGACAGAAAAAATCTGGCATTCCATAAATCAGCAATTGGCTGTGGTATCGGGTCAGACGTACGGACTGAAGTAAACTACATTCCAGAAAAAGTTTCACACCTAATAACATCTATGATTTCATTAGGTAGTGTTGCAATTGATGGCGATGCAGCTAGAGTTCAGCTTTGTACAGAATAATAGAAGGAGATAAATAATATGGCTTATGAAACATCAAATCCTGCGAAAAAAATTTCGCAGATGGGCCCTAGCAATTCTCTTTGGTATTATACTGACGGAGATGCTATAGGCACAATAGATAATGATGATTACTTTTTAGCGGATTATAATAATTTCGCTGTAGGTGATATCATAATTGTAAATAGTGGAGGTAACGCTGCAGTGGACATACTTTTAGTAAGTGTTCAAGATGGCGGAACTAATCTAAATACAGTCGTTCTAGCGTAAAGCTTAGAAATAACTTGGGCGAAGAAATTCGCCCAGGTTACTGATAAATAAAAAAGAATATGGCAACAACAGATATAGATATATGTGCAAGAGCTTTAGTGATGATAGGTGCTCAACCTATATCTTCATTTAGTGATGGAAGTACAGAAGCATTAGTTGCCTCAAATTTATATACCGATGTAGTAGAATCTTGTTTAACAAGACATAGATGGAGATTTGCTACAACTCAACAAGCATTATCATTACTAACTAATACACCAACAGGAAGATATGATTATGCTTATGCATTACCAACAACTCCTGGAGTCTTAAATATTATTTCGATAACAGTAAATGATATTGTAATTCCTTATGCAAGATATCAAAATTATATTTATGTAAATGGTTATGGATCTGCCAATACATTAGTAATGGATTATATTTATAAAGTTGGTGAAGAATATTTTCCTCCTCATTTTAGATTAGCTGTAGAATATGAACTAGCAGCTTTATTTGCAGGTTCAGTAGCTAGAGATAATGGAATGATAGAACAATTTAAAACCTTATCGGAAAGGCAGTTTCTTGTTGCTAAGAATATAGACTCTACTGAAACTACATCTAAAGTATTAGATACAAATAGATTTATAAATCTTAGAAGATCTACAAGAACAGATGTATAATGGCAAGAGCATTAAGAACTGTATTAACCAATTTTTCTTCAGGGGAGCTTAATCCTTTATTAGCTACTCGTACTGATGTAGGTTCATATTTTCAAGGAGCAAAACAATGTCATAATTTTGCTCTATTAGCTGAAGGTGGATTAATGAGAAGACCAGGTACTACTTACCTAGCTTCATTACCTGCTGAATCTAGACTGATTCCTTTTATATTTTCTGATGATGAGATTGCTATTATAGCTTTATCTAATAATAGAATGGATGTTTATGACATAGCTGGAGCTGCTATTACTTCCAATTATACAACAAATTGTAATTGGACTACTGCTCAATTATTTGAATTAAATTTTGCTCAATTCGGAGATACTATCTTTTTAACTCATAGAAGTAATCCTATTAGAAAAATATTTAGAGAATCCGCTACATCATTTACAGTTAATGCTTTTGCTTTTGATACTCATTCTTCTGGATACCCAATTTATCAACCCTATTATAAATATGCTGATAGTGCTACAACTCTTACTCCTTCAGCTACATCAGGTTCGATTACTGTTACTGCTAGTGCTAATACTTTTGCTGCTACCTGGGTAGGATTAAAATTAAGACACAAAAAAAAGACAATGACTGTAACAGGTTATACAAGTGCTACACAACTCACTTGTACTGTCAATGAAACATTAGATGATACAAGTGCTGCAACTGATTGGGATGAACAAACAATATCTTCCTTAAGAGGATATCCTCAAGCAGTAACTTTTCATAATGGTAGATTATGGTTTGGTGGAGTTTTATCTAGACCTGCTGCAGTTATGGCATCTAAAACTTCTGAATATACTAACTTTGATGTAGATGATGGTGGAGCTAATGATGCTATTGATATGGATATTGCAGGTGATCAAGTTAATGAAGTAAGACATATGTTGTCTGGAAAAGAATTATTAGTTTTTACTGATGGTGGAGAATATTATGTTCCTCCTGCAGCTGATAATACTATTTCACCTTCCAATGTTTCAATTGAAAGACAAACACCTTATGGTATTAGTAGAACAGCCCCACAAATGTTTGATCAAGCAGCAGGATATGTTCAGAAGAATGGTAAAACAATTAGAGAATTTATTTATTCAGATATAGAAGATGGATATAAATCTTCCTCTGTATCTGTTCTTGCACAACACTTAATAGACTCACCAAAACAAATTGCTGTAATGAAAGGTAACTTTACTAGACCTGAACAATATGCTTTCTTTATTAATAATGGTTCTTCTATTCCTGGTCAACTCTCTGTTTTTCATTCTATTAGAGATGAAAAAATAGCAGGTTGGAGTAAATGGTTTACAAGAAATGGTGATAGTTATCAATCTATTGTCAGTTTAAATGAAAATTTAATTGCTTGTGTAAAACGAACTCTTAATTCAAGTACAGTTTATACATTAGAAAAATTTGCAGATGAAGATACAACAACTTTAGACTGTCAAACTCTTGCTACATTAAATCAAAGAGGTACTCCTCTTGTTGATGGAGCTTCGCAAACAGGAACAACATTAATTATAGACGGATTAACATCTGCTCCTGTAGTTAATGAACAATTTACAATTGCTGGAAATGCAACTGAATATACAATACAGTCTTTAGTAGATAATACTGGAGGAGAATATCAATTAACTTTAGATAAAACTTTAGCAGCAACACCAGCAGATGGAGCTGTTATAACTTTTACTAAAGGTTTTTTACATACTGTGAATGCTATTTATCAAACTGAAACAATTAATGTTGTAGAAGGTTATAGTTCATTAGGATCTTATGTAGTTTCAGGATCTAATACTATTACTTTAACAGCATCAGCAGGAGCTAGAGCTACAGGAATAAAAGTAGGATTTAATTATATTCCTTCTGTAGAAACAATGCCTATTGATAAAGAATTACCAGAAGGGCCACTAACAGGTTTACCAAGACGGATCTCAAGAGCTATCATAGATATGAATACAACATTAGATATGACTATTAAAGCAGCAGATGCTACTTCTAAATCTTTAGTCGTACAACAAGTATCAGATCAAGTAGGTGCTGACTTAGTTCCAGTAACAGCAAAAAAAGAATTTTATTTTTTAGGTTATAGTAAAAATCCAACAATAACAATTTCTCAAGATGATCCTTTACCTATGAAACTTTTGGGAATGGCTGTGGAGGTAGTATTCGTATGAGTGGTGGAGAGTTAATGTTTGCAAGTGCTATTTTTAATGCAGCTGCAACTTATGGTGATATTCAAACTGCTAAAACAGAACAGAAAGCTTATGAGTATCAATTAAGTTTAGATGAGAAACGAACAATAGTAGAAGGAGATATTGAAAAAAATTTAATTGAAGAAAAAGGTCAAAAACAAAAAGATGAAAATTTAGTATATGCAGTATCGCAAGGTTATCTAGATACCTCAAGGCATTTTCTAGCAGTTAATGAAGATCAAGATAGAATCACAGCACTCGATAAAAAAATAGTGAGTTTGAATACCACATATGCTGTGGGAGTACTTCAAAATAAAAGATATGTTAGTAGCCTTAAAACAAAGAATCAAGTATTTGGTGGGTACTTGTCTATTGTTGCCGATGTTACTGGTGGTTATGGCAAATACAAACACTATCACGCTAAAAAAACAAAACCAAAAAAGTACGACACAGATTTTGATTTTGAATCATACGAACAAGATACAGGATAATATGACTTTAAAAAAAACAACACCTTCAGTTAATGTTTCTTCAGCAGCTAATGCTAGAAATTTAAAATCTGATAAATCATTTGGAAATCACGCTTTAGCTTATGCAAAAAATGATGTTTCAAAAACATTTGACTTTTTTGCTAAAGTTAAAAATGAACAAACACAAGCTCTTTATTTTTCTGCATTTACAGTAGATCTTAAAAAGAAATTTGATGAAGTGGATAGAGATTATCCTATGGATGCAGCAGCATTTAAATCTATTACAGATAAATGGCTTAAAAGTAAATTAGCAGAAACTCCTGAATTTTTACAACCAGCTATGATGCAGGAAGGTTCAAAATTCCAAGCTACTTATGTGTCCAAAATAATGAATATGAAATGGACTCACGATGATAATGAAACTTGGAATACAGCTGAAAGAGCACTTGAAATTAATTTAAATGAATTAGATATGGCAATCAATGCTATTACTACTAATCCTGCAATAGCAAATCCTATTCATCCAGAAAATCCTGATGTAACATTAACTAAAATAAATTCTTTAGTAGAACAAGAAATAGGATTAATGGTTGGGCCTTATGAAAAGACTTTAAGCTATATGCAGAATAGAGGCTATCAACAATTTACCTCATTACAAAATGACGCAAGAATAAAAAATATTTTAATTGAAATAGAGAAGAAAAGAGTATCAGCCATTTATCAATTAATGCCTGATGGTGAAAAGAGGAGATATATTAATGACTATATTGATTATCAAAATGGCTATCAAATAGATAGATTAGAAAAAATGTTTGGTGTCAATGGCAATCAATCAATGACACTTAATGTTTATGAATTAACTAAAGATAAAAATCTTAGAACAGATATTATTAATTATGCTCAAACATTAAATAGCAAATATGTTGTTAGTAAAAATAAAGAACTTACTGCTACAGCAGACTCTGATAATAATACTAATGCTAAAAAATTAGCTTGGGATAATGAAGAAGTTCTAACATTAAATAGTGCTAACCATATTCATCTAGCTATGAATGCAAAAGTATTTGATGTTAATTCAGAAAATTCTATGCAAGATTATTTCTTTAATCACGAGTCTACTAAAACATTAAGAAATGCTAAAAATTATGCAACCTTTCTTAAGAATGTTAATTTAGTAAATGATTACTTAATACCTATTTTAGAAAACAAAAGTTTCATTTTACCTAAAGATGAAGATGATAAAAAATTTATCTTAAAAGGTATTATAGATACTTTAGATATTAAGAGTACTTCAATAGAAGATACACTAGCCAGTATTAATGATTTAAATATTGAAAATACAGAATGGGGTAAATTACTAAATTATACTGCAAAATTTAATGTATTACCTGATGTATTAACAAATCGTTTTAGAGATCTTTCTCATATAAGTCCTAAAAATCCAGAAGGGATAGACGAAGTTAAAATGAATATGGGTATATACAATTATATTAAATCCATTAATCCATCATTTGATTTTAAACAAATAGAAGGAAATGACTTTTATGATTTTGCGTGGGGCACAGGTCTTATTCGGGCAGGATCGAATAATGAAATAGCAATAGCTATAGAAAAATTCTATGGAAAAGATGGAGTATCTTATCAAAAAAGATTAGAAGTACTTGAAAATGAATTAAATATAGGAACAACCATTAATCTAGAACCTATATTAGGAGATAAAGAAACTGCCACTCAAGTTAGAGATGGTACATTTAATCTCTTTGACAAAACATTATATAATAAAATGAATAAATGGAATGTTAAAAGAGATTGGGCAATTGAATCATATTTACAAATAAGTGATTTTTTATTTACCTCTATAGGTAAACCAGATGTAGTGCAAACATTTGAAGAAGCTCCTGATGGAATAAAAGCGATTCTTGAAAATGGATGGTTTGGAACAGAGTTAAGTTGGATTCCTTTTGCAGGAATGGTTCAAGGTATAACCCCATATATAGGACAACAGTTTACTACTGAAGATAAAAGACAAAAAGTTTTAAAAGAATGGAAACATCAATTCTTATTATTAACAGATTCTACTATAGATTTAAAATCTAAAAAAGCAGAAAAATTAGCAAGTATTGCTATGGATAAAGCACTTGCTACATTTGCTAATTACGAAGTTAATGACACTACTTATGAATCTAATAAATTTTTATCCTCAGATGCTAAAGATATATCAGATCAATTAATAGAATTAAAATATGAAAATTTAAAATTAGATAAAGAATCTGAAAAATATAAAAATAATTTAACTAAAATTAATCATCTAAATGAAAAAACTAAAAATTTAAAAATTCAAGATCATACTTGGAGTTTAGATATTTCTAAAATACACGATGTTAATAGTAAGACATCTAAAACTATTATGGCTTACGATGCTCAACATATTATTACTACTTTATATAATAATAATAGAGCTGAATATAATGAGATCTTTGGAGATATAGATCCTAAAACAGTTATAAGAAATAGAAAATTTACTAATGGTATTCAAGTAACTATAGATGAAAATACCCCAGGAACAGATGGTAAACCTGCTATGAAATTATTAATCAGAGATGCTGATGGCAATATGTATAATTTAAATGGATTAGCTGATACTACTAACTATAGACTTTTTACTTCTAACTTTAGATTAGATAAAGAAAATTTACCATTTACATATGAAAATTTAAAAGAACACAGAGCTATAGAACAGGCAGAAGCATTAATTAATAATATAAAAGATTTTATTCCTATGTCAGAAGGAGTAGAAAATTTTACTTATGAAGCATTTAAAAAATTAGGTAACTTTGCATTTACAGTAGGTAATTGGGAAGCTACATTACCTTCTATCTCTAATCTATGGACTGATGATCTTAATGAAAAAACATATTCTCAATTTTCTTTTGCTAAATGGAAAAAGCAAGAAATGGAAGCTGCTACTAATGACGATTTAAAATGGTGGGGTATGCATTTAAATGAGAATGATTCTTTAACTATTAATGCTATTAGCAAAGCAATAGGTTGGGTATTAAATGCAACCGATCTGAATGGTAAAGTTTTTGAATACGAAGATGCTATTCAAAATGCTGTATTTGAAATTGCTTCTAAACAAAAAAAATATGAATTAATAGAAGCTAAAGGCTTTACAAGTAAAGCAGCATTAACTTCTCCTAATGATGTACCGATATCATTCTATAGTGCTAATTTAGATTTTACAGATTGGGTATTAAATAATTATAATAAAAAAGCATTACCATTTGGATTTAGAACTAATAACTGGTTAGCTTTATGGAGTAGTAATAATAAATGGAATGGTAAAATTGATACAGCTGAAAAATCAAGATTAGAAGTATTTAAAAATCCATCTGATGGAATA